>CAACVD010000337.1_pt1 | contig 22594 bp, 31 predicted proteins | sample 2381771 | NCBI WGS metagenome assembly CAACVD01 (sample SAMEA5211965, study PRJEB30684) | marine metagenome | biome: Marine; feature: Epipelagic; material: Water | collected 2015-10-15 | depth 15 m
ACGCTGATTATGAAAGTATTGACAATCAAGGCAATACCATCTTTGCAGAGGGTGAATATCGTGATGGCTATCTATGCCCTGATTGTCAGTTAAGTGAAGAAGAATTTAATTTAAAGGAGGTGAATGATGGAAATTAAATTAGATGGCGAAGCAGTAGGCGAAGCAATAATCGACTACATCAATAAACAACTTGATACCAAAGTAACTGCTATTGATTATCCAACTATTGAAATAGGTAAAAATAGTTATGAGCTAAACTTTGAAACAAGCGTAAACATTTATATCTGTAAGGAGGTAAATAATGACTTGGGAAATAATCAATAATACCACTCAAGCTGTCCTTGCTTACGAATGTAAGTATTGCGACAGTCCGCTTATGTGTGTCGCCTATCAGACGAATGCTAGGTTACACTTAGATACGAAGAAATGTAGTTGCTCAAACTTTATGTGCGAACAACATAACAAAGACAATAATTTATTAGATTTAGTAATAGGAGGAGATTTATGAATGAATTTAAAACTTTATTGAGCCGAATGGTCAGTCCAGAACTTAACCGTTCAGCTAATATATACGAAACCGATAAGGGCTTTGAAGTAGTCCTTTATGAAGCCGATAAGGAAATACGAGTTATTGAAGCTTGGGATCACTCAGAATCTTGGGCAGAAGATGTTGCTGAGAATTGGAATCAAGGAATTATAAGATCATGATTACACTCAAAGATATTCCGTTAGCAAAGCGTGTGCCTCAGACCGATTATGAATGTCTGGTCTGGGCGGGTGTGATTGCTGAAACTGTAACCGATATCCAGACGCACTTATGGTTTAAGGCCAGATGTGAAGAACTTGCTTCAAGCTTAGACGAGTTTAGTGTTGCTCGTGCTAAGAAAGAAATAATGACAACACTAGATAATTATTACGAGGATTAACTTATGTCTACTTATTATGGAGAAACTTCTAATTATCAAATTGATAACGAGAAAACTCTTAAACAAAACTTTGACGACTACATTTACGAATTAAACCGTGAACGCTACGCCAACGAAGGCTCATGTACATCTAACTATCGACCTGTCAGCCGTATGGAAGCAGTTGATTTCTTTATTAAATTTTGTGGGAGGAAAAGATGAATGATGAATTAGCACTTGATATTACGATTGAAGCTTTGGGTAAATACGCAAAAAATTGTGAAAAAGACCCAATTGCCAAAGCCATGAATCCAATTGAAGGGACTTATCTAATGACAAATTCTTTAGCCGTTGCTTTATTGTGGAAAGCTGATGAGAACTTAGATGATTGTCGACAGCTTATGTTTGACGCTATTGATGACGCATTTAAACAAGTAAGCAATACATGATAGATATATTACTGATACTGCTTATTGCTTTTCTTGTGGGCTTGGGGGAGCGTCCTGAGGATTAACCACAATATCTTTCGCTTCGATCTCAAGTAGCTCTTCTCCCATGAGTTGCTTGAGACGATTCTCGACTTCCTCTCTCGACATCTGATCAATCTTACCAAACCTAACTTCTTTCTTCTCTACGACCAGACCCCCGACTTTCAGTAAGGCATTTTGGGCAGCTATGGCAGCATTAAAGGATCCCGACTTAAGTGCCTCGTCCCGAATATCGTAAAGATCCTGGACTGCTCTATCGTGATTCAACTCATACTTTTTTTTTACTTCCGACATCAAGAAGTTGAACTCCTGCTTAACCTTAGGATTCCTCATCAGTTGGTAGCTCGCTTGGCGTGGATCTTTATACCCTGCCACTCGTGCCGCCTCCGACAAAGACATCCTTGGATTATTAACAGCAGTCCAACAAAAAATCTTTTGTCTTCTGTTCAGATCTGAATCATCAAAGAACTCAATGGGTGGTTGCTTCTGTGGTGCAATCGTTGGTTGATATTCTGCTTTTGGTTTTTCTGTATTAATCTTGAATCGTTTGCTCATCCTTGTCCCCTATACTTCTTAAAGCTGCTTTTCATGTTTTTGTTCATGCTGGCTCTACCAACATTACGACGTCCAATGGATGTCTTTTTGCCACGCACTCCACAAACAGGTGTATGTGCTTTGGTAGTATTCCATTTGGTTGCCATTAGTTCGAATTATAGAATTACAGAATGTAGAAGTAAAGAATAGCAGCTTAATCTGTGCAACAGATACGCCTCCCCCCTACTTATCCCCATAAGTATCAGAGAGAGCTTAAACGAGGTTGTGAAAGCAGTCAAGTATTTTGTCTTCATAAAGTTATAATTGTTTCAGACTCTAGTGACAAAAATGAAAAAAATAAAATAATAGTCTAGCCCTTTAAAAATCAAGGTTTCCCGTGTCATGTTATTTCTGACAATAATAGGACAAAAATAAATCCTGTTTTTGGTTTTCGATATTATTGATTGTTTTTTCAAACTCTTCTTTAACATGTGGTGGCAAATCATCTGCATATTTTTTAAGTATTACTTCAGTTGCTGCATACTTTTTTTGGTCAAAGATGAGATTGTTCATCATGATGTAGTTCCCCCACTCTTTTAGTTTATTTTTTGCCATAACAATATCTAATCATTAAAATCTAAAGGTCTACCGTCACCATGACTGTCGTGGTGTTTAAAATCATTTCTTCTTTCTAGCCATTCATGTGTTTCAAAAGCTTTTGCGTAAAAGGGTTCTTTTGAGCGTTGTATCGCTTCGTTAAGTATCTCTTGTGGAAAAACACCTCTAGGCTCGACATCTTCAGGTAGATCGCCAGATATTTGGCTAGGCGTCATAAAGCCCTCATCCCCCAGCAAAACCTCAGGTAACTTTCTTGGATGTGTTGGTGTTGCAATCTTTCTTTTTTTAGCAAGATCTTGTTCTGGACGCACCCAACAACGATATTTATCAGTATCAGGTATCCTCCGTGTTGCGTAATCGTAGTTCAATCTGTAACACAAGGCTGCGAAGTTATCACGCTCGGCTTTGGTATCAACAACAATACTGTCGCCTGGTTGCATTTTTATAACAACTTTGCTGAGTTCGCCCCGTGGTGATATCTCTATATTCTTTTCAATCTTGTATTTCATACCTTAATTATAGCAGAGCATTTTGTCGCTTTGGCTGCTCTGAAGCCTTAAGTCCGCCGACTTCTCTATTGAGGAGAGTTTTGTCAAAGAGGCGACTAAATGGCGGGGCGAGTACGGAGTTGTTGAAATATTAAAGTTAATATAAAAACCCTCGCCCCATGTTTTACCCTGTGGCAAATAGATCGCAATCAATATCTGAGTTCCAATGGAATGTTTCGCAATCCCATCTAGCTTCATTTGTATCTATTTTGACCGCAGTATACTCATATACATACTTAGCGTAATTAGCATGTAGTTCTTCATTACAATCGTAACCATCATCAAATGCTTGTTTGTAAGCTCGACAACGATCCTTGTCAGCTAATAGCTTATGTTCTTCTTCTAAATGCCATCTATTAGTCTTGCTCATGAGTACCTCTCTGAGTTTCAACAATTCGGCTAAGGACATTTGCCATGTGAGTCTGCTGTTCAGATGGTAGGCTTGATAAATCTTTTATACAATCCACCAACTGCGTAGTTGTTTGTGCTAAGTCTGCGGCAATATTTTCTAAATCTGCCATTTCCTTTGACACAACAGGAGTAAAATTTCTGTCATCTAATTTCATAATACTTGCTATATTACCAAATATAGATAAAATGTAAATACTAAATGTAACTAATTTTAATGAGGGATATTATGAATCAATTACCAGAAAGTTTAGCTAAGTACGATCATCATGTGATAGGAGAAGCAATATATTTTCCTAACATATCAAACCATGAGTACCATAACTCAGCAGGCATATCATCATCAACTATCAGAAAGTTCGGTGTTTCAGAACTGCATGCTGTTAAAGAAGAAATAGAACACACACCAGCTTTGCGTTTTGGCTCTGCTGCACACTCTTATATAGTAGAAGGCGAAAGTGCCTTTGCCAAAGAAGTAGCTATCATAACAGGCAGCATGTATTCAGCCGCTAATAAAGAGATTGTTGCTGAGTGCCAGGACAAAGGTATTACCTGTATATCGCAAAAAGACTTTGACACCATCAAAGCTATGTCTGACAACATGTTGCCTTATGGTGACAAACTTTTGCACCCGTCAGACAACGAATACCCATGCGATCATTTTAACTATCCATACGAGCGTGCTTTGTATTGGTGGGAGGATCAGGTGCTTTGTAAATTAAAAGCCGATGTTATTAGATACCCAGACACACCAATGCACGATAGCAAAGATCTAATTGTTGTGGATTACAAGACAACCAAATCATGCAACCCAGATTCTTTTATCGCCTCAATTCGACAGTATGGTTATCAATATCAAGCCGCTTGGTATGCACGAGGATTTGAAAAAGCTGGGTTTCGTGTTAGAGAGTTTGTTTTTGTAGCACAAGAAAAAACCAACCCATATGCTACCAAGATATTTAAGATCAATACCGATAATTTGGAAAAATACTGGATTGAGTTAGAATACACATTAGGTAACTATTGGAAGTATGCACAAGGAGGCACACCAAACTTACAAGCATACAATTGTTCAGATGTTATCGAATTAGATTTATGAGTGACTATGGCACTAGAACTAATTTAGACAGCTCTCTCTATGATAAGCCGTGTATAGGGGAGTGCCGTATCGCTTATGGTATGGTAGATAGGAAAAAGAGGTGTATCTGTGGCATGTCTGAAAAAGTTAATGCCAACTGGGAAAAACTATCTAATGTGCGGAAAGCAAAAGTTGTGATGGGTGCTTGGAAAAGCAAAGGCAAATACATGCCAAGACAAAGATTACAATGGATTGCTGAACGTGAAAGAAAAGACTTTAATGAAATAAAACACGCTTATTTGAAAAGGAGAAAAGAATATGTCCAAGAAGATTGATATGGTCAACACCCCACCCCATTACACAATGGGTTCAATTGAATGTATAGACGCTATTAAAGAAGCACTTGGTGCTGAAGGTTTTGAATCTTGGTGCCAGGGCAACGCAATAAAGTACCTTTGGCGTTATAAATACAAAGGCTCTGCAAAACAAGATCTAGAGAAGAGCGTTTTCTATATAAACAGAATTATCCAAGAGATTAAGTAAGTAAGGGGCCGAAGCCCCTCACATACACTACTTATGAAAATGGAGAAACCTTATCCTAATGAAAAGATAAAATCAGATTTCATTATACACACTCTTATCCAAAAAAAAACCCCTCCGAAGAGGGGCTCTAACGTAGGTCAATGAAAAATAAAAAAATCTAAAAATTAACTACCAAGTGATGGTTTGCTTCCAACGGCAGAACCGCCACCACTTGCAGGACTTCCTACATTAGACTTTTCTGAAGCTAAAAAACCTTTAATGTCGGTGAATGTTTTCATACTACCGTCTGGTTGTTTAACTTCATTTTTTCCTATTACAGCCCTACAAAGTTTACCTACAAAGGCTTCCTTCTTTTCAGGCCATGAATCCATACCAACTGCCATAGCAAGTTGGTTAAGACTTTTGCGTGCTATATCAGCTACAACTTCTTTCGGATGGAACAAATTAAAATAATGACTTTCATTAAAATAATCACCACCCGCTAATTCGAATGTAAATTTGTAGGCTTTGTCACCACTATTAGTTGTAACTTCTTCTACTTCCATAACACATGCTTCGTGTACACCTTTTGGTGCAACCGTTTTTTCTGACGCTGTTGGTAGATCTTTAAAAAAATCTATACCTTGAAAATCGCTCATTAATTTATCCTCCTTGCCATTTTACTTTTTAAATTCATATTAGCCCAATTTGTAAACATATTATCCTTCATTAACGGCCTCCACAACTTGCTGTGCACCACTAAACCCTAGTTTACCGATAACAGTTGTTAAGTCTGGCTGTTCAAGATCTTCTAGTTTACCTGATCTATCTTTGCAGACATATCCATCACCAATAGCTGTTTGCAGCCATCTAGTGTGTATTGTTTGTCCTTCGCTATCAGTTTGTTCAATGACACGCAAAGCTAAAACCTCATCAAAGAAATATGGTATTGACTGGCCAAGTTTTGTTCCAATCATTTTAGGTTGGAAAAACCAAACCCCATCATTATTTTCTTTTGACATCTTACATACAAAAATGACATGCATAGGTAAATCCCTAAACATACGCATAACATTTGTACAGGCAATTTGTACATTACCATAAGCCTTACGAGCATCTTTATTGATAGATAGTTCGTGGTTAAGAAGTATCTCTGACATTTCAGATACAGAGTCTAAACAAACAGTATCATAATTATGTTGGCCAGATTTTAGCTCACCATAAATTTGATTTAACTCTTCGTAACTTTTTATTTCGATAGCATCAACGTTCTCTTTATCACGAATAGATAGAAGTCCTGCTTCCATGCTTATAATAAGCACTTTGCCAGGAGCCGTTGAGCATGTATAAGTTTTACCTGCACCAGACTCACCATAAACAAGAATCTTAGCTCCTTGCTTATCGACGAGCTGATCAGGCTTTACTACATTTTTTAAAATACTCATTGAATAATCTCCATAAGTTGACATCATCATATCAAAGGGTTACGATTTGTCAATATAAATAATGGAGGAAATTTATGGACTATGATAGCCAATGGTTTGTTAACTACTGTCATAGAGTAGGACAAATCAATAAAGACCGCTTGAAAAAACTCAAGGAAAGTGGCCAAAAACCAGAATTTGAACACAAGGATGTTAAACCTTATACGCTTAAAGAAATGATAAAACATATGGGTATGGATGCAGCAGCAGAAAAATTCGGAGTTTCATTATCTTCAATAAGATCGTGGCGCTGGGGATATAGAAGACCAAGCGTTGAGCAAGCACAAAAAATTATAATCGCAACCAACGGAAAATTAGATTATGAATCCATCTTCGGTTGTCCCAATGATCTAAGTTAGTGTTTTCAATAAACTTCAACGGCAACGAAAGCGTCTACGAGCTCGCTATGGCCTACTATGATGAAGGCCTAGATGTAGTACCGCTCCTTCGTAAATCAAAAAAACCCCCTGCCTTTTTTAAGGGTTGGGCACAATTTAAAGAACAAAGACCAGAAAGAGAAGAAGTAGAAACTTGGTTCAAAGATCGGGACGATATGACCGTCGCTTTAGTTTGTGGTCAATTTATCGTTGTCGATGCCGATACCCCAGAAGCTATGGCTTGGGTTGAAGAAAACATACCCCAAAGTCCATACAAAGTTAGGACTGGTAAGGGCATGCACTACTACTATAACAATCCACAAAACTACACAACATTCGCCACCAAAAGACTCAATGACACACCAATAGAAAGACATATTGATATCAGAGGAGAAGGCGGATTAATTATTGCACCCTACAATACTCACGCTAATGGACAAGTATATCAACCAGTTATAAATACTAACTGGGATCTATGGGGTTTTGAAGATCTACCTGATTTTACTGAAAAAGAATGGGTACAGATAACAGGAAACAAAAAACAAAATGGTCAGCCAAATGTTGCGCCATTTTCCTTAGAGGGTGTCAACGAAGGTTCAAGGAACGATCAAGCTGCTAGATTAGCTGGCTACTTGATATCAAAAAACCTAAATACAGACTTTGTAAAATTCTTCATGTTAAGTTGGAATGATCAGAACAGTCCGCCTTTACCTAAGTATGAAGTCATTTCAGTAGTTGATAATGTTAAAAGAACACACGATAGAAAGAATCAACAAGCACCTTTGTTTGTGCAGACCAAAGAAGATATAGCGCCACCAAAAGATTTATTCAATCCACCAGGCGTCTTGAAAAAGATGTTCGAGTTCTGTGAAGAGATAGCGCAAATAAGCCAACCAGAACTTTCTTTAGTTGCTGCTTTATCATTAGCTAGTGTTGCGTGTGGCAGATTGTACAGAACAGATATGAATAACTTCAGTAGTTTGTATTTTGTTGGTGTTGCAAAATCAGGACAAGGTAAAGAAAACATTAAAACCTTTGTTGAAACCGTACTCAACAAAACAAGATTTTCTAGATTAATTGTCGGTGATGGTTACACTTCATCAGGAGCTGTGCATTCTATTCTAAAATATAGACCTACACAAATAACCATAATGGATGAGTTTGGTAAGCGTTTAGAAGCCATATCCAATCAACAGAACACCAACAGAGAAGACGGCATACAGACACTTATGGAAGCTTGGGGTCGGTGCCACGGGACGCTAAGACCTGACAACTACTCACTTATGAGCACACCAGAACAGTATGTTGAGCAGGCTATGAACCGTATCTGCTACAAGCCAGCAATTACACTTGTTGGTCTTTCTGTGCCTAAGAATTTTTATGGGGCTCTTAACTCAGGAAGAGTAGCAGATGGGTTTTTGAATAGATTCTTAATAGTAGAATCCAAAGAGCCAAGAAAGGTAAGTGCGTTGAAAAGGTATAAGACACCACCACAAATGTTGGTTGATTGGGTTAACTCAGTCAGAAGATCCAAATCTGATTTTGCTGATGTAAGTGATAAAGATTCTAGTATTAATGTAAACCAACAAGTAATTGAATTTGATGAAGATAGCAGACAACTACTCAATGAGTTTGCTGAAGAAATTGTTAAACGACAGAACGTTCTAGAAAAAGACAATTTAGAACCGTTGCTATCACGTTCAAGGGAGAAGGCTATGCGATTGGCGCTGATCTGTGCACTTGCTGACAACGTAAATGCAACAGAAATAAAAGGTAGCCTGACACAATGGGCTATTGATTATGTTCGTTATTACGATCTGATGTTTATTGAAACCTGTCGTGACAAAGTATCTTCATCTGCAACTGAGGCAAAGATCAAATCAGTATTATCTTATATACGATCAAGAGGGGAAGAAGGCATTAGTAAGCGTGAAGTAGATAGGCACGAACTATTTAGATCTATGAAATCTTACGAGGTAAAAGAAGTTATAGAACGCTTACGAAATGCTGGAGAGATACAAGAAATAGAAGTCAAAATCGGGGGCAAAGGCCGTCCAACAAAAAGATTTGTTGCGGTTGACCCTTCTTACTATGAGGATTAATTATGAAAAAACCAAGCTTAGAAACTAGAGACGATCAAAAAAGAGAGGAGCGTGTAGCTGGCTTTTTAGAAGGGGCCTGGGGCGTTACCTGCCACAAACTACCAGTCCAGTATGCTTTGGATTACTGGATTGAATCAAAAGAAAAATGTTTTTGGTGCGAAGTAAAGGTACGAACTTTTGCTTTTGATAAATACGATACGCTTATATTGTCAGTATCGAAATTAAGAAAAGGTGCCAGTTATGCTAGATCAACAGGTGTTCCATTCATAACCGTTTTTGCTATGACAGATGGTTTATATTACCACCAATGGGATCCAAACCATGTGTATGACGTCATGATGAATCTATCAGTAAATCCAGAATACGATGATGATAATGAGCCTTATGCTCATATTCCGAAACATATGATAGAATGTATATCAGATCAACCATTAGGAATGGATAGGAACGAAATAGGATTATGTTAGACAAACTTAAATCAGTAATTGGTGCAGTAGCACCAACAATCGGGACGGCTCTTGGTGGGCCGATGGGTAACGCAGCTATGAGTATGTTAGCTGATAAATTAGGTGTACCAAATAATAAAGGTGCAGTAGAAAAAGCTATACAACAAGCTTCACCAGAACAATTAGCTGAAATCAAAAAAGCAGAAATAGAGTTCGAAACCAAAATGAAAGAACTTGAAGTTGATGTGTTCAAACTAGAAACACAAGACGTACAAAATGCAAGACAAAACTTTAGCAAAGATTGGACATCTAAATTACTTGGATTTATTACAATCGGTGGATTTATGGGTTATATATTTTTAGTGACCATACAACCACCTGAACAAAATTCAGAAGCACTAATTAACCTAGTATTAGGCTATCTTGGAGGTTTAGCTTCGGCAGTTATATCCTTCTATTTTGGTGCTTCACACAAAGGGGATGAGTGACCTGTTGACTTGCGACAAGCACGTTGATGGTTTTTTTTATCAAGTTTTTATTTTCCAAATCAACGGAACATCAGGTCACTCTCATTTATGAACGATATTGTCACAATCATTCAACAAGTAGGTTTTCCAATAGCCGCTGCTCTAGGTTTAGGGTGGTTCATATATAAATTAATTATGCGTATTGTCGATGGTATGGAAAACAAATTAGATGTCGTTGATGAGAAAGTAGCTGAACAGATAACCGCTATGGAACAAAGACTCGGTACTAAGCTTGACTCACAACATGGTATCTTAGTAGCATTAATAGACAGAGTGCGTAGTTTAGATAACGAAATAATTAGACAAGACACTTTGATTAAAACCATATTAGGAGTGCCGCAGCTAATAAGCACAAACAAAATAGCTAAGGCAGACAGAGATGACCAAAGAAAAGATTAAAGATCGTGGATACAATATGGATTTACATGAATATTATAGAAACAAGGGCTGTAGCCTTTACTTGCTTTTAGTTTTATTTATATCAATTCCTCTCTTAGGTGACGAGATAAAATTTAAATTCAAGTCGCCTTCTTTTAGTGGTGAAGGCACATCAGCCCATTACCTGACAATAGAAAACCAAGAGTTCAATAGAAAAGAAGCATTAGAAGATGAGATCCAGGCTCTGAAAGATGAGCTGGAAAGAGATGCTGAAAATACAACACTTGCTAGGTTTCTTAGAAACTTCGAATCAAGAGTGTATGCCCAACTATCTAGGCAACTGGTTGATCAATTGTTTGGTGAGAACCCAGCAGAAGAAGGTACCTTTACCTTGTTTGATAACATCATAACTTGGACGACTGACGGTATTAATATTACAATGACTATATTCAATGAAACGACTGGCGAAACAACTACTATTACTATCCCTATTGGGGACTTTGGTTTCTAGTTGTGCATCACATATACAAAACCTTTCACCTTGCTTAGGCAACCCACAAGAAGATTATAAAGATGTAGTTACCATTATTGGTGAAGCACAATGTTATAGCAAGAACGCTTTCATCAATCAACCGATTACAGATGCAATCAGTCAAGTACCTGTAGCCAAACAAAAACCAGTAGTAGCTGTGTATAGATTTGGTGATGCTACTGGCCAGCGTAAGTCTGTTGATGGCTACGCAAATTTCTCAACCGCACTAACACAAGCACCAGAAACATATCTCATACGTGCTCTCAAACAATCCAACTTCTTTCGTGTTGTTGAGCGTGTTGGTATAGATCACCTTACACGTGAGCGTCAAATTATTAGATCAACAAGAGAAAAGTTTGATGACGAAACAGAACAAATGCCATTACTTTTTGCTGGTTTGATAATGGAAGGAGCAATAGTTGATTACAATACTAACCTTTTGACGGGTGGTATGGGGGCTAGATATTTAGGTATTGGTATGTCAAAACAATATCGTGAGGACACAATCGTTGTTTCTCTTCGTGTGGTTTCTGTTGGAACAGGTGAAATATTACTAGAAAATCTTACTACCAAAACAATACTTTCTGTCGGCTTATCCAATGACTTCTTTCGTTATATTGCTGATGGTACGAAGCTTGTAGAGTTTGAAACAGGCAACGCTATGAATGAGAGCAAGTCTATTGCGTTGCAAGCAGCTATAGAAACTGGTATTGTAGATATAATAAATCAAGGCAATAGCAAGGGTTATTGGCGATTTATTGGAGAGTAAAGTGAGAGTTTTTTTATTATTATTAGCATTAGCTATTAGTGCAAATGACAACGAAATATATGTTGATCAAAGCGGTAGTAATGCAACTATATCCTTAGAACAGTTAGGTTCTTCCAACCTGATTGGTGGTACTTCAAGTGTGGCAGGAACTGTGACTGCTTTAGATCTCGATGGTATCAACATGTCATTAGAAATAAATCAAATAGGTGCAAGCAACATATTCAGATCAGATGCTTTTGATTCAGATTATGTAACCGCATTATTCGACTTCCAGGGCGATTCCAATGCTATGGATATTCTTATGAATAGTGGTGGTGCTTATAGTGCTGATTATGCAAACCTAAACGTAGCAGTAACAGGTGGCAGCAATACCTTTGATGTTAAAATTGCTGAAAACTCAAATGCTGATTATCTCGATCTTGATTGGATTATAGATGGTGACAGCAACACATTTGATTTTGATATAGATTACGAAAATGCTACAAACTATGTTGATATATTTGGTGATAGCAACGATCTGACATTTAGCGGTAGTGGCTACGCAGGAACAACATCAAGTGATTCTGGGTATTTTTACCTAGACCTAACAGGCGACAGCAATACCTACACAATTACACAATCATCAACCTTAGCTAGGGACTGGTTAAAGATTACATCAAATGCGTCTAATTCTACTGTTTGTATTGTTCAGAATGATGGTGGTACCTCCACTTCATGCTGATACTATAGGCGACATTACAAATCTTCGTGGTTATGGTCAGGTCTTGAGAGACTTGCCCTATGAAGCCGTTCTTAACTTTGACATCAATTCATATGATGATGTGCAAACACGCAAAGGTAGAATAGAAATAACATTTTTAGATGAGTCTACAGTTAGGCTTACAGAGCATTCCAACTTAGTTATAGATGAATATATATATGATCCTAATCCAACAAAAGGCAAGATGGCGCTTAGTTTCGCTAGTGGTACAATTCGTTTTGTCAGCGGGAATATTAACAAGCTTGATAAATCTAACATCTCTCTCAAAACTCCTACTGCAGATATAGCTGTCCGTGGGACAGACTTCACTTGTACCGTAGATGAAACAGGCCGCAGTCTCATCATATTACTACCTGATATAAACGGTGACGCTAGTGGTGAGATAATAGTATCTACCTTAGCTGGTCAAGTAATATTAGATCAACCCTACCAAGCAACTACCACAACTGTCTACGAACAAATACCAACAAGTCCTGTAACATTAGATATAACATTAGACCTTATAGACAACATGTTGATAGTAGCACCACCTAAAGAACAAGAGGTGTTAGCAGAAGAAGAGGTCACACAACAACAAGACTTTTTAGACTTTACAGATTTAGATGTTGATTACTTGAATGAAGATTTATTAGCAGAAGAAGATTTGTACTTTGATGAACTAGATGTCGACTATCTTAATACAAACTTTTTTGAAGATTTGTTAGACGCTATTTATTTACTAGAAGAAGAGCAACAACAGGATGTATTGGGTAGTGTAATAGATGGTATAGATATAGTAGGGACACAAATAGGACAAGATCCTAACACGCAAATAACTACATTCATTAGCGGTGAACAGATAAACTTTCTAAGAAATGTAACAAACTCTTTGCAATTAACTCTAAACTCTGACCAATCCTACTCAATCTTGATTGTCCAGGACGGTATCACTAACACTATCAAAGTAAACGGTGCTAACTCTAGTAGCATCATAATTAAACAAGGCCAATGATTAGATTAGGTTTAGCTTTTGTTTTTCTATTGTGTTTACCACTAGCGCTACAAATTACACCTCTTGAGGTGATGAAGTTAAAAACTTTTGATTATCTTGTTGAAGAACAAGAACCTTCTGGGTATTTCACTATACTTGATATAACAGAGCAAGATGTGCAAACAGAGGGTGGTTGGCCGATTCCACGTAAAAGATTAGCAGAAATAAACCAAAAGCTTTTTGAATCTGGTGCTATTGGTGTAGGATGGGTGCTATCATTTATTGATAACGACAGGTTAGGTGGTGACGAAAATCTCGCTGTATCGTTCAGTAAGTTCCCCATAATCGTTGCCACCTTCCAGTCTCCTAACGGTCTGTACCCAGACCCAACAGGAACAGTAGTCTTGGGGCCAGAGACTACTGGGTATCCACTATCAGGCCACATACCAAATATAGATCTAATTAAGAACAGCGCATATCAAGGAATTGTGTCTGCTCCTGTTGATATAGATAATTTAGTTAGGCGTGTTCCTTTGTTATATCAAATGCCAAATGGTTGGGTGCCTTCTTTCGGTACACAAGTTTTAAAAGTTCTTGCTGGCGCAGATACATATGTTATTAAGACCAATGAACTTGGTATAGAAGAAATTAGAGTCAAAGGGTTACCACAAATACCAACAGACAGTTTAGGACGTAAGTGGATAAGTTGGGTTGATACACCAACTACATCTCTTGCAGATATGGATGTGCAAAATAAATTTGTTTTTGTTGGTGTAACTGCTAAAGGTGTCATGCCTCAAGTGGCAACACCAGTTGGATTATTAGAACCGCATAAGATTCAAGCGGCATTATCTGAATCTATTTTGATTGAAAACTCACCAGCGATACCAGATTGGCATTTGGGTGCAGAAATTTTAATTTTAGGATTTTTTTGCTTTTTTATTTGGCTTCTAACGCAATCTCTCGGAGTTACGAATGGTTTGATATGGTTTTCTACCATCTTTGTCTCTACGGGCTTCCTAGGCTCTTATATCGTCAAAAGGGGTATTTTACTGGACTTTTCCTATACTTTAGTCGCTGAATTTGTGATTGGGTCTATATCTTTCTATTTAAACTTTAGAAAACAATATAAATTACGCCAACAGATCAAAAAACAATTTGAACATTATTTAGATCCTGCACAAGTTAAAAGATTGCAAGACGATCCTGAGTTGTTAAAACTAGGTGGTGAGAAAAGATATTGCACATATCTGTTTACAGATGTCAGAGGTTTCACTTCTTTATCTGAAAAACTAGAACCAGAAGAAGTAACCGCTATTATGAACCAGGCGCTAACTATTCAAGCTGATGCGGTACAAAAGTATGGAGGAATGGTTGATAAATATATAGGTGATGCGATGATGGCGATCTTTAATGCACCATTAGACTTAGAGAATCATGAAGAAAAAGCTATACTTGCAGCGCTTCAAATACAACACGACATGCAAGCAGCAGGGTTAGATATTGCAATTGGAATTGGTTTAAATTCAGGCAAATCTGTTGTAGGTAATCTTGGAAGCTCTTCACGCTTTGATTATACAGCTATAGGTGATGCTGTAAATACCGCAGCACGATTAGAGTCGGCAACTAAAGAAGTAGGTGTTGATTTGTTGATTGGTGAATCTACTGCTAAGGCTTTGATCGGCACACCAACTAAAAATCCATTACGCAAACTTGACAGCATAAGTGTCAAAGGTAAAAGTAAAAAACTTAATATTTATACTATGGCCCAAGAATAGGGTCAAAACCTAAACGTTGCTCTCTTTCAAGAACTGATGCAGAATCAGGTTGTGCGATACCGTAACTAGATAGATCTGGTACTGGCATATCAACACTTTGTACAGCTCTAGTTGTCAAGTCTCTGAATTGCTCTGCTTCTGGTCTACTTGCTAAATTAGCAACTTCACCTCTTACAGCTTGATCAACTGCTTCGACACCACTTGCAACTTCTCTTGTTAAATATTGTCTAATACCTCTATCAAAATAATCAAAAACTGTCTGTACAGAGTTTTTATCTGTAGATGCCATCATTCTTACAATGGTTGGATTAGATAGTGCGCCACGCAACAATATTATACCTGCAGCTAAAGGTATGGCATTTACATTTAGAAACCCGATTGCAAGCGAGGCAGCTATAAGTCCACCAGCTGCAGCACCTCGACCAGCCTCGCCTTTTGTTAGCACATCAAGCGTATTTGATAGATTTCTTAAACCGTCCTTAACTTCTTTACCAAACATCGCTTCTAGCGTTTCGTCACCATACGAATCCAAAGCACTTGCTAGAGCTTGCGGTTTAAATACATCTGTAACCTCGCCTTTTGTACCAGGCTTTATAGCGGTTCTAAGCAACTTATCCATACTTGCGTTTTGTATTTCCTGAAATGCCTGATCGTCTACTAAATCTCTTATCTTTGCTATATTGTCAGCTCCTCTTGGTGTAAATACTTTGCTCACAACTTCTTCAGCTGTTGCATTTGGCAGTCTCTCGCTGATAAATTTATTAGCTTCAAATGCTTCTTTGCTTGCTTGTGCTTCTGCTTTATTTTTAAGTGCAGTTAAAAAATCACCACCTGCTGTACCTAAACCAGCATAACCAGCTCTATTTTTTGATATTTGTGGCAACAAATCTAAAATTTCATCCGATTTTATTTTTGGATTTATTTTTACTAAATCGTCTGCAAGGTTTTGTATATTAGCTGCGTTTTGTGCTCCAAATAATTCTTCTAGCTTTCTACCATCATTCCTTTGGAAATCTTTCATAAATTTACCAAAGTCATTAAACCTTATTGTGTTTGTTGTTGTATCTAATGAATCCTTAAAAGCGTCTTTGAAAAATTGTTGTTGCATTATAAATTTTGTTTCAGCTTCGACATTTGAAGCTGTTACATTAGGATTTCTTTGCGCAAGAGCTTTTGTATATTCGTCATATTCTCGCATGTTTGTGAAAATGTCTCTTAAATCTTTGTATTGACCTCGTATAAATATATTATCGTATATGTCGTCAGCATTAGGTGCGCCTGTCTTACTTTCCGCAAGCATCTTTTTAATTTTTACATTATCAAAAAACTGGTTCTTCTGTGCATATTCTTGGTTAAGTTTTTTCAATTCATCAGCGAGTGATGCTATTCTACTTACCGACCTAGAACCTAAAGCACCAATCTCTTGACCATTTGGCCCTTTGGTGATGCCATATTTATTTACATTTGCAAGGTCGTCAAAAAAACCACCATCTCTGCCAATACCGAAAACAGGGTCATCTATAATTGGTATCAGCTCACCAGACTTCATTATATTTCTATCAAAACCTAATTGATTAGCCATAATTTCATACATTCTATTTACTGGCCCTCTATATAATTCGCTGTATTTGAATTTACGCAACCTTTTATTCAGATCTATAATGTCGGAAAATTTAAGATTTTGTGGTGATTGCACTAAGCGTTCTAATCTATTTAGCTCAAAGTCAAATTTTGTTAATGCATCTGGAGCCATATCACCAGGTTGTGAAAAACCTGAACCATAAGCGTCCATTTCTTTTTTCAACTCTTTACGTATTGTTTGCAGCCTTCTATCTAATAAAGAAGCGATTTTTTTCTGCTCTACACTAGCTCTGCCAGTTGGAGTAGTTCCTATTGCTGCGTTAAATTCATCATCTAAAGCACGATAGGCTTGCCCCATAGTATCATCAATAGCCATACGAGCTCTGTCCATATTCTCAACAAGCAGCTCTCCAAACTCTCTTTGGCCTACAGAATCTGCATATATACCGACCTCTGAGATATCTTCGGCAATAGTATTTAAAACACCTTCTAACTCTTTATTTGTTTGAGCTACTAAATTATCTAGCTCTGCTTTTTTGTTTTGTATAGATCGGTCAATACCTATTTTTGTTTCACCACTTATACCGCCTTGTAATGTTTCTTTGTAATAATTAGAACTCAAAACTTTTTGCTTATTCAAATCACCAACAAGCTGGCTTATTTGCATATTCAAGTTATCAATATTGCCTCTTGTTCTAGTGTTACCAAGAATAGATTCCATAATTTGTTGGCCTCTACCAGGCAAGCTTTTGCCAAGGCCTGCTTGACTGACAACATAAGCTACAGGATTAAGCCTGATAGCACCAGGCTGATACATACCTTTACTGTAATCATATTTTTTTACCGCTTCTTCGATTTCTTTGCGTGTAGCAAACCTACCTAAATCTTTGTCAAGTTTTTGTACATCTTGTAAATTGCGGCCTGCAGCAGCTTCTCTCTGCAATCTGTTAGTAGCTTTTGGTGCGGCTTTACCCAAAGTGTTTGCATATAAAACACCAATACCTTCACCAATACCTTGTCCAATACCACCAAGCAAAGCTTCGCTCGTAAGTTCTTTACCCACCTCACCTAAGCTTTGTTTTTGATAACCTTGGAGATAATCAACTGCCTCTTCTACACCTTTACCAGCTGCAGAACCAGCAGCTGCTGTTAAAACATTAGCGGCACGTGTAGAAGCTTTATCGCCAAACATTCTTGTTAATTTTTTGGCAGCACCAAACAATTTAAAAGGAGGTGCCATAGCTATTAAGGAACCTATAATTGGCCCACTAATGCCTGCAAAGTCAGCTAGGTCTGCTCCGCCTTCAAATTTTCTTGAGTCAATTATTGTGTTTATTGGTAATCTGCCGCCGTCAGGTTGTGATAAATATTTAACTGGCAATCCAAGTCTGCGTAGGCCATCATGCGTTAAAGCCATTTCACCTTTGCTGTTATAAGTATAGCCTCGTGAACCAACCAGTCTTGTTGCTACATGCTCTCTTTCTTCTAAAGTTTCAGCTTGTGCTAATTCACTTCGTAAACCTTTTATATTGGGAACACCTTCATCATAATCAAAAAGATAGTTATCTAGATATTTAGTGACTTCTCTATTTTTGTTATTAAATAAATTTACTTGCCTTATATCTTCAGTCACCATCGCTCTGGCTTCTTCTGGAGAATTTGCTTCTTTTATTACCTTAGTACCATCAGCTAAGGTAACTCTGAACTGAGGCATTAGGTGCCCTCCACATACTCAATATCTGTTATAGGGCCAGAGGAGGAAGTCATATCTACGTCTGCACTTGGATCATATTTTGGTATGTACATGGTTTTAAAGTCTGGGACTGACAATATTTGTTTTATCAATTGTTTATTAGCTTCTATAACACCACTACCTCTACCAACGTTACCAAAATATTCGGCATTATTTACGATAATGTCTCTATTTTCTCCTAAACTCAACCTGAAGTTTTTAATAACTTTATCCAATTTATTCCTTATTACTGATGGTGGGGTAGTTGATTTAATGCTTCCGAAAATATTGGCAACAATTTCTCTATCAAGGTTAGATATGGTTCTACCTGATTCTCCAAGCAACTCTCTGATATTTTGTTGTCTAATAGCATCAATTAAAGACTCAGCTTGCGTTCTTGGATCTATTTGATCAAAAGGTGTATTTAATTCTAAACCTATTGCTGTTTTAGCTTCAGTTGTTAAAGCTCCTAAAAGACCTATAAGACCTGAACCTTCAGCTATCTGATCTTTTGCATATTCAAGTTTACCAATATTATCGACAGTAGTTTGATAACTTCTTAAAGCACTACTAATGTTGTTATTTTTATCTACATCACTTGAAGCCTCTGAAGATTTTAATGGTTCAAAACCACCAACATCTGTAAGCTTTTCTTCAAAACTATCACTTGCAGCCTGAGCAGCACCTTCTGCGAAAGAACCAGTTGCTGTTAATGATGAGGAAAGATTTGATAAAAATCTGTTAAAGTCTGGATTGCTAATTACTTTTGAGACAAGCGGTTGATCTTTAAAACCTACTACTGGTGGGCCTTTAGGTTCTTCTTTTTTTGTACCTAATGTTTCACCCATCGGTTGCAGTTTTGATTTTGATTTTGATTTTGATACTTCATCTAACTCATCTTGTAATGGCACTTCACTTTTTTGCATACCTCGCAACCCTGTGCCAGCGACAACGCCTACGCCCCCTAGTCCCGTAGCTTTTGCAGCTGGTGTAAGACCAGCAGATGGTGAAGCAACATTTAGAACACCAGCGCCTGTTTCCCTTGGTTCTTTTTTAAATAAAAAATTAAATATAGAATCTTTCACCTTTTTACCAGTTTTTGTTGCTAACAATCCTTTAAGACCTGCTAAACCCAAACCTCCACCACCAATTACTAAAGGAGCATTTGAAAGAATGTTACCAGCAAACTCTAAACCTTCATTTCTTTTTTGTATGTTATATGCTTCTTGTGGATTTCTTGTAGCTGAAAGATTTAAATTTACAACATCATTTACAAGAATACGGCCAGAATCATCTACCTCTCTGTAAAAAACATTTCCATCTTCTTCAACAAAACCTTTTTCTGTAGGTCGATAAGCTCTGAAGCCTGAACCTCGTCCCAGTATATTTTGTTGGACAGCACCACCATCTTGAAACATTCTTCTTTTTAAAGAATCCATTTAACCGCCTCCTGTAAATGGGTTATAGCCAGTATTAAAAGGATTTGGAGTGCTTGTATATGGTGCACCAAAGAACCCTGTTTGCGGTTGTTGTTGTTCGGGAACATCTTGTTGTGGAGGTTCGCCATAAACTGGATAGTTTCTTGGATCGTACTCTTGTGGATTATTAAAGTTACCAAAGAATCCAAGACCTGCCCCTAGACCTAATGCTTTAGGATCTGGTGGTATACCATATTGGCTGGTAAGTTGTGTTGAGCTGCCTTGGTAGCCAGGAAGCATACTATATATATTGCTTAGTAATCCTAAGTTTCTACCAACATCTGTAAAGTATAAGCTTGGTGCTAATGAAGCTAGTCCTCTTTGGAACTCAGCACCACGTTCAGCAGCACCTCTGCTTTGCATCATGTTTTCAAATGCTTGATTGAAACCTCGGCTTCTTATATCGCCTAGAGCTTGGCCTAAGCCACGACCAAGTGCTTCAGCTCTTTCACCTGCAAACAATTTACCACGAGAGCCAAAGGCACCTTCACCAGCAGCTTGTATACCTTGTGCTGTAGCGGCAACATCTTGCATGCCTGCTTGTTCAACTAGATCATCTATAGTTTGTTCAACGACACGATCTTCGTAAGGATTGTAAAACTGTTCTATATCTTGTGGACTAACCTCACCAAAGGCTCTCTCACCATATGCCTGCGCTTGATTTAGAAACGGCATATACATGCCTAAACCGCCTTGGATTTGTCCTGCTGCTTCTTGCCCTGCTGAAAGTAGTTGATTGTAAAAACCTGGTACACCTGCTGAACCAAAGTACAATTGTCTGATAAGTGGGTCAGTTATAGTTTCATAAGCTGTCTGATTGGTCAGCCTAGGATTAATACTGCCTTGTGGAGAATACATATATTGGTTCTCATCCATTATGCTACTCCTTCTAAATATTTCATTAATGTCATCATGTTATCTGATCCTTTTTCTCTGCTTGGTTCACCAGATGGTACTAATTGCATAATACCACCATTTCCTGGAGCTATATCAAAACTCCCTGCATTTCTAACTGCTTTTGCAGTCATTACAAACTCTCCATCAGACAGCATCGCTGGTATATCATCAGAAGTCCCAGTTCCTGGGCCCTCAGACTCACCACCATCTCGCATATCTAAAACTTCGCCTCCTTCAGCGAATCCTAAGTTAAAACCACCTAAGCCACCACCATATACTTGTGGTGCTGCTAAGTCTGGTCTTAGACTATCTCTAATGTCTGTCATACCTTTGGCTTCTTTCTCTGCAGCTCTTTCAACAGCTTTACCATAAGCGATTGAAGCTGCTAACAATCTAGGATCAATACCACCTTTGGCTGGATCAAAAGTGTCTTTGACACTTCCAAAGATACCGCCTCCACTAGGATCTATACCCAGCACATCATCATAAAAAGAACCGCTAAGTCCTGGGAACATACGCCCTAAGAAACCTTCTTTTTGTTGTCCTTGTGCTACTTGATCGCCTTCACCACGTAACGTAGCAATACCTTGTCTTATTCTTGCGAATGGGCCGCTTGCTTTGCCTGCTGGTACTTTTAACACTTGGCCTTCTATCAAGACATCTGGGTTTGTAATGCTGGGATTAAGCTTCTGCATTTCTGGTACAGTAGTACCGAGGTCTTGAGCTATTTGACCTAAAGTATCACCATCTTTGACAGTAAGCGTTTCACCACCAGATACGGTCTCTGAACCACCAAACTTGCTACCTAAGAAGTCACGAGCTCTACCGCCTATCTTTGAGCCTTCGGGTACAGATAATTTACCATCTTTAAAACCAATATTAGTAAAAGCATAAGCTTTAACACCTTCTCTCAGTAAAGCTTTGAAGTCTTGATCGCCTTTAGCAACATTAATAGCTGTCTTACCAACTAAGTAAGCGTTAGCAGGTATTTGCCAAGGGCCTGGTATAAACCTTGCAACTTTAGCAACAGGTTCTACAACTTTTTTGACTTTTTTCCACAACTTACTAACACCTTTCTTCAGCTTACTAAACAAGCCAAACTCAGGTAAACCAGTAGCTGGATTGATTGACACGTCTTCATCACCCGCAACAAGAGACGAATACTCAAAACCTTTGTCTTGTAATTTTTTTTCTAATTGTTTAACTAAAGACGGCTCTAATATTTCTGGCGGTAAGACTACTTCGCCTGGGCGTAAATGTGCAAGAATGGTGTCGCCACCCCTACCTTGTGATGCTAATGCCATTATGCCTTGGTTATCCATAACTTTTCCTTATTCTACCACCTTTTTTTCTGGTTCAACAATAATTTTACCGTAATCATCAGTAAGTGTAGACTCGTATATTTCGTTGTCTTGACGCTCACCAACGACCAGCCAAGAGACAGATGCTTTGGATCTTGCATTCTGACACTCTATAACGAGCTGAGAGCCCATTACTTTGGCTCTGACAGCATCCCAACCATCTTCGTTAGACACGAAGGCTTGTAAGTCTCTATTAAGCGCTAAGAATGTGCCTGGGGTCATACCAAACCATTCATCTAGATCTATAACGGCTCTACCGTCTTTGAGCTCGGTCTTGCCTCTATAAAGGTTATCAGCTTGTGGGCCCTCTACAAATGAGTG
>CAACVD010000338.1_pt1 | contig 22570 bp, 27 predicted proteins | sample 2381771 | NCBI WGS metagenome assembly CAACVD01 (sample SAMEA5211965, study PRJEB30684) | marine metagenome | biome: Marine; feature: Epipelagic; material: Water | collected 2015-10-15 | depth 15 m
CGGAGGTCCGCATAAGTCTTACATCCTGTAAGCTCTATTAGACTGTGTATTTAACACACACAGCCTAATACAAATTATACTAGTATTATAGTCTTACAAAGTTGTCTAGGTTCCAAGCACCAGCGGCAAACACACAAGTTGCAAGTGTCTTTGTTGCTGTTGTTGAATCATCTAGATCGGAACCTGGATTTTTGAATGGATTCCACGCATATGTGGCCAACACATCACTGTCTCTTGGATCACGCACCTGTGACACAGTCACAGTTACTCCTGCGGCACTGTTGGCAGCTGAGTCACCACCACCTAGCACCATGTGAATAACTTGTCCTTCAGAACCGGCAGCCAGAGTGTAACTAGCCTCTGCACTTGCAAGTATATGCACAGTTGATTCTAATGATAAAGCAGTGGTTGATGTAGTAAGGTTGTTTGTTGCGCCTGATATTGTTGATCCTGCGTATGTTAAATTTCCTGTGATACTTGTATCAGCACCTAATGAAATAGTTCCCGTTCCATTTGTTGTTAATGTAATATTTGAGTTAGTAGACTTGTTAACAATAGAGTCACCTGTGATTTCAATATTTGGATCGCCACCACCGAATCTATCGTACAATTCTACAAAGTTATCATTGATTTTATCAAACGCTGTTCTTAACGGATCACCTGTTCCGTCATTTGCGGCTGAACCAATGTTAATTGCTTGTCTTGACATTTGTTGTATTCTCCTGTTGCGTGTATTTACTAAATATTTCTATAAACCTAACGTAAAATGTTCATTAAAGAAACCACAGAAATACATTTACATTCCAGGGCCAGTAAACTGGGCAACATACACAATTTTAAAAGACGCAGATCAGTGTATCATTTCCGTTGTGACTCATGTGCAAAAGAATTTTTACGTGCAAAAGCCAAAGTTTCTCCATCCAGGACCAATAACAATGTTCACCATGTTTGCAGTCAATGTGATCCACACAAGTTTGCACAAAAAATAGGGGTCAAAATGCGTAAAGTATGGCAGATGGATGCTTCAAGTACGGAAATTAAATTATAGTCTTGCCATAGTTAAACACTGAATCAAACCAACTTCGTCAACAGTTTTGGATTCTAGTGCTCTACCAATAACATTAAATGCTGTGCAACAATGTATATCAGCTCTCTCAGCACAGCCTGGCGTTGCTGATGCAACAAGTCTGTCACCTTTTGCAACAGTGCCAACTACTTTAACTTTTACCCTTCCGGCCAGTGCCAATAAAGGATGTGTGGCATCATCTCCATATCCAGAGTTCATTGTAAATGCCGCTTGTTCAGTGGATGATATTATGCCCACCACATCAGTGGATGCTAATTGTGTTGATTGCGTAATTTCTTTTTCTCCGCCAATAACCATCACAGTGCCCATTTCGTATTCAGCATCTGCTTCAAAACGTTCTGCCAAGTCCGCATATTGTGCCGCAGTTGCAGTGGTATCTAAAATGTTTGTGGATGGATTGTATGATAGTCCTCCATCGATAACCAATGTTTGTGCAGTGGATGAACTGTCCTGTGTATCAACAAAAGGAATAAAGAAAGAGGCATCTGTGCCTCCTGCGGAAACTGTTTTAACTGTATCAGCAACTGTGGCTTGGCTAGCGGTGCCTGTCAGTGGACCAACAAATGATCCTGCTGTGATATCTCCTGTGGCAGTAATATTTCTAAATCCACTTGCATCTTTATCGGAATCAACAACCACTGCCTTTGAAGCTGCCACAGTACCTGCTGTTAATCCATCAATTTGTTCAAGGTCGGACTCATTAATATCAGCACTACCTATTACAAATGTTGTGGCAGTTACAGCACCAAGAGTACCAATATTTTTTGATCCATCAAGTACCACTGCCTTGTTAGCTGCCGCAGTTCCATTTGTGATTGCATCAATCTTAGTAATATCAGTTTCATTTATAGCCGCTGATCCTAATGTTAGTGTATCAATGGTAATGTCATTGTCTAAACTTATGTTGATTTGTTTTGTGGATGAAGTTGTTACATTAATATCATCTGTTCCGGAAAATTGTAAAACATCTGTGCCAACAGTCATATCAAAAGTTGCTGAGTCATCACCAACAATGCTCAAGGTTGAACTTAATGAACCTATTTCTGAATCAACGTATGCTTTGATTGATTGTTGTGTGGCCAGTGCATCTGCATCATTAGAAGACATGTCATCTTCATCAAGAATTGTATCAACATTTACTCCTGCATTAAAGCCAAAAGCGCCATTAACAATCATTCCATCATTAATTGTTACTGCTGATGAGTCTGTTGATTGTATTGTTGTGATGTCTAATGTTGCACCGGTGATAGTGCCAAATGTTCCAATGTCTTTTGATGCATCAACAACCACTGCTTTGTTGGCTGCCACCGTTCCATTTGTGATGCCATCTAACTTCTCAAGGTCAGTTTCATTCATATCCGCTGAACCAATTATAAATGAACCTGTTGCAGTAACATTCCTAAAGCCGGATATGTCTTTGTCTGAGTCAACCACCACTGCTTTTGAAGCTGCCACAGTACCTGCTGTAATAGTATCAATTGTTTCAAGTTCTGCTTCATTGATCACAGCGTTTCCAATAGTAAAGCCTGTTCCAGTAATAACACCACTTGATGTTATGGCTCCACTTGTCAGAGCGCCAGTTATGTCAGCAGTAGAGTTTACCTGTAAATGTTCTTGTAAATTAATGCCCTCTTCAAACACCACAGCGCCTGATCCATCACTTCTTACTGGCCCTCCTATGGTTAGGCCATCGGCTATCAACAAACTTGTTGAATCATCTGATGAAATAGTATTAACCTTTATAGTTTGGAAGTCACCTGTTGCGGCAGTAATTGTTCCTAAAGTTCCTATGTCTTTAGAGCCATCTACCACAAGTGCTTTATTGGCAGCTGCCGTTCCATTTGTGATGCCATCTAACTTCTCAAGATCTGTTTCATTCATGTCAGCTGAGCCAATTATGAAAGAACCAGTAGCAGTAACATTTCTAAATGAAGCAATGTCCTTATCAGAATCAACAACCACAGCTTTACTTGCTGTCACTGTACCAGCTGTCAGTCCGTCAATCTGTTCAAGGTCTGTTTCATTTATGTCTGCAGAGCCAATCACAAATGTTGTGGCCGTCACAGCACCAAGTGTGCCAATATCTTTGGATGCATCAAGCACTAGTGCTTTGTTGGCAGCTGCTGTTCCGTTTGTAATTCCATCTAGTTTTTCTAGATCGGTTTCGTTCATTGAAGCTGAGCCTATAATAAATGAACCACCGGATGTAATGTCACCTGTTGCATTAAGTGTTGAATTGACCTGCACATGATCTGAGACATTAATGCCTTCTTCAAACACCACCGCACCTGATCCATCACTTCTAACTGGACCACCAATAGTTAATCCGTCTGCAATTAATAAACTTGTAGAGTCATCTGATGATATTGTGTTGACTTTAATTGTTTGAAAGTCACCAGTGGCCGCTGTGATGGTACCGAGTGTGCCAATATCTTTGGAGCCATCAACAACCAATGCTTTGTTAGCTGCGGCAGTACCATTGGTAATACCATCTAATTTCTCTAGATCAGTCTCATTCATGTCCGCACTTCCAATTATGAATGATCCACTTGCAGTTACATTTCTAAAAGTCCCTGCATCTTTGTCCCCATCGACTACTACGGCCTTGTTAGCGGCCACAGTACCGTTAGTAATGGCGTCAATTTTAGTGATATCCGTCTCGTTAATAGCCGCGGAGCCAATTGTAAAGCTATCTATTGTAATATCTGCATCCAGGCTTACAGTAAGCACATCTGTGGATGATGAGGATGTGGTAATATTAGTACCACCTGATATTTGTAATACTTCATTTGCCAGTGCCACTGAAAATGTTGCTGAGTCGTCGGCCACAACTGATAGAGATGCCGCGCCTGCCACTTGTGCATCCACAAACGCCTTGATTGATTGTTGTGTGGCCAATGCAGTTGCACTGTCAGAAGTCATATCATCTTCATCTTTGATAGATGTTACAGCAACTGATTCCGCCGCAAATACCAATCCGCCTAAATTAATTGTTGCAAATGATGAGTCAGTAACAGTAGTTGCAGTTGCAGCTGAGTTGGACAACACCGCTTTGAATCTGTCATCACCTTCATTCCAATAGAACACAGCATTGTTGCCTGCAGATCCACGCTGGATATATAGACCAGCATCAACATCAGCACCACCAGAATTGTTTTTATTAAGTTCTAGCAATGCATCTGTGATCTCTAAGTTGGTTGTGTTAACGGAAGTTGTTGTGCCACTCACTGTCATGTTGCCACCCACTTCGATGTTACCAGTCATGATAAGATTTCTTAGTCCAGATATGTCTTTGTCTGAATCAGTCACAATGGCTTTAGATGCCGCCACAGTTCCGTTGGTGATTCCGTCTAATTTTTCTAAGTCTGTTTCATTCATATCAGCTGAACCGATTATGAATGATCCAGTGGCAGTTACATTTCTAAAAGATGCAATGTCTTTGTCTGCATCAACAACCACTGCTTTACTGGCAGTTACAGTTCCTGCAGTCAATCCATCAAGTTGTTCTAGATCGGCTTCGCTCATTGATGCCGCGCCAATAGTGAACAATCCTCCTGATGTAATGTTACCGCCTGCTACAATAGCTCCAGTTGAATTAATGGTTGAATTGACCTGCATAGCGCCATTAAAGTTTGTTGCGTCGTTGAACTGTATGGCACTGGAGTCTAATGAAGTTATTTCAGATGTAAATAATCCTCCAGTTACATCCAATCCGTCATTGACCACAACAGAAGTTGAGTCAGATGAAGATATATTGTTAACAACCAATGTTGGTGAAGTCACAGATGTGGCTACTGATATAGTTGCATCAAGATCAAATGTTACTGTGCCCTCAGAATTAGTTGATGTGGTAATATTTGTACCACCAGATAAATTTAAATTTCCTGAATCAAGTGTTAGTTCCAAAGAGGCGCTGTCATCGCCTGATACTGTAATTGTTCTGGAGTCAACATATGCTTTTACAGACTGTTGTGTAGGCAGTAAACTAGCAGAATTTGAATCCATGTCATCTTCGTCCACAAATGATGCTATATTAATTGCGCCGTCGTTAAGAGAGCCAAATTGAATTGTGCCGTTGGATGTTAAGTTGCGTATAGTGCCTATGTCTTTGTTGGCGTCAACTACAAGAGCTTTATTTGCAACGGCCGTGCCATCTGTAATGCCGTCAATCTTTTCTAAGTCACTTTCATTCATGCTGGCAGATCCAATGATCAGTGATCCGCCTAAAGTTATATTTCCTGCTGTTGTTTGGATGTTCCCATCAACATTTAATCCATCATTAATATTAACAAATGATGATGCAGATGATGATATTTCATCGACTATAATCGCACTATCTAATGATATGGTTAGTGTATCACCAGTGGCCGCTGTTGTAATTGAGTTGCCCCCTTTGAAATCAACATTTTCATCTAGATCAATTGATATTTGTGTGGATGCATCATCACCTATGGTTAGTGTGTTAGATGCTGAAATTTGTGTGGCCACAAAAGCTTTTATTGACTGTTGTGTTGCAAGTGCTGTGGCAGAATCTGAGGCAAAATTGTCTTCATCCAAAATAACACTTACTGTTGCGCCTGTGTCGAAACTGAAGTTTCCATTAACGTTTAATCCATCATTGATGGTAACTGCCGTAGAGTCACTTGATACAATTGTATTCGCTGTCACAGTGCCACCACTGATGGTGATGTTTCCGCCTACAGTCAGGTTGTCGTTGATGTCAATGCCTGAAGAGTCAATAGACTCAATTGCATTGACTGATATAGATTCTTGTAATGTAAAAGTTACATCATCAGTGCTCATGGTGATGTCTATGTCTCTACCATTTTTTAGTTTTAATGTGTCTTGGGCCAAGTTTATATTTGTTGCACTTGAGTCATCATTAACAAGTCTTAGTGTGGCAGCCAGTGCAATTTCATTTTCGACAAATGCCCTGATTGATTGTTGTGTAGCAAGTGCAGTTGCAGAATTAGACTCCAAGTTGTCTTCATCAAGCACACTGTTGATAGCTCCTTGGTCGGAGCCAAAACGTAACGATCCTTTTAAATTAAGATCGTCGCCTATGGTGACGCCAGCAGATCCTGACGACTTTATTTCTTGATCGATAATCACGGTGCCATCAAGTATTACTTCACCAGATCCATTTACGCCGATTGTTATGGAGCCATTGGTATCACGTGCTGTGATTGATGTGGCTGTTATGGCACTAACAGCAGAATCATTGCCAAAAAACGCTGTGTATAGTTCGTCAAAGTTGTCGTTGATTTTGGTCATCGCCGAAAACAGTGATTCGCCAGTTCCTGTATTCGCACCCGTACCAGTATTGATTACTAATCTTGTCATTGTGTGTTGTTATTTATTTGACGGAGAAAGAAGTGCCACACCCACAACTGGAGTGTGCATTTGGATTCTCATATGTAAAATACGAACCAAATATTTCTGATTTGTAGTCGATCTTTGTGCCTAAAATAAACATTTCACAACGTTCATCCACAAGCACTTTTACTTCACCAAAAGCAAGTTCATGATCACGATCCTTTTTTTCTTCTGTTACGTCTATTTGATAATTGAATCCTGCACACCCACCGCCTTTGACTCCGAATCTTATGTAAGGTTTTTTGTGTGATTCACAAACTTCTTTCATTTTTGCGATAGCCGGTACAGTGACTTGGATCATACTTGTATTTACATGCCTAAATATAGACGGCCGTCTTCGCTGACCATTTCAGGAGTCCAGGGTGGATCGAAAGTTAGATCAACTTTCACAGGAGAATATCCTGCTCTTTCTACTGCTTGTTGTATCCACTGTGGCATATCACCTGCCACCGGACAATTTGGTGCTGTCAAAGTCATTACAACATTGCATGAATTATCTTCATTCACTTGCAGATCATATATCAGCCCCAATTCAAAAACATCAATTGGAATCTCAGGGTCATACACTGCATGAAGTTCTTTTGTGATATGAGGGTACTTTTCCTCATAGTATGGCCTATCAATCATCGGTGGATCTAACGCCGCGTACTTCAGGAATATAATGTTTCATCATGTTTTCTATTCCTGACTTTAATGTTGCTGTTGAACTAGGACATCCTTGACATGAGCCTTGCATTTCTAACCATATCCAACCATCCACATATTCATTGAATATGATATCACCACCATCCAAAGCCACAGCAGGACGTATTTTACTGTTCAGTATTTCTTTTATTTTTACAACAACTTCGCTGTCAGTGTCTTTGATAGAGTGTTTGTCATCCACATAATTCTTAGTGAATTGTTGTTCTAATATAAGTGGCTTGTTGGCAGAAAAATGTTCTATGATTGCACCCATTATGGCAGGCTTCAGCATAAGCCATTCTGATGTGTCACGTTTGCTTATGGTTATAAAGTCTTCTCCATAAAACACACTTTCAACTCCTTTTATTTTGAACAGTGATTGTGCAAGTTCTGAGTTACCTGTGCTATTTTCGTCTTGATAGAACTGTGTGCCTTTTTCCATTACTGTTTTTCCTGGCAGGAACTTTAGTGTTGCTGGATTTGGTGTTGGTTCTATCTGTACAAACATTATGCTTCTAATAGCCTTGATTCAATGAACTTGTAATTAATTAGTCCATTTATCACTCTTGTTAAATGCTCTTTACGATCATTTTTATAATCAAGATAATATGAATGTTCCCATACATCAAACGCGGCAAGTATATCAACATCTTCTCCAACTGGATTGTCAGCATTTGGATATGTTTTAAATTTTAAGTCGCCGTTTTCCAAAACCAAGTATACCCAACCAGATCCAAATCTTTTCATGCCTGCATCAACGAATGCTTCTTTGAATTTGTCCATTGTGTCAAATGAATCTTCAATACGATCTTGCATTTCTTGTGATGGCTCTTCATAGTCCGGAGTAAGGGATTGAAAGTAGATTATGTGATTAAAGTTTTGTCCTGCATTATTAAAAATTGCTTGATCATTATCTCTTGACTCAATAATAATTTGTTTGAGACTTTTGTCTTCATATTCTGTGCCCTTGATAAGATCGTTTAATTTATCAACATACCCGGAATGATGCTTTCCAAAGTGTAAGTCAACAGTGTCTCGACTTATCACAGGTTCAAGATCGGTGCGTTTATATGGCAAATCCATTAATGTAAACTTGCCACCGTTGACGTTTACGTCATCTGCTACTTGATCTAATTTCATTATTTCTTCTTTGGTCTACCACGTGTTTTCTTTTTGGTAGTTTTTTTTGTTGTTTTTTTTGCTGTCTTCTTAGCAGTCATTTTTTTTGTTTTCTTTGGTTTAGAAGTAGTTGACTGTGTAGTCACTGCCGCAGAAGCAGTTGGTTTAGCACTTGCTCCTTTTGGATCACCAAAAATTAGTTTAATTATATCCATAGTTTTCTCCTTTGGTATATTAATATTTTATAGTTATTTTATTTAAAAGTCAACACTGCCAATTGGAATCAGTTGGTATTTTTGTGCCAACATGGCAGAAGCAAGATTTTTTGCTTTACTTTCGCACTGGATGTCAAAATGGTTACCAAATGGTTTTATCCAATCGTTTGTAGGATCATGCCAGTAGTAATCCGAATGTGCTCTAATAGTTGCCCTGTTTTCACCTTGTTCAAACAGTTTTTCCCTGTCTAGCAAGTTTTTTGCATCCACTTTATTATGTAGAGATTCACGCGGTTGTGAATAATGCATCACAGGCCTTACTCCACGCCATGAATCTATGATCTTTTTTATTCTATCATCATCAACAGTAATCCACTCACCTGTGTTTACCCAGTGATGATGAATATCAAACACCAATGCCACATGTTTTTGGAGCTCCAACACATCATCTAATCCCCATTTCATTTCTTCATTTTCAATTGTAAGTGTGTTTCTTGCTTCTGGAGTAAGCCTTGGCAGGATGTCAATTATTCCTTGCGGACCACGCCTACCAGATATATGCACATTAATTTTGAAATCCTGAAACGTTTTTCCATATCCCATCCAACGAGCCATGTTCACGTGATATTCAAACTCCTCCACACTGCGATCAATTATGTCCTCTGATTCAGACGCTAACACAGTAAATTGTCCTGGATGAAAAGATATACGCACTCCTAATTTTCTAGCGGTGTTGCCAACTTCGGCAAAATGTTTTTCACAATATGCAATTACATCTGGCTTTGACCAAAAATATTTCCAAGTAGCTTCTGTTGCCACTGGAAGCACAGGTGAACTTAACCTACACATACGCAAAGGCTTAGGCAAAGATCCTGCGTATTTTATAAGTTCGTGAATAGAAGAAATATTGTGTTCCATAAGTTCCCATAATCTTGCTTCTGCTTCATCTTTGTGTTCATTAAGCCAACGCACCGTGGTTGCACGACAGTTAAATGGTTGTTCTTGTTCTTTTAAAAGTTTTGGTTTGAGATCACGATTAGGATGGATGTACTTACAACAGAATCCTAAACGCATAATTTATTGTAATTTATATTTTGTTTCTGTCAATACTTTTTAACAGACACAATAGGAGCTCCGTCTTTGGATAACACCACTTTTTGTCCATGGTTTTTGTAAGTTTGTATTATTTCTTTTGCTATGTCCACAGGAGTGTAACTTAATTCATCTTGCCATTTATCTTGAATAATTTTTTTGACTTCGTCTGCCGTAAACACCTGTCTTTTAATTAATGGTTGATACTTTTTGCGTTGGAATGGTGTGTGTCGAATAGCACAAGGAGCCACTTCTACGATTCTATATTGTGGATAATATTGGCGGATTTGATCTAAAAAATTAGTTAAGCAGTTTTTGGATATACCATATGTTAAATTTTCTTTAGTCATTCTGTAACTGGATCTGCTGGTTAAAACAATTATACAACCGCTATCGCGTTGTTGCATGTATTTTTGTATTAACATCATGTTTCCGATCAAGTTGGTATTCATAGTGGCTTGGACGTCTTCAGATCTTTGTTTTGTTATTTCTACTCCGCCTGCTTGGTTACATCCAATTAGTGTAATCAATAAGTCATAACTGTCCAAAGACAAATGTTTAAAATGACTTAAATTAAGCACATCTAATTGATCACGATTGTATGTGTCTATATCCCATTTAGACTGTTGGATTATTTGTGTTGCAATCGGACTTTTTGCTCCAAACAAAGCGACCTTAGATGGTGATGTCATTTTTTATTTTTTCGTAAAATTCATCTGTGGCCAATCCACTAATTCTTATCCTATAACAAGTGTGGTGACTGCCATTATATGTACCATGTGGATATTTTGTAACAGGCCAATATAATGTGTCTCCAGCCCGCCATTGTGTAATTGTCCTTGTGCCCATCATAAACACTTGCCCTGGTTCCCAATCAGTCACAAATACAATTATTCTTACGCCACGTTTAATTGTGTCTTCTAGTGTAAATCCAGCATCGCTGGCACTTGCATTAACATCCATGTGCATAGGAATATTTTGGCCAACACATTGTTCAGTCATAACAATCTGTGGAAATAGCAGTCCTAATTTTGTGGATAGTTTATGGCCAATATCAGTTTTGGTTTTTAATAAATCCTGTCTTCTACCAAATGTTGACTTACTGTCATAGCCAATTTGTTTCCAAAGATCATAATGTTTTTTGGTAGTGGGTCGCGATAAATCAGGATCAGTGCCAGGAACTCCTTGGAAGTTAGCAATCAACTGATTCCAGTCTGCATGTAATTTAAATTTTTTGTAGTTTATTTCTTTTTCATTTGTATCGTCTCGCCATTTGTCAAAATGATAATCTGATATCTCTTGTTTTACAAAGTCATATAGATTATTGTATTGATCAAGTTTATCAAGCACGGAACAATACCTTTTCTGTTATTTCACTTAATTTTTTATACTCATCTTCAGTCCATGTGTAAGGTGGTGAACATACCATTTTTTTATTTTTAATTTTGACCAAAAATCCTTTTTCAAATGCTTGTTCTTCTGTTATCCCATTTTTAGTTTCACAACTAAACAGATGTTGCCCACTTAGACTTTTTAGTTGCGGTAAAGCAACCATTGTGGTTGCACAAGGCCCTGGACTGCCAGAAGCAGTTTGCCAAAATTCAAAACGTCCATTGGTAGCCATTTGTAGATCATCAAATATCTTTTTTGTTAATAACACACAACCAACACTGACCGCTCCATTATTGATGCCTTTGCCAGTGAATATCATGTCTGGCTCAATGGATAGTTTTTGAAAATACCACTTGGATCCTGTGCGATAATATCCTGTGAATGTTTCGTCTAAAATAAACAACAAACCATACTTTTTACAGGCTTTATGAATTTCAGCTAGATTCCCAGGAGATACTAATCCCTCTTGATATAATAATGGCTCAATTACCACACCAAAGCACTTTTTATGAAAACGTTCAATGCTTTCCAATAGATTTAAATGATAATAATTTTTAATTGCACTTACATCACTATAAAAAATATTTCTTTCAGTGGCAAAATTTATCCCATTGCCTGCAAAAGTGGCTCCGTTATTGCCGTAGGGTACACCTATTAATCCTTTTTTGCCTGTGATTCGATATCCAATTTTCACAGCAGCTTCACAGGCCAAACTTGCTCCTAAAGTCCAATAGGAGTGTGTGAAATGACTATCTTCCAATAACATATCATCAGCTTGCCTAATAAGTTCATAATCAAAGTTTTTGTATTGGATTGTCGGAATATTTTTTAAAAGATACATTGACTCTTCCAAAATTTTTGCATCAAGTCCCAAAGGACACATGCCACTTTGTGCAGTTGTATCTAAGTATTCATTTTGTTCTGTTACCACGTGATGACTGTTTACAAATTTTATATCTTGATAATTTTTATTTGTATCTCTGGTTATCACAGTCATGTTAGAAAAAATCCTTTATTGTATTAGCAACTTTTTCCACTTCACTGTCTGTTAACCAATTATGATTTGGCACACTTAACACAGTGTTGTTTAATTTAATTGTGTTAACCATTTTAGGACTTTTACTTAAATTGTCAGTGTAGTGCTTCACAGCACTAATATCATTTTGCCATAAATGTTTTGCCAACTCATCTCTTTTGTTTGTTTTAACTACAAACTTATGCCAATTTGTTGTGCAATAATCCTTCGCCATTATATAATCCAATGGAGTGTTTTTAAGTTGCTCCAGATAGTATTCAGATATTTTACATCTAATATTGTTCCATTCCAACCCTTTACTGATACAATGACTTGCATGGGCACAATGTATATCATATGGTTGTGCGTTCATTCCTTTGGACTGTGGCATTTCAATTCTGTTCATTTTTCCATTTCTTGTTGCTCTTGTGATAGGCCCAAGATAATCATCATTATCAAACAAAACAGCACCAAATCCAAAAATAGTTGGCACAGGTTTATTCCTACTAAAACTAAACACACTAAAATCACCAAAACTGCCATCCTGCTTCCCTTTGTATTCAGCATACATGCTCTGTGCAGTATCATTCAATACTGGTAAATTATGTTTGTCTGCAATCGTTTGTAGTCTATCATAGTCAGGAGTATTTCCGTACAAACTTACAGGTAAAATAGCTTTTGTACGTGATGTAATATTATTTTCAACTTGATCTAAGTCTATTATTCCTTGATCGTCCACATCACAAAACACTGGTGTTGCTCCTAATATTTGTACTTGGTTAACACTTGCAACATAGCTTAAACTTGTGCAAATAACTTCATCACCTGGCTGTACATCTAACGCAATTAAACTTGCACAAATGGCACTGGTAGCATTTAGAGTAGCAACACAATGTTTCCTTCCAGTAAGATTTTTCAGCTGTTGTTCTACTTTATTTGTGTATTTTGGTACTAGATATTTTCCGTTGTATTCACCACTGCGTTGAATAGGACTATAAGAGCATTCGGCTAGAACTTGTAGCAAATTTTCTTTAGTTTCGTCATAATGTCTATCTTCATTTGTGTATCTAATCATTGTGGATGCCTTCAAATGCAATTAAAATTTTGTTTTTTAGATCACCGTTTGCGGTTGCATGCCACGAATAAAAATGTTGCTCAACAATATCACCTTCAACATAATCAATTAGATTGTTGTTAATGCTGTAAAAATGTCCATTGGATCTATTATCTAAAAATAAAATGTATCTTTTAAACTGTGGATATGTGTATTGTTCAGCTAGGCCTGGATTTTGCTTGGTCCATCCTGCCAAATAATCTATGTGTACTGGAAAAAAATTGCCTGGAGGTTGTGAATTTATTTTTGCTCTTCCATGCTTTAATTTTAAGTAGTTTTGCATAAAATCTTCGATCACTGGCACTCCTGCTATTTCTGATCTTAACATCCTAGTATTTGCTTTGCCATATCCATGTTTTTGATACTGATCCATGTGTTTATTATGGTCTTTTTCAGAATATGACTTACAAAAATACATTTCGTTATAATCAATAGTTTGAATCATTTCCTTTATATTTTTATATAGATCTGTGCTGGCAATGTTACTATGAAAAGTGTGGCCAACATCATTTTTTTTATCTTCACAATAATTTACAAAGATATCAAAATTTTTTGCAATGCGTGATATTGAAAGAACATCAATATCATTTTGCATTATTTTAGTCCCCAATTTGTGGCACCTTGTTGTGACCTTTCTAAGTCATTATAATCAAAAGTCCCCAGCACAAAAGATTTTGATGTTATCCAGTCCTTGTAATTTGTTGATAGTATGGCGGAGCTTAATAACATTCTTATAGACTTATTATAATTTTTTATAAGCCAATACGCATGTTGCTGAATGTTTTTATATTCATATTTTTCTAAAACATGCTTCATAGGAGTGATGCCTTCAATAGCAAGATCATTTGTTACTGCAAAACAGGAATCCGCCGGTAGTTTTGGCAACTTAGACATGCTGATAGCAATATAATCTATTTCACCTGACAAAAAACCTAGAACTAAATCTCCGCTGTTCCTATATGGAATAGGCTTCACTTCCTTGCCTAGTGTTTCTTCCAAACTAATGAATATTTCAATCGGCCAAGAAGCACTATGTCCAATTTTAATTTTGGGTGCATCAAAACTTTTATACTTTGTCGAACAAAATACCACTGGAGCTGTATATTCTAATACTCCAAATGTAGAAGATGTTGGTTGTAAGTTTTCTTTAATGTTTGCACTGTCTATCCATGGCATGATTATCGGGTCTTTTGAAGTCCTAAACACTTGTGCGGCTTTCCCTATATTACCTGCGTTGATTAGATTAACTTCGTATCCCATATCAATTAAAGCATCATGCATCAACATTGACCTTGTATGAAATGTGCCACCTGCTTTCCCACTGACCACTATGTTAATTGTTTCAGCCATAGCACTAAAACTAAACAATAGCAGTAATAAAAAATAAATTTTTTTCATCTACTGTCTCCTATAATAATAATGCTAGTGTGGATCCACATACGGCTCGGCCCATGCATTTAAGCATAGAGGTCGATGTTTGTGCCGACGTCACAGAGTGTGGCGTTGCAAAATTATTTATCATGTATAAAGAGTATAACTTAAAACAAAGACTGATTCAAGTTTATTTTGTAACAAAAAAACAAATATGAATGGAAGTATGTCTACGTGCCTTAGCCAATAACCAATGACACTAAAAACTATTAAACAAATTGTAAAATACAGATATTGTCCTGTTTCTGCAGAAATAAAAATTAAACTTATCACTAACAATAAAATAACAAATAATTTAAAATAATTTTTTGTATATGATAGAAAGTTTTGCAGATGTTTACTCATTGGCCAACTTACCAAAACACCTAAAAATAATGATAAGATCACACTAAGCATTATCATATATTGGTATCCGTCTGCGATAACAGTGCTCCAATTGAGATCGAATAGATTTCTATCCATAATATTCAATAACATTGCTTCTGAGCCAGTGATAGGAATTCCTAGTAAGATTAAAGGCACGAGTGTAACTAGAATTGCACTATTATTAGATGCTTCTGCTGACAATAAAGCACTATAACTTGGTTGCTGTTTATTAAAAACTTTTGCAATTTTGTGTGCTAAATTTGTGGCCAACACGGTTGATACGGCTGGAACCAATCCACAAAAGAATCCTATTATAGTTCCCAAAAAACTATATCTTATATTTTTATAAAAAGTTTGTATTGCAACGGCATTGAATATTTTATTATTATCATCACTGTGTACAAAATTTAAAGTTTTTAATAGATAAGGAACAACTAGTATTCCAATAATTACAGGAAAAATTGGCAAGCCAGTTTTAAGATCAACTGAATCGAAAGATAAAAAATAGCCACCTGTAAATTCATTGTATCCTATTCTACCTAATATAAATGCTATTACCATAAGTCCTATGGTGATTAACTTATGTTTAGATGTAATTAAAAATATGCAAAGTGCAAACCCTAAAATTAATGCTTGATATTTTGTTTGATATAATATTTGGAACAAATCATCGTACAGTGGAAAGAAACTTACTAATAACAAAAGTGTTAATATACCGGCCACAACACTTGACAAACTTGTGCCTACAATTGCAGTATGGCCTTTGCCTTTTTTACTTAATGCGTGTCCCTCTACCACAGAAGGAACACTATTTGTTTCTCCTGGCACACCAAAATAAATTGCTGTTACACTGCCAGTAAATTGTGCAAGATTTGCCAGTCCAATATAGAAACATAGTATTCCAATCAAATCAAGTGTTATAAGATAAGGATACGCACAAACTAAAGCCACTAACAATCCAGTGCCTGGCATTATTCCAGCTAGTGTTCCTGCTAAACACCCTAGTAAAGTGTTGATTAGTGCTGACTCGACCATTGATAGCCTGGTTTCATTATTTCTATTTGTTTTTGTTTAAAGTTTGGTTGTGACCAAACATAATCGAATGTTGCACTGACATTATCTATGCTAATTTTATATACATCTAAATGCCCTGCAAGTAAAGGCCATATTTTCTGTGGATCAGTTGTGCCAAATGATTTTTGTAGATCACACTGTCCTATTTTAATAAATCCAAGTGCAAGTTTAGGATCATTAATATTAAATCCATTTTTCCCCAACCAAGCAAAAAATTCTTCTTGTTCCTTTTTATGCCATGGAGATTTTTGTTCTGTAACATCTGTGCCCCATTCAATATCAAATTCACCAGTATAATATTTCAGTGAATTGATAGCTGAACAAATTACATCATTAACATCGGCTCCATCTTCGTCACGGAACACTTCTATGTGTGTTTTACCTATTTGTGCCCAGTGCAAATACACACCACCACATTCACGATCAAATTTGTTAGCAAGAAATAAGTCATAATCTTGATCTGCTAAGTTTTTTCTTGGGGCATTCAGCCATGTATTAATTTGACTTGGCATTTGCCATTCTGGTTCAAATTTGCTTTTCCTATATGATCCAACCCAAGACTCTAACTCATGACATAAATCATTTAGTTGTCTAATGGCATATTTTGTGCTAAAATCAGCAACTTTGTAATATTTTGATAAGCCCCAAGCCTCGCCCTGTAAATCTTCGAAATATCTATGCAACCTATTCATGGCATCATGTTTCAGACACAGTCCAAGATTAGTGTCAGGATCACCATTTATTGCATTTCCTACTCCATGCGATTCATCATACATTACCAAATCTCTATTAAACACATCATCTATATGATAGGGATCTAAGCCTGCTATTTGCCATTTATTGTATGTGTTGAATCTATTAATTTGGAATATGGCATCATTTATTTCATTACACAAAAAGTCTACGTTCCTTGGAGAACTTGCAAAACCCATAAAACAGTAATTTTTTTCCAAATGATAATTTTGTTGCAGTAAGTTTTTTAGCTCATTAGTCCACTTGTCTGTAAAGTAATTTTTTTCAATGTTGAAATAAACATCAATGGTATCGTTGACGTCTTCAGGATTTCTATAAGTTATAATCATATGTATTTTTCCATGCCTCCGTCACGATGTAGTTCCATTGTTAAACATGTCAAGCCTTGATTGAACCAATGTTGGTGTTTGAACGGAACAAATATAACATTTAATTTATTGTTTTCTAGTGTATTAATAAAATCTTTATGACTGTGTTTCCAGTGTTCATAACAAAAAATAGTATCTTCATTCAGTGACATCATTGCACAACTAGGAAAAGTATTTTCGACGTCATCATCTCTGAACAGTATGCCGTCAAAATTTAACAAATTTCCTGACGTGTCAGTTGGTTGTATTATGTCCCAATTTTTAAAACATTTTGGCAAGTTATCAACAGCATGTGGAGTAATTATTAATCCAGGCCTAACTATTTTAATTTGTGCATCAATATGGCCTTGGATAACTTTTCCTGCTTTTATAACATTAAATTTAGGCATATGTCTTTGTAGCCATTCAATGCCAAAGGCATTGGCAGCTCCTTGTTCTGACACCAGTAAGTTTTCTCCCAAACGCATAATTTGTGCCGCATCAATCATAGGTTCTATGTTATCTTCTATATCAGTTTGGTATGATGGAGATGGCATTTTATTCCAATCACATGTGTTGTGTTTCCATTGTTCCATAAAAATTTTTTTGTAATATAGATATTCAAACATCATATCTTCCCTATATCCAGCTGTTTCAAGGATAGTGTTACCTATTACAATAAAAGCATCTCGGGGACTCAGTGGATTACGGATTCCTTTTGTTGTAAAAAAAGGTGATTGTATAGTTTCGGAAAATTCTTCTTGTATATTTGGCCTATGCACAGTTATACCACAGGATTCATAAATTTTTTGTATATCATTAAGATTTTGTTTTGTTTCAAGTAGTATCTCTTCCACTAAAGTTTTTTCGTGCGACTTGAGGTGTTTTGTCAATCCAATGTTTACATCACCTAATATTACTTCTCTAAGTTGGGTAAATTCATCATATACACTAATCATATATCCAATTATACTTTCTTATAAGTGTTGTGTCAGTTTTTTTCCGTTCTGTGTATTGACTTTTATTAATGCGTTTCCAATAAAATCTAAGTATACCTGGCCATAACATTTTTCCTTGATGCATGACTTGATGCTTGATAAATTTTTTATACTGTTGTGTTGGCATGTAGAAGGATTTTAAAAGATTAATTTTTTGATCCGAAATAATAATTTTACCTATGCGTAAATGAACATCTTCTACTTTATCACATATCCAGTGAACATCCAGAGTGTTTTCTTTTTTTGGATTGATATCTAACTGTGCAGTAAATTTTGTACCTTCTTGTCCCCAAACTTGGGTACTGTTACAAAATAAATTGACAAGGCCTTTGGTATTAGATTCAGCAAAAAATTCTAGTTTCATATACTAGTATATACTGCTGAATTGCGTTCATGCTCCCAAATCTCTACTTGTACTAATTTTACTCTGCCATCAGTTTTCTCATCTATCAATGGTGACACATGATCAAAGACAAACTTGCATGATGCTTCGATGCCTGGACCCCAACCTTTGGTTACATCCATTATATTAATATTCATTGTGCCAAGTTCATGCATCTTTTCGAAATCACTGATATGTGGATCATCAGAAGCCAAAAGTAATCTATGATCCCATTGATCTTCTAACCATTGTTTAACATCTTTCAGATCACCAAAGTCCATGACCCATTGCCTATGATCAAGTTCGCCTTCAAATGTAAATTGTATGTATCTGCCATATCCATGCACCCATGCACAGTGTCCTTGATCTTTCCACTGCCTGTGCCCTACAGAAATAGGCCCTAATTTTTTAGTTGATTTGTATGCCATAGTTTATTGTACAACATAATCGTACATTCGTATACGAAAATCTTTTGTCTTCATTTGCATTACCACGTCTGTGAAATCCTTAAGATTGTAAACTGTGTTCATATTAAACTTATTTTTAGCAGATATAACAATTAACAATTCATTAGGATTTTCTTCTTTGACTAGTTGCAAATTATAATTGCTATTCGGAATATTTAGAAAATTAGTTTTGCTGATGTCATGATGTTTGTTTGGATACACTTGCACTGCCCTATCACTCACTGCAAATATTCTAAAATATTGTTTGCTTATTGCATTGACTTGTATCTGCATGTAATCATTGGCATGATACATGCCATGTTTATTAAGTATGACAGAAAAATCGTGATCAGCGTCATACAGTTTACTGATGTCAATTACAATGCCAGTTACTTCTGCAACACAAAATCTTTTGCCATCTCGCTCTTCTATCTGTGTTATGTATTTGGATTTAGATACAACTCCGGGAAATGAAATCCACTTGAATGAATTGAATTGACAGTTGTCATTGACACAACTTTTTAGATCGTTGACTTGTATTATTTGTCCGATCTCATCTTCAATTAATTGTTTTGTTGCTTTTAGTTTTGCAATTTCACAAGATTGATTCTCAGTTATATCAGTGCCAAAGTCGTGTATGCCTATGGCAGAGCCAGACCATGCTGACAGCGACCAAAGGCACACAACGATTGTGGTGGTTAATTTACTCAATAATTGTTGATTGAGCAAATGCGTCATCGACCTTACTCTTGTCTATTTCCACAACACGAGCAGGGGGATACCAATCCGTGCGGTCGAATTTCATTAAAACAAATGATCTGTAATTTTGTCCTTCATTGACAATCACTTTGTTTACAATAATGTAACCGCCCATGTCCAACTCGTCTATGACAGCCTGTGTCATTTTTGTTGTTTGTTGGATAGTGTTTCCTGATACTACAGATCCAGAATCTTCAATATATTTTTTGAAGTCTCCATTAATATAGTTCTGTAGTTTGTCCGCAATCATGACCTTGGCGTCATGGATGCCTTTGTCGACAGCAAACTGCATGTCTTGACTATAACCTGTGGCAACTCCATAGACCCATTCATCATCCTTTGGATAATCAAAGAACCAATCTGGAACTTCACTGCCACCACGCAGTTTTACTTCATCAACTTTTACACCTTTGTTTATGTTCTTGTTCAGCGGATTCATTGATGAACAAGCACCAAGCATCATTGCAAAGGCGATTATTACTAGATGTTTCATATTTTTATTATACAGTAGAAATGTATTGTGTCAACTTCCCATAGAGTCTTGATAAATGGCGATTTTTTGGCTGAACCTACTGACTGGTTCAACAAAACCATGCATATATTCTAATCCATGTGGAATATTATAATATTTTAAAAATATTTTTTTGTGTGTGTCTGTAATTAGATCAACTGTGCTTTGGTGGCCTAGTTTGATAAGTTCTTTTATAAACAGTCTGTTTTTTAAACTTGTGTAAAATGTTTGTTTGCCAATAAGTGCTTTATCCAAATAAGGTCGACCTGTTGAATAGTATCCTAATTTGTTAATTAGATCTAACCTTTTTTTTGTTCCAAAACTATCTATATTGTTGTGCAAATTTCCAAATGTTTTTATATTATCTATAAACGCATATAATTGACTGACTAAAAGTTCTGGGTTATTTTTATCACAAAAAAAATGATAGATAGAATCGACCTCCATATATTCTGACATTGGGTTGTCGGGTATGCTCCAATACAATTGTCCTGACTGGTTAATGACTTGTGGTTTTTCATAGCCTGTTAATGTAATTGTTCCTTGTTCGGCTTTAGGCATATACCTGCAAACATATTGCCCACGTAGCCATAAGGGCGATCCTTTTACAACAGATCGATCCAGATACCACTGATCGTCATTATAATATTTTATATCATCAATTACTGGACGTATGACAGTGATTTTTCCTATTTGTTTTTGCGTGTGTAAGTTGGCATATTTTATTCCCGGTAAGTATTCAATGTTTACTTTAGGATTGTCCTCCATACTAACCATATGAGTAATTGTTTCATCTATGTAAATGTCATTATCGATTGCAGTTTTTAGAATTGTATAAGAGTCAGTGCCACCGCTGTACAATAACCTTACTTTGTTATATTTTTTCCTAATTTTTTTAAGACTATCAACTATTAGTGATTGAATATATTTTCTGTCTGTTTTAGGTTTTTTAAAATTTTTAAGAACTTCAATCAGTTCTGGATCAATTACATATTCAATATGCTTAGTTCGATCAACCAGATGTTGCTGGTGTTGTTCGTAAATTTGCCAAAGATTATAGTATTTTTCAGACGAACACTCGTACCATTGATTAAAATTTGTATGCACTTACTATTTTATTAATCTAAAAAAGTCTGCCATGATCCATCTGGCAGTTGGCATTTTCTAGCAGGCTGAGTCAATCCATTTTGTGTAACTTGCCAAATACTGTTATGGCAAATTAATCCATGTTTGGACACAAAGTATTCTCCAAAGTGATTGTTTTCATTTGGATCTAACCATTCATCTTTTGGTTGGTTGTAAACTTCTTTCACTACAACGCCTGCATCTAATACATATGGCACACTTAATACAGCCACAAACATTAACAGGAATAATGCAATGTTCTTAATCATACTTTCTTTCCTGCTGTCTTTAAATCTTCTTTTGCAATAACCATGTAAGGCCCTTTGTTATATGCAGGAGCAATACTATACTGACTGCTAACAGCCAGTCTGTCACGATCATCTCTTTTAAGTTTAGCCACCCCAGGCTTGGAGGACGGAGCATTGTAATAATGACTGCTTATAGTTTTAGTTGGATTGTTAAATGTGTTGGAATCAGCAAAAGCGGAAAATCCTTCAGTGTGTCTTCTCTTCTTAGGCTTCACGCCAAGAGATTCGAGATACTTGGCATATTCAACCTGTGCTTTTCTATCTCTTGCAGTTAGTCCTTTTGTTTTACGTTTGCGTGTTGAATTCATACTCAACTCAGGGCCAACAAGATGCATAGTCATATTTTTATTATAACTTAATCTTTGTTTTTGTCAAGTGATGCAAGAAAGCCATTATCATTGTATAAATTGGAGATATCAACACTTTGTTCCCAGTTCAGTTGTTGGGCATCAACGCCGTTCATCTTGCCAAAAAATACAAGTAATGATCTTATCACTTCGCCAAGTTCTCTTGAGTCGATAATAGGATTGATATCACATCCTGTTTCATGAGCATATTCTAATAATAATTCGACTGCATCAAACACCTGCATGTCTGACTTGCTAAAGTCTTTGTTTGCTCTATGTAATTTTTTTTTAAACTTAATTATTTTTGCAGTCATGTTGGATTGTTTATTATTCCTCTGATGGAATGTATCCATCGCCATGTGGCTAATGCCATTATGGCCCAAGCGCCTGTAAACATGCCAATAGCAAAAAAGAATGGTTGTGCCCATACAGACACCCACATGCCAAATTTTCTTTCTTTGTTTGTTTTGCCAGAAACAAAGTATATTGATGTCAAGGATCCTATTAATGCAATGCCGTTGACTACATGAAACCATAGATCATCCATGTTTTTTTCCTCTGTATGTAATGCGTCCTTTAGTAAGATCATAAGGAGTCATTTCAATAGTTACTTTGTCTCCCACTAACAT
>CAACVD010000339.1_pt1 | contig 22563 bp, 29 predicted proteins | sample 2381771 | NCBI WGS metagenome assembly CAACVD01 (sample SAMEA5211965, study PRJEB30684) | marine metagenome | biome: Marine; feature: Epipelagic; material: Water | collected 2015-10-15 | depth 15 m
TGACCTTGAAGCCTAGCTTCTTGTTCCCGCTCCCCTTCTTGAGAACCTGCGCGGAGTGGACGGGCTTGCTGCCCTTACGGTAGCGTGTCGTTTCCAGGTGTGCCATTATCCACATTATCGGCCAAATGTCAAGGGTGTCGTGAGGGGTTTCGGGGGAAAGTTTGCGGCCTAAGTGGTTGGAAACACTAGACTTAGGCTCGATCCGCCGCCCCCGAAGGGGCCTAGGTCAATCAGAATCCTCGATGTTTTCGTCGATCCACTCGAAAAGCTCATCGACCACGCTCACGATGGCAGAAGAGGAGGCAGCGTTATCGTGCTTCATCTGCATCCTCAGCAGATCCTCAGATGCCAGGGGCATGTGCTCCTTCAGATCAGGGTGATCATGCAGCAGTTCCATAGCCGATCCGATGGCCTTCAAAGCCTTGTGCCCATCAGGGATGAACGCCCCGACAGCGCAGCGAGCCTCGCATCGATCCTCATCGAAAGCCTGATAAAAGCAGGTCTCATCGATGATGCATCCTTCCCTGGGGACGTAGCGCAGGATCGCATCCTTGACGCTCTGTTTCGTGTGTCCGTTGATCAGTTTCATAGCTCAAGCCTCCTCGGTTTTCCAGCTAGCCTCGTGCCAGTGGATGATGTAGTCTTTGATCATGTCCGTGGTGAAGTATCCAAGCTCCGTCTCGAAGCCGTGGACACGACCGAAGCAGTATAGATCATCTCCCCGACCATTGCTAGTGCTTTCCCAGATTTCATACACCCAACCGTTGGAAAGGGTGCAGGCGACTCCACGAGTGCGAACGCCCTCGAAGTTGTCGTCAAGGTCGGGAAGCTCGCGAACTGCTTTGATGAACTCGTCTTGCATGTGTGTCATTATACCCTATTATCGGCAGATGTCAAGCCTACCTTGAGAGAAAAGCCCCAAACGTAAGTCCTTGTAATCACTAGGGTTAGGCTCGGAGCCCCGCCCGCCAAAAAAATTTTCCCAAGGGAAAAGCTAGAAAAGTGGGGGAGAAGCCGAAGCCCCTCCCCCGTCCACCGTTCCCGCCGTGGTCGCGCTTTCTTTACCCCCGCTCCCTCCGAAGAGGGCAACGGGCTACCTGTCAGGCGTATTCAGATCGCACGCGGGTGAGAAGATCCCCCTGCGTGGCCTGATGGGCAGCCTTGCGCCCGATGTGGCGGTTGTCGGGATGGTCGTCCTCACGCGGGAGGCAGCGCCGCACCGACTTGTAGGCTTCGAGAACCGCGTCGATCTCCTTCGAGTCGATGGAGGTGTTGCGATACATGCGGGCGAAGATGTCGCCAAGCTCAACCGAGATGCCCTGAAGCTGGGCGAGAGTAGCGTCGTTGCTGAAATCTTTCATGTGTGTATTATACCTCGTTAGGGGTGAGATGTCAAGAGGGAATCAGTAGAAATCGCCGTGGGCAGGATCGTTGTCCTCGATGTAGCCGTAGGACTCATCGAGCCCCCAACCTGCCGAGGTGAAGGCATCCTCATCGTAGAAGACCTCTCGATCGTCGTCGAAACAGTCCTCGATGTATTCTCCATCTTCCCAACGCCAATCGGCGTCAACGTCGGTGATGAAGGTGTCCTCGTAATCGCTATCGAAGTCGTTCATGGTTGCCATTATACCTACCTTATCGGCAGATGTCAAGGGGTTTCTAAAGGGAAATCGGGAGTTCGCAGCCCTCGTTCTCCCAACGGGTCACGATACCGTTGATGTAGAACGCCGCGAGATCGTCGGGCATGTCGAGGCCGTGGACGCTATACTGCGAGCAAGCCTCACGGTAGGGAGACCAGGACAGGCCACAGCCGTCCTCTTCGATGGCGTCGAGGAGGCGAGCGAGGCGCGAGGGGAGGTGCTGCTGTTTCATGTGTGTCATTATCCACATTATCGGCACGATGTCAACGGGGCTGTAGGGAAAAGTAGGAAACGTAAGTGCCTGTAACCACTAGGGTTACGCTCGCGCGGGCGGCCTCCCCCAAATTTTTGTCTAGCTCAAACCCGAGGAAATCGAGCCATCCAGTTGTCCACGAACATGGTCCACAAGGTCCATCCCCGAGGAGAACCCAACTCCTCCATCTTCCACTTCTTCCGCATCACGTGAGTGTGTATCAAAGTCTCGTCCAAAGCATCCCCACGCCTGGGGCCTTTGGGCAAGTTTGCCATCATCACGGATCGCAAGGTGTCTCGTCTGCTAGGCTTTCGCATGATCAGGATCAAAATCTAGGGAACGCTGCATTTGACGCAAGATAGCATTTACGTCGTGGCAGAAGAGGGAGAGGGTTGTGGTGGTTTTATATCCAGTATAGGATCCCACCTGGGTTAGCTCGATGTTAATGTAACCATCGCCTTTGCCCATCTCATCGTAGGAAATACGACCGAGGTGGAAGGACTCGATCTCGTGGATGTTCATGCTATTCATAGCGTAACGTAGTAGTAGATTGCGTGAAGGACGATGGTGATGATGATGAGGGCCATGAAGAAGTTTGCACTATCGCGGCAATGCTCTTCCCAGTCAAATTCTTCTTTGTCACTCATGGGTGTATTATATCCTACTCAGGGCAGGATGTCAAACGGAAATCAGAGAATATATTCGGCACCGCACTGGGTGCAGTGGGACATGTGGCCGTTGGGGTGCCACTCCTTCTCGCCTCCGCACTCGTCGCAGGAGGGGAGTTCGCCAAGGTCAAGCTCGTAATCGTTCTCGTTCATGTGTTCCATTATCCATATTATCGGCACGATGTCAACAGGACTGTAGGGAAAACTAGGATCCTAAGTTCCTGAAAACACTAGACTTAGGCACGAAGCGCCGCCGCCCATGAAATTTTTTCCATGGGAATCGGGGGAAAGGCCGAAGCCCCTCCCCCTTCCTGTCAGAACTTCTCGATGTCCGAGTCTCCGAGGAGCATGTCCCCGAAATCAGTGTAGAGAAGCTCTACGATCTCATCATACATCTCCCCAGGGAGTTCGGTTTGGTCGTTCATGTTGGGATCGAACATATCAGTAGTCTCCATCAGTGTCAGGGTAGCAGAACATTTCGGTCCACTCTTCGCCAGTGATGCCAGTCTTGATGAACTCCCGCTCTTCATCTTTGAGGTTAGGGAAAGCGTTCTGAATCAGAGCGCCAGCCTCATACTCTGCCATCTCTGCCTCGGTGCAGGGGATGTTGAGGGTGCGAGTGATGCCACTGTAGTAGCTCGTGCGAGTGATCTTCATGGTGTGTATTATAGCCTGGGGACTAGCCCCTGTCAAGAGAACTCGGGGAACATTTCCTCGTCGAGCTTCCACTCGGCCCAGTCCAGGGTATCGTGGACCGTGTAACCGTCATCGTAGAACTCCTGAAGCTGCGCGTCCTCGAAGGCGTAGCTCGTGGCGTTGAGGACTTCGGAGCGGAAGGTGTCGAAAGTGATATCGAGATCGTTCATGCTTCCCATTATCCATATTATCGGCATGATGTCAACAGGACTGGAGAGAAAAGCGGGAAACCTAAGTCGTTGTAACCACTAGGGTTACGCTCGTCGCGGCGGCCCAAAATTAAAATTTCCCAACCGAATCCTACAGAATCCAGTTGGGAAAGTGGGTGGAGCCAGCCTAGCCCTGGCCCCGTTACATGTTAATAAGATCACTCCCAATCTAGGCCCACCGTATGCATCCGATGGTGGTTGGGTTGGAGCGTCCGCCTCCGTGTGTCCCCCGCGAGGAGAGGCTTTCGCCGTCTATCCTCTTGGGACGCTTAGGGCCTAGTCACCTATTTAACGTCGCCCTATCGACGATGGGATCACGCTCCCATGTAGCGGTGGTTCACACCGTTGCGGGTGACGAACTGCCGCGAGTTCTTGTAGTTGCGGTTCCACGCCTTTTTGCAGGCGTTCAGCGTGCCGCAGTAGGTCGTGGTGCCCGTGCGGACATCCTGAATGCAGTAGGTGGAGGTGTTGGAGTTCGTGCCGCTGAAGCGGAACATGACGGCGTTGGCGTTGGAGCGAACGATTTGAGTGTTGGAGTTGAACATAGTATTTTGTTGTTGTTGCGTGATGCGTGAAGTGGGGAGGAGCACCGTGCCCCTCACCCGTGTATTATACCAAACCGAGGGGAGAAATCAAGCAGTGGCTTCGAAATCTTTGACGATCGTGGAGATCTTGGCCTGGATGCGGCTCTCGATCTCGCTCAGACGCTGCTCACCGCTGGAGAGGGTCGCCTCGGCCTCGTGGATCTCGTCGTTGATCTTGTCGATCCACCGCTCATGCTTGGCGATGCGAGCCTGTCCCGACTGGGGACCATTGCCCAGGATCTTCTTGGCCTCGCGGATCTGCTTCTGGACCTCGGCCTTGTTCTCCAGCATGATCGCAACGTCGGGGTTGCTGCTGGCGTCCTTCTTGGCTTGCTTGATGCGAAGGCGCTCAAGCTTGGCCTCGGTCTCGGCGATGATCTGGGCGGGGGTCCGTTGGTTGCGCTTGTTGTTGCTCATGGTAGTATTATCGTCTATTCGGGGCTAGAAATCAAGGGGAATCAGCGGTTTCTCTTCAACTTCTTGAAGACGGACGGCTGAGGGTTCGAGATGGCCTGAGGGCGTCCACCTGCAAGCTTCTCGCAAGAGACGATGAGGGGGATGAAGACGACGGCCATACCGATGAAGATGAGGATGTCGCCAGTGGAAAGCTCGGAGAAGGTCATGATGCTCAAGGGGTGAGGGTTTCAGGGGCTCTCTCGATGTCCCCCATTATCCATATTATCGGCCACATGTCAACGGCTACTGAGGGGAATCGAGGGGAAATATCAAACCTAAGTGCTTGGGAACACTAGACTTAGGCTCGACGGGGCGGCCCCTAGGAATTTTTTTCCTAGAGGGGGCTTGACTCAAGCGTTCTGAATGGGAGGACCCCAGCGGTCCCCACAGCACTCACAATCGAAACCCATATCGACCCCGTCGAAGTAGAGCCCACCGAAGTGCTCAGCAAACTGCATGGCCTGCTGCTCGTTCCTAGCCATAACCCACAGGTCCCGATCCTGGGGGCCATCGACTCCATGGCCGAAGTAGTTACAAGCTCCACCCAGGCTAGGGGAACCAGTCCAGCGAACCCTATCGAGGTGTCCGCCAGAGTTGTTTTGGACGAAGACGTATTTCTGCATTTCAGCCCTTGAGGCGAGAGAGGAGATCGTAAGCGGCGAGACCGAAGAAGCCGATCACCATGGTGTAGAAGATCGTGACGAAGAAGAGCATATCGGGATCAGAGGGGAGGAGGAGAAGGTCGTCGAACATGGTGTCATTATACCCCCGTAGGGGCAGGGTGTCAAGCGGAGATCTTGGCAATCTCGACATATTCGTGCTCGGTCGCCCACGAGGCGACGATGATCCCCTGGGGATCTCCAAGCTCCCAACCGTTGTGGCTCAGGTCATCGACGATCCTGCGAGCCCACTCGTAGGCTTGCTGGTAGTCCTCGAAGGTAGCATCGGGCTCGATGACACCGTGACCGAACTCACCGAAGCGGACGACGAACTTGCTGCTGTTGTTGCTGCTCATAGTATTATTATCGGCTAGGGGGCTCAGTATCTCAAGCGACATCTGCGAAAACCGTGATGAAATCACCACCGTTGGACCAGCATGCGATCTCGTTACCGATGAGGGGCTCAGCGAACCAGCCCTCAAAGGGGACACTCATGAGGAGATAGGATGCCTCATTCATGGCCACCTGCATGTTGGTGAACATGAGAGATTCCTTAGACTTACCGATCTGCGACTCGACGCGGTAGACCAAACCTTGGACGTTGTTGCTCATACATGTATTATCGGACATGGGGCACATAAAATCAAGGGTATTCTGAGAAAAGCCACCGGAAAATATCGCGTTAATGGGACTCCTGGAGCTGGACTACCCACCTAGATGTATACATCAATTACTATAGGTCACACAAAAAACTTAGAATCAGCTAGGAATCCCGTTATGGGACTCCTATAGAGACCCTACATATTATTCAGGAGATGTTATGAAAAAAATTTTGAATATGGTTGCGGTGGGACTCCTAGTGGTTCCATTTGCTTTGAACAGTTCGACCAAGGCTGATATAACGAACCAAGATGCGAGAGTGTCGTTTGTAGCTCATAGAGCAGCTAGGAACTCGGTGGAGCAGAATAAGAGGTTTGTTGTGCCTTCAATTTTAGCATCGAGGGACTCCAGAACTGTTGGGACTATTGGTAATACTATGGTTTCGGATTGGACTGACGGTGATATTGTGTTCGAAGGTATCTCGGATTACACTGGTGTGGGACGCCAGTGGTCTGCTAATATATTCAGAAACTCGGATCTTGCTCGACGCCCAGGTAAGTATAGTTGGAAAAATTGTCTTGTGACTCCTAGTGTAAATCCTTACAATGCTGGGATGAAGTGGGGACTCCGAGGTTACAATGTGCCACAATGTGAGTTTGTAGATTGCGATTTTTTCGCGATCCCTAAAGAGCATGGACTTTATATTTCGAACTATGAGGGAACGGTTGTAGATAATTGCACGTTCATTCGAATGGGTTCTCAGGGAGTTCAGTTCGCCCACAGGGCTTCGTCTTATCAGCAGTATGCAGCAGACAACAGAGCTTATGAGAGCAAGCCTTTACATATTCTAAGGGACTCCCATTTTATAGATTGCGCGCAAGGTGGATCTCGTCCAAGCTACAATGCAAGCTACTTCAATCCTGGTAGCCCAGCTTTTCCTGGGACTCTTTTAGTTGAGGATTGCAGCTTTGTTTGTAAGTGGACTGAACCTGTTGGATATTTTCAGAACCTCTCCTCTGGTGCCCTTGTTGTAACGCCCATGCAAGGTAATAACCCTCTTAGTGATAACTTCATGGAACTGGTGTATGTCAAGAACTGCCTGTTTGATTTCACTAAAGGCAACCGTGCTATTGTCAATATTCGTGCCACTGATACTGTGATCTTTGAGGACTGCACGTTCATTGCCCGCGACCACTCTCAACCTAATCTAAATATTGACAACTACACAGACATGATGGGAACTGCTAAAACTCAGCGTGTTATCATTCGTAACTGTGTTGGCATAGGTGGAGTAAAGCTTAGAGTTTATGAAAGAACTCCTAACACATCTCAATATGTGGAGCATGATGTGAACACTTATGGTAGAGAGATTGTCATAGACGGTGAAGATGGTCAGATGATCTCTTTTGGGCCATATAACTAATTTTGTATGAAGTCTTTCCCTAGTTAGAATTTTTCGGCGCAAAAACTTAGAGCCTGTTTGCTACATACTATGGTTAGCTAGGAGACCCCCCTAATATGCCTGAAACACCAATGATAAAAGAAAGTGGCTACATCGATGTAGATGCAGCCGTGAGATTAAAAGAGACAGAAGGAAAGATCGAGCTAGATAAATACGAAATTGAAAAACAAGCTCGATTCAAGGAATTGGAACTCACCGAGAGTGCCAAAGAAGTTGCTTCCAAGCATCTGGCAAAGTTCGCGGGACTGTATCTAACATTCCTCGTAGCTTTATTCATTTTTTCAATCAAGTTCGTTCCAGCAGAAAGCATTGCTGTTGTCGCAGGTTTGATTACATTAGTTGTTACAAACTTATCAACCATTCTACGACACATCATTGAGAACGGTAAGAAAGAAGAAGAGGAAAAAGAAGTTGAGAAGAAAGAAAAGCGGGTTCAGAAATAAAGACCCTAGATACTTTGAGAAGTTAGGACTTACTAAAAGAGGGCTACGTGCCTTTTACACTAACGAATCAAAGAAGAAACACGGGAAACAACTCAAGAATACTAAATAATATTGCTATGAGAAAAGATCAAATCCGCGCTCGTGCCGAGGCCCAACTTGCAAGATATCCTAAGAACTCAGGGCACGCTAGAGTTCTTCGTGCTCGACTTGGCATCGCTGACGACGCTCCTGCTCCAGCCCCAGCACCCGTTGTTGAGGAGCCTGTAGCCGAGGTTGTCGAAGAGAAGCCTAAGAAGAAGCGCACTACACGCAAGAAAAAATCAGAACAATAGTTGCGGGATTGGAGGCTTTACGCCTTTCGTGCTATTGAACTTCGCTACGACCCTCTGTTACTCACCTGTGGTAACAGAGGGTCCTTTCATACCTCTCTGATGATCCAGGCCGATACGGTCTGAACTCCACCTACCCTACTAGCGAACTCATGTCTGTGGTTTCCATCAATAACTTCTAATTCTTCCCCGTTGTCAAATAGAAGTAGATCGTCTTGCTTGTTAGGATCCCACCTGGATGCTTCAATCTTTCTGACTGGCTCCAAATATCTTACTAGCTTTTCGAAAGGCACTGCTTCGTCGTGATTTAGTTCGTAGATGGTCTTACCCATCATATTAGCCATCCTGTATTGCTGAAGGCACTCTTCGTCACCCCTCCAGCCTCCTACACACATTACGAGGCTCGCGTCTTCAATTAGACTTTGCTGCTCTTGTGAGTCTTTACCGTAGCCGTGATCAATGGTCAGGTTCATAGCCTGATAATACTCTTCAGACTCTCTCACAACTTTATGCTCAATAATGCCTTGTATTCTGGAGTGTAGGTAATTTTTACAACGTAGCAGAAGATCTTTTTGATCTTTTGGTCCTATTCCATATATCTTATATGCATTTTTAATGACCTGATTAAACTGGTCATTATTTGGGTGAGGCCAGTTATTCTTTCTACCTCCCCCAGTATACCTACCATCTCCAGTATATCTTGTAGTGTCTCCCATGTTAGTCCTTAATTATAAGAGGAAGCTCCGTGTTCTCGATGAACGCTGCTCTGTTCTTGTGCCAGGAATCTCTTCCGACTAGTTCTCCTCTGGAGTGGTGAACGATGTTGAGGGGGAGGATTTTATTGGTATACCCTTTGTTAAATGCTGTTGTTGTATAGTGTATATCGTAAAAATCCCATTCCCCCTCAAAATATTCTGGCTTCTCTAAACCTACATTCTCAATGACCTTAGCCTTAGCTGCTAAGAAGAGACCGTCAAGGGCTATAACATCGTCTGGTTCACCGTAATATGTTGCGTATTCTTTTCCCTCTTTGTTTAGGTGCATTACTAAACCTCTATGCTTACCTGCCTTCCAAAGCTCTTGATCCCACCATACAGCGTTTTCAGAAAGGTGTGTAGTTCCTGCTGGACCGATAAATCCTGTTTCTGGCATAGAGGTTAGAATCTTTACTTTCTCTACAAATACTTCAGAACTATCTCGTATCTCAATATCGTCATGACAGAAGATAATAACATCTTCTCTATCAGGATTGATTGTATCGTAAGCCTTTTTATAAGCCTCGAAGATAGACGATTGATTGCCTAGAAGGTATACCTTGATACCACAACCAGCAAAGTATTTAACTAGCTTATCTGTAGTTTCTGATACTTTTTTTGTTGTTCTAGTGCATATAACAGCATTGATTAACATATAATATAATAAGGCGATTATAATAATATTTCCATGGAAACTTCGAAAATAGTTGAAGAATTTAAGAGATGCGCTGAAGATCCCATTCATTTCATCTCAAACTACATCAAGGTAACACACCCAGTTAGAGGTCTAGTCCCCTTCAAGCTCTACCCATTCCAGGAGACCATTCTAGACTCTCTCCAGAACAACAGGTTCTCGATTCTGCGTAAGTTTCGTCAGGCTGGCTGCACAACCATTGCTGCTGCTTACAGCCTACACATGGCGATCTTCCAGAAACATAAGTCCATCGTTATTCTGTCCAAGGGTGATGCTGAGTCCACTGAGGTTCTTGAACGAATCAAGCTCATGTATGACGAGCTTCCAGAGTTCCTCAAGCCAGGGATCATCGAGGACAACAAGCACACTCTTAAGCTTAACAGCTACTCCGTCATCCGATCCAGACCATCAGGTAAGCAGTCTGGTCGTTCACTTGCTGGTTCTTTCCTGATTATTGATGAGGCTGCATTCATTGAAAATATTGATACTATCTGGGCTGCTGTGTATCCTATCATTTCTACTGGTGGTAGGGCCTTCGTTCTTTCAACGGTTAACGGCATTGGTAACTGGTATCATGAGGTTTATCAGAATGCAATAGATGGGAACAACTCGTTCCATCCAATCGATATTCGTTGGCAGGATCATCCAGAGTATCACTACAACCCAGACTTCAAAGAACTCTACGATGAGATGGAAGCCAAGGGTATTGACATTCACAAGTGGGAGGAGACGACACGAGCTAACATGCCTATGAAGCAGTGGCTTCAGGAGTATGAATGTTCTTTCCTCGGAACTGGTGAGACCTATGTTGAGGGTGAGATTCTCAAAGGCATTGCTGAGCAAACTAGTGAAGATTTCTACACAAGATACAACAATCGTATGCGCGTATGGCAAGATCCACAGCCTCATTACAACTATGTCATCGCTGCTGATGTATCTCTAGGTAGAGAAAGGGACTATTCAGCTTTTCATGTAATTAATCTTTATAATGGCCAACAGGTTGCTGAGTTCTACTCTAATAAGACACCAATCAATGATTTTTCAAAGATTCTTTATGAAGTTGGGATGGCATACAATATCGCTTGCATCATTCCAGAAAGAAACACGATTGGTAACAATTTGATCGACTGGCTCATCAATATCCACGAATACGAAAACGTGTGGGAGGATAAGAGAGGCAACCTTGGATATCAGCTAACAGCCCAAAATAGGGATGTGATTCTAGCAGAATTAGAGGAAGCATTGAGAACAGATATGATCAAGATCAACTCGACCAGGACGGTTGATGAGCTTATGACGTTCATCATCTCGGACAACGGCAGGGCAGCAGCAGAGAAAAACCATCACGATGATTTGGTCATGAGCCTAGCTCTAGCGGCTCACTGCTGTAAAAACTTGCTTGATTCCAGCCCAGTAGGGTTTGAGACAACACTAAATAAAGAAGAGGCGCTTCCACTGCCTCCTAGCAAACAGTATAAGCATAGGTTCAGAACTCCAGCAGGAACCATTGCCGAAGAGGATTACAGATGGCTGATCAAGTAGACGACGAACTGAATGAGAGTGGCTACACCACTTTCGGGGGCCAGGATAGGTCTAGTAATTATTACACGCCAACTGGGCCTATTGGACGGTTCTTTGCCAAGTTCTTTGCCACAAAAGCTCAGCCCGCTGCTGTAGCAGCTATTGACGGTAAGCCTGACCCAGACAAAGGAGATACGATTGTTTCGACTGAGGTCGTAAAAGATCAGGAGTCTGGTCCCGCTGTTGGAGGCGTTGATAGGAATCCTGTCCTTCCTCAGCTAGAGATGAACCGTAAAAGGCGTTACGGGGAATATGAGCAAATGGACGAGTATCCAGAAATCGGCGCTGCATTTGATATTTATGCTGATGACTGCACTCAAAGGGGTTTACGGGGTGAAAGATGGACCATTATGTCCGACAAAGACGTTGTCATTGATGAGGTTGAAGAGCTTTTCCGTCAAGTTAACCTTGACAAGATCCTCTGGGACATGACTCGCAACACTGTCAAGTATGGTGACTGCTTCGCAGAGCTTATTCTTGACGTAAATAAGCCTGATGAGGGCATCAAGAAGATCAAAATCCTCAACCCAAACTGGATTCTTCGTGTAGAAGACGAGTTTGGCTACCTTAAGAAGTTCCTTCAGGAGATTCCTGACGCTAGAACGGCTAATTATTCAGAGACTATGGGTGTTGGTGGTGAAAAGCCAGTCAAATACATCCAATTAGATAAGAATCAGATCGTTCATTTCCGTCTACACTCCTCTGATCCCATGTTTTATCCCTACGGCAAGTCCGTAGCAGCCATGTGTCACCGTGTTTTCCGTTCTCTCAAGATGATGGAAGACGCTATGATGATCTATCGCCTCTCCAGAGCACCTGAAAGGCGTATTTTCTACATCGATACAGGCAATCTGCCCACTTCCAAGGCCGAAGTCTTCATCGAGCGCATCAAACAACGCTTCAAGAAAGAGAAATTCTACAATAATCAGAAAGGAACAGTCGATGCTCGCTACAATCCAATGTCTATGGACGAAGATTTCTACGTCCCCACGAAAAATGGTCGAGGAACCAAGATCGAAACCCTCCCTGGAGCTACAAACCTCGGAGAAATCGAAGATGTGCGCTACTTTAGAGATAAATTGCTTGCATGTCTGAAGGTTCCAAAGGATTACCTCGTTGAAAAGGACAAATCGCCCGAAAGAAAGGCCAACCTGTCCCAGCTAGACGTAAAATTCGCTAGAACCATCCAAAGAATCCAGGTCAACATCGAAACTGGTCTGGAGAACATGGCTAAGAGGCACCTACAGCTTCGTGGCTTCCCTGCTTCCCTCATCAGAGACCTTAGAATCAAGCTTCCTGAGCCTTCTGACATGTCTGAGAAGCGTAAGCTTGATGTCAACGAGCAAAAGGTTCGCGTAGTTCAGGCTGCTAAGGGTCTAGAGCTTTTCTCTACTGAAACAATCTACAAACAGTTCTACAACATGACTGATGAAGAGATTAGAATGGAGAAGGCTCTGATCGAGGATGAGAAAAAGAGGGCTGCTGATCAACAAGCGGCCATGGCTCCTGATCCTGTAGCTGGAGGGGCCGCGCCAGCAGCGGGTCCAGGGCCTGGAGAAGCTGGAGGGCAAGAGCCAGCCGAGAACGCTCCACCTACTACTGAGAGCGTAGAGAGCACATTTGCCAAGCTGATTGAAAGCACGACAAATGAGAATGATAGAGCTGTCCTAGAGAGGATTCTAGAAAAACAGCGACAAAAAGCAGAATCTGCTAATCCCAAAGAATCTATATAACTAGGAACACCTCAAGGAGATAACAAATGTTTTCCAATTTATTCGAAGAAAGAGACAAGACCATTACTCACCTCGTAAAGCTTGGTGACTGCATCGGAAGATCACTACGCGAGAACGTCAGCCTGTTCTCCATTGACAGTAGCAACTCCGAAGTATCTTACATCACTGCTAGTGACAAGGTCATCAGCGGCAACTTCAGCATCGATGAGAACATTTCTCTAGACGGCATCCGTGTCCAAGACACCGCAGTCTTCCAGGATGGCGAAGAGTTCGACAAGCTTGTTGCTAACAAGATTAACTGCTTCATCGAAGGTGTTCACTACGGAGAGTATGCTACTGCTGATACTTCTTTCGACGACGTTCTTTCTCTCTGGGAGAACCGTCTAAAGCTTACCTCGATTCAGAACCGTCTCATGGAGCAGACTGAGAAGCTTGCTTCTATCGAGGCCATTGTTGAGTCCGACGAGTTCAAGAAGCTTGACGAGATTAGACCACAGCTTCAGGCTTTCCTTACGGAAAACCTTGATCGCGTCACAAGTGTTCCTGAGGTTCGCAACGCTGTCAACCTTTCCAACGTAGTCTCCAACGCTTTCAACTTCCCACGCCTCACTCTTGAGGAGCTTGAGGAAGGTGGTGCTTACACTCTTAAGAACGGCGTAAACGAGTCCATCTACGAGATGATCTGCCGTCAGGAGCTTGTAAAGCGTGAACTACTTGAGTCCAAGAAAAGCTTCGACACTGTCTGGGCCGATAACGGTAGCATCAGAACTCTCGCCAGCACTATCTTCGAGAGCGACGAGGCTGTTGTAGCTGCTCTCTCCGAGGCACTCAAGGAGGTTCCTTACCTCGCACTTGCTTCCAAGCGTAGCCTCTTCAACACTTTCACCAACAGCCTTGCTAGCGCAGACGGCATCGGTGTAAGCGAGAAGGATATCCAGAGCTTCTCTTCTAAGATCTTTGAGTTCAAGAAGGATGTCAAGGAAGTCTTCATCGAGACCATCAACGAGAAGTATGGTGTAAACGTTCAGAACCTACAGAACCCAGCATCGTTCAAGAGCCTTGCCAACACTCAGGTTGTTATCTTCGAAGCTCTTTCACGCCTCTCACCAAAGGGTTCGGTCCTCAAGGAGGTTCTCTCCGAGATGGCTATGTGCCTCAAGAACAAGTCTGGCGTAGAGTGCATCGACGTAAACGATTTCCTCATGGAGATGTTTGTTTCGGTCGGTTATGATGCGCTTCTTGAGGAGTCCGAAACCCAGGATCTTCCTAAAATTAACTTCCGCAGAGTTAGCCGCGAGCTTACCGATATCCAAGACCTTGTAGAGGCTCTCAAGAGCAAGGTAAAGGACGCAGAGTATCCTAGCGACGAGAACACTGAGGACGAGCCCGCTGATCCTGAGGAGGCTCCTAACACCCCTGAAGCGCCTGAGGAGGAAGCTCCTGCTGAAGAGGCTCCTGAGGAAGAGAAAGAAGATTCCGCTCCTGAGGTAGTAGATAAAAAAGAGGTAATCGACGATATGGCCGAACTTGAGGACATGGTTGCCGATATCGCCGCCGAGCTTGGGTTAGGAGATGAGGAAGATACAGACAAGGAAGGTGAAGACTCATGAGACAAAACTTTAGACCCTATACTTTAGTAATAGATACTACTAATATTTCTACTGGATTTGATGTAGATCTAAAGGATTCTGCTGGTGATGCTTTAGCTTGTAACTACATTAGCTTGACAGTAAGTGGTGATAGCACTGTAGGACATGTTAGAATGTCAGCTAACTTTCCTGGATTGACAACCCCTTCAGATAGTTTCGAAAGTCCAGCCGAGGCAATTGGAACTACCGCTAGTGGAGTTCCTTCGGTTTACACAGTAGTTGGAGGAGAGTCTGCTACTATGGTTCTTCCTGATAGAGATCGAGTAAGCTCTGTAAATATTAGATCTAACGAAGGAACTAATGCCATCGCTATTATAACTTACGGACAGGTATCTGTAGGTAATAATCTTAGAGATCAAGAACGACCAGCAGGTAACTGATGTTTAGTTTTAGTCCTGGACCTTTTAGATCTGCTCCTAAATCAAGGCAGACTATAACTGAGTCAATTCCAGGCACAGTTATTTTCAAAAAGGTAGGTGGCACTGATGGGGATCTTTGCGGTGTAACAGCCAGAAAAGACATCATTGGACGAGTAGCAAATGGCTTTACTGTTCTTTGTTCATTAGTTCACCCTCTTCAGCCTCATAGATATTACATTCAATTAAAAAATAAGAGTGGAGGAGTAGTTGCCACTGCCATCTCAAATGCTGGGCTCACTGGATTACCTGCGGCTGCCGCAGCTAACTCTACAATGGCTAACCATTTGATAGTTCGTGTTGCAGGATCTTGGAGCAATGGAGATACTTTAACACCCTCCGTTCACACAAATTTCAAAGGAGGCAGGGGACCTACTAAATAATTTGTTATGACAGAGTATAGAAATATTATTGTAGTTCAGGCTAATGAGGCTGGGCAACCAACTAATCTTCTTGCTTTGGGAGAGAACGACACTATTGCAGATGAAGTCCTATCCCCAGAAGTTAGGGATGCAGCAACTAAAGCTGACGAAGCTTTAACTAAGGCAAATGAGGTGTCTGGAAAAAACGATGAAGTTTCTTCCTATATCAATGATAATCAAGCTGCTTGGGAAGAGGGTTTAGATGCTGTAACACGCGCTGACATCGTAACGACTTCAAATGCTCTCGTAGGTTTTCAAAATACATCTGGGCCCGCAATCAAATTATCGTATGAAAGCAATGCTGATGTAACTCCTTTTACTCCTGCCTCTGCTACAAAGTTTAACAATATTGAGGCTGGTGCTACAAATAACCAAGGAGCATTGGCTGATCTTAACACTATTACTAATACTGAAATTAATACTAATGCTGGTATCACGGTAGGTAAGCTTGAAGATATTGACGACGGTATTATTCTAGGTAACTTTACTGGGGATACGGATAGGGTTCAAAAAGTTACTACTGCTGATGCTAGAGCAAGCCTAAGCGCGACTCCAGCACAGATTAAACTCTCCTATGAGACGGTAGCTAACCCATTTACAGATGCTGAACAAACTAAGCTTAGCATAATTGAAGATAATGCTACTGCTGATCAAACTGATTCAGAGATTGAGACAGCTTACAACAATCAAGTTGCTCAAGTATCTACTGGCGAAAAAACTGCTGGAACTGCAACAGGCGTTCGACGCTTTTCTCCAAAAGACATTGCTGACATGGCAGGAACTCATGGAGGAGGCGGTGGTGGTGGAGGTATTCCAAACCCATTTGATACTGAAGTCAGTGCTGATGGTAATAACCTAGTAGGACTTAATCTACTTAAAGGACCAGATAATGGAGATCTAAACTTTAGCTCAAATGATAATATTAGATTTTATGCGGGTCCTTATGATGGAGGCTCAACAGCAGCTAGCGGTAACGTAACTTGGTATGCTAAAGACTTTTTACTGGGTGAAGATCCTCAGCGACCTAATGACTTCCCTATTTTTAGAGTTGGTAAAAGTTTACTAGTTACAGATACTTCAGCAGTAAATGTTTCTGGATGGGACGGGACTACTGTAGACGCACCACCAAACGGTGCTGCATTAGTATTGGATACAGCACAGGGCTTATTTAAGTATCAAAAGATTCAATCAGGAAACATTGGCGTTGGTGTTATTGTTGGCGGTAACATCGCCGCAGGAACTATTACTGGTGATAATATTGCTGATAACTCTGTTAGTGGAGGTCAGATTGCCGATGGAACTATTGGTGATAATCAGATAGGAACTATTTCCATTGATGATCATACTAGCCTTGGAAGTATTGGTCTAAACAGGCTCGTCGGTGGAGGTAATGAAACCTTCTTAGGTCGAACGGCTACAACAGGTCCTAACGGTCCAATGGAGTATATGACCAAAGAGCAAGCCAGGACCATCCTGAACGGCGGCAATCAAGAGATCACAGGTAATGTAGGAATCAACACAGCAGCCACTCCTACAGCGCCACTACAGATCGAAGACACAGGAACTGATGATGCAATCTATATTGAATCTTCGGATGCTGGTTCAGACGCTGGCCCAGTCATTACTCTGAAGAGAGATAGTGCTTCTCCAGCAGGTGCTGATTATCTTGGTCAGCTTAAGTTCAAAGGTGAAAGCAGCACAGGTGCTGAAAGAGTATACGCAAAGATTACAGCAAAGATTGACGATCCCACCAACGGTTCTGAGGACGGTGCCCTTGAGATTGCGAATCGTTACAACGGAGCCAATCAAATTGCTGTTCGTCTTAAGGAAGACTCGTTCCGTCTATTGAACAGTGTTGAGCTTCATGTTGATGGCAATACTGGTCTTGGGACAAATAATCCAAGCGAGAAGCTCGATGTTCAAGGTAACATTGCTGTAACAGGCACAGTTGATGGTCGTGATATTGCTACTGATGGAACCAAGCTCGACGGTATTGAGGGAGCTTTTGCTGTTGGAACTACTGCTCCTACCTCTCCTAGTGAAGGAGATTTATGGTATAATACTACTACAGATGTAGACGAGCTTTTTGCCTACGATAGCGGTAGAAGCAAGTGGCTTGGAGTCAACTCTTTTTGTATTAACGCTGGTCGCACAGGAACTATTGGTTCTGATGTAGGACATTTCGGTATCATGGACAATCGTGAGATGAATGTTGCTGTGGGCACCAAAGCAGGTTTCCAAGTGCCTTTCGATTGCACCGTGGTCGGTTGGGCTTGGAGCGCAGGAACCAATACTTCAGGGTGGATGCATCGTATTGCTAGGTATGACGATAGTGCTGGCACAACCACTCAGAATGTTTATACATACAGCCCTGCTGGAAGTTATGATAACTGGGAGCAGCTTGACCTAGACATTGATTATGATACAAGAGATATGATTGGATATAGTGCCATTGTTGCTACTAGCCCTACTGGAACTATTGTTAATCAAAACCTAACTATCATAATCAAAAGGAGGACATCATGACAGGCTTGAAAGTAGGAGATATTGTATCCTGGGATGGGGACAGTTGGGAAGTTACTAAGTGTGGTTTTGAAAAAGAAGTTCTAACTAACTCTGAGGGTGGTTGGCTTACTGATATAGAAAACCAAACTAGGGGAAAATACACAGTCCTAGAGACTGATGTAACAATATTAGCGTGGGCTCCACAGCCTACGACTAGAAAAGGGGACGAATCACGCCCCCGATAATTAATCAAGCATGTGGTTTTGTTTGGCTGCTCTGAGTAGTCTCCACATGTAGTCTTCCTTTAGGGACTCTAAGGTAGAGATAACCGAGCCTAGTTTTCGAATTACGTCCTCGTTTATCTCTCTTTTTTGTGTCACAGTTCCGATCTCCTCGACCAGGGCCATGATGTTGTTTCTTTCGTCAGGAGAGATACCAAGAACTCTCTTCTTGATGCTGTTTGCGTCTTTCATCGGTTTACCTTTATCTTCTTGTCCCAGGAGCTAATCATGAGGCTAACTCTGGAGGTTCCTGGGTTGTTATACTTGATTGGGAGCACAGCGTGAGGGTAGTTGCTGTCGAAGATGATGAGTCTGTTGGGCTTGTAGTCGATACTAAGCCATCCTGCGGCCTGTGCGCGCTCCTGTAGCCTGTAGATGTCCGATTCGAACTGGTAGCCATGTTGGTAACCGTTCGTGTCTACGACAAGCTCACCGCCCTCTAGGAGATCACCTCCGAGAAAGATAACTGCCGTAGCTTTTGCTGGCTCAACTCCGTCGGCCTCCTCATCACAGTCTACATGATGAGCCAAGCAATGATTATCTGAATCAAGGACATTTACCCAAACTTCATAACCCTTACCCGCAAACCTGGGGTCGAGTTCCGTAAGCTTTCTGATGATCTGGCAGATCTTATGTTCAGTGGCGCTAGCATGTTTCTTACTCCAGACATAGTTGTCTGTAAAGAAATCAAACTGCCATGAGCCCGAGTAATGAAAGAATGTGTAAAGATCATCTAGAACGTTTTCTTCACACAGGAAGTTGTCTTGAATTTTGATCACAGTAGATTTACCGTATGGCCCTCGTTTTCGTAATGTCTTTTCCTGGCACTGGAGTGTTCTAATAGATACTTCTCCTTGTCCATAAAATCATAGATATATACTACGTCTTTGCTATCATGCCGTCTTAGTGCTCGACCTAAAGCTTGTAGAGTGGCAATCTCAGATTTCATTCCTCTGGCATTGATGAAATGGGTGATTTCCTCAATGTTGACTCCTGTTTGTAGGATCTTAGTTCCGATAAGAACGCTTGGTCCTTCATACTCTCTGAATCTAGATATACAACTATACCGTTCTTCAATTGAATTATCCCCTTCAAGGAATTCAACTTGTCCACCAATAGCTTCTTCGAGAGTTCTTCCGTGATCGAGTGATTTGGTAAGAACAAGTATTCTAGCTTTGTCATTGCTTTCTCTGATGCTTTTTACTATGTTGACAATGATCTCATTCCTTGATTCGTTATTAACAATGTATTCATCGTATACGTCAAGGAACCCCATTTCTTCATCTAGGCCACTGGCGTCGTAGTCTCTCTGAATAAGTTGAATGATAGGCTTTGTAAGCTTTCCTGAATCTACCAGATCTGCCGTGCCAATTACCTGAATGATGCCTCCTAAAGCACCCTCTAGGTTATATTTAGGCACGTTATCGCTTGGAGGCGTAGCGGTGAACCCAAATCTGTAGATAGCCTTTGGGAAGCTTCTTATCGCCGCCAGCGTCGTTTTGCCGTTCGAGAACTCATGGCATTCATCAACCATAAGGACTTCCGCGCTTTCGAGGTGGGTGTCAAGAACTCGTTCAATAGACTGAACAGTAGTAAGCATGATATCACCCTGAATATAACCCTCCCCAAAACATACGCCAACATTATCAAAGCCACAAGTTTTAGTAAGGAAATCATAAGTCTGAGTTAGTAGTTGCTTGGCGTTGAACAGGATAACCATCTTCTTACCCTCCAGCGCCTTGACAAGACCCGCCATGATCAAAGTTTTACCCGAACCAGTAGGGGACTTGATGATGCCTCTTTTGGACTCTAGGCCTCTGGCAATAAGCTCCTCCTGATAGTCATAGTAGGAGAACCCTTCAATAGTATAGTCTTTCTTGTGTAGGGCAAGCTCGTGAGTCAAGCTGTCAACGATCTCTGGCTCACACTCAATCTTCTTTAGATCGGTGAGGAGCCTAGATAGTAGTCCAGTTCTGAAAACACCCGCCTTAGAGATGAAGTGAGTCTTTCCATCCCATTGCCTTCTTTTGTAAGCAGGGGAGTATCTTGCTCCTGGGACATCGAAAGAGTATAAATCATACAGAGCCTTCAAAAGCTTTGGATTATCCGTTTCGATGCGTGAATTAATTGTATCTACATGGATCTTCATCACACTATTATAGATTAGAAAATATGTCCACAGGAGTTGGATTATGATCAATGCTGGTAATGACACTGCAAAAGAAGCAGTAATCGACGATATTCTAAAAGAGCTTCCCACAGACACCGCAGTAGAAGTTGAACTTCCTTCTGAGTGCCGAGTTTATAGCCTGGAGGATCCAGGAGCACCTGTAACTATTCGTCCCATGACCTTTGAGGATGAAAAAGCACTGATTAGTGCAGGTAAGACAGAGGATCCAGTTAATCTGATTCTTCAGCGATGCACCACTAATATCAAGGTTCCAGAGCTTCTTGCCATGGATAAGTTCTATCTTATCATGAAACTTCGTGAGGTATCATACGGAGATGATTACAACACTCTACTAGTATGCTCTCACTGTAAGGCAGAGAATCCAACTACGGTCAAACTATCTCAACTAAACGTCAACCCAGTTCCTGACGACTTCGAAGATCCTATTACAGTCACACTTCCCAGCATTAATAAAGAGGCTAAAGTAAGACTTCCTAGAGTTCGTGACGAGCGTTTCCTGGAAGATGCCGCCACTTCTATGGATCAAATCTGGCGCTTTGTTGTTGAGATTGACGGGCATACAGATAAATCTATCATTGCTGCTGTTATCGATAGACTTCCCCTAAAAGACATTAGAACCATTATGAACTCCATAAAAACCGACTTTGGTGTCGATACCAAGGTTAAGTTTCAATGCAAAGAGTGCGGAGGGGTAACGGTTGTAGACCTACCAATTAATGCAAATTTTTTCGACGTGAACTAGAAGAAGCAATTGATGTCGATAATCTTCTTCTAGAAGCCTATATATTGGTGAAAAGGTCTAACTTCACATACAGAGATGTGAAAGAGATGACCCGCACAGAAAGGACGGTATTCCTAAAACTCCTTAGGGAGGACATGGAGAGAGAAGAAGATGCAATTAAACGGAGTAACAGTAGTTGATAGGCACAACAGACCTACGGTATTACAGAAGGTCGCCTTGCGTGCCTTCTTCATCAATGACGGAGAGTATTACGACCCTTACGACATCAGTGGCGTAACAGTCTTCCAGCAGAATTCTAACTTTTCACCAAGTTCTGTATTAGAAGGAAACCTGCTAGCAAGCAGTTTGGATGAGGATCTTATCCTTATGCACTTCACGCCATCTGGAGATGATGGTGGGACCGCTGGTCAGGATCCTAGCGGCTACGCTGCTGATAGCCTTCTGGCAGCTAGTGGTGTATACCGTGTAAAGCAGGGCGAGTATATGGTCGTTCTGGATGGCTCTCAGGATATTTCTGGAGTCTACGACTTCCATGGATCTTCTGTTACCGTAGCTAATGCTGCCTCTGCTTCTGATAACTACATCGACTGCTGGACTATCAAGTTTGCAGAAAGCTCTGACTATCAAACTCTGATTAACAACTTCCGTCTATACGACGACACGTTCTTCACAATCACCCAGCCACTTCTTCTAGCCTCTAGAAACAAGCTCATCAACAGGCAGGTAACTCTCGACTCGATCGAGAACCTCAAGGTCACAACTGAGATTACCATCCAAAACAAAGACATTGATGACAGCGTAAAGAACCTATTCAAAGATTCGGCTATCACCAGTGCCTCAGTCAAGATCGACAAGATCAACGAGGATTCAACCACTCTTCCTGCTTACGTCACAGTATCAGGTTTCGACGACACCTCCACCTTGGTTGATGTCACCTCGGACAACACAATGATCTTCCGCTTTGATACTACCACGCTTACCACTCATCCTAGCGTAGCAGACTTTGCTGGAGTAACAGGAACTTATCGCCTCACAGCTAAGTATACTTTGTTGAACGAGACGATCGTATCGCCTCCCTACTACTTCACAGTTTCCTGAGTTCTGCCTCTAGGCTAAACTCGAAATCGAATAGTGAGCTTTCCTGCCTAATCCAGTCGGGGAGGCTCACATCTTTTTGGTGAGCTTCGTTCCAATCCTTACATCCTTCAGGGGGAGGGCAGACAAAGAACTTATCCATTCTCCTGGCTTTGCGGTATCTATCAAATGCGCGAACACCTCGGTCTCCTGCATCGTCGTTATCTAAGGCTAGGATAATCTTACCCTCGAAGGTGGACAGGATCTCGGTCTGAGCAGGGCTCACATGGCTCCCTAGGAGCGACGTAGCGTTGATCCCTTGTAGTTGTAGGGACTTGGCGTCAAGAGGCCCCTCGCACACTACAAGCTCGTCTGCGGTCTCGTCGTAAGGGTAGAGGACTTCGGAGCCTTTGGGAGCCATGTCCGAGGAGGGGTTGAGATACTTAGGCTGCTGCTCAGGGTCAAGGGCGCGGGCTTGGAAGAAGTAAACCTCACCGTCTTGCTCGAAGGGGATTATGATT
>CAACVD010000340.1_pt1 | contig 22546 bp, 27 predicted proteins | sample 2381771 | NCBI WGS metagenome assembly CAACVD01 (sample SAMEA5211965, study PRJEB30684) | marine metagenome | biome: Marine; feature: Epipelagic; material: Water | collected 2015-10-15 | depth 15 m
CACCAGGTGTAGCTAATAGTTCATTACTTTGAACATTTTGAGCTTGAGGTGTAATAGTTCCACCTTGAGGTAATGTAGGTGTAGTTAATAAACTATCTATTAGACTAACAGATTTTTTAGTGCTAGTCTGTTGTGTTTGTTGAGGTGCTAATGCACCTGCTGGTAATGTTGTTGCCATTATTTACCTTGTCCTCTATATCGTTTCATATTTTTTTTTGCGTGTTTATTTGGTCTCTTAGCGTGTCTGCCAGGTCTTTTCTTTTTTGTTTGCCTTACAAAATTATTAACGCCAAAGAGGGATTTGCGTTTTGCCATATTATTCTATTGTTTAAACCAAGAGGGTAATCCTAAATGTTTTCTTTTGTCATAAAGATTTTTATCTGCATCTTTTGATTTTTGATTATTATAATGTAAGAATACTTGAGCACAATTATCTCCTTGAAATTCTTCTCTCCAATGTTCTAATTCCATACCTCTGTATACTAACATATCACCAGGTTTTAAATTAATCATCACACCTTTGTTAGCACTAGATACAGTTATTTTTTTTCCATCAGGTATACCTACATTTTTTTTAGGTTCTAAATGTATAGGCCATGGATCACCACCAAGATTTAATGTTGTAGATATTTCACAACTAAATCTATCTTTATGCCTATGTAGTATATCTCCTGCTTTGTATATTCTAGCATATGAATATGTTGGATTTAATTTTAATTTAGTATACTTTTCCATTATTGGTAAAGTTCTAATTAATAAAGTTTCCATTGCTATATCTGCGTAGTGAGAATATGTATTTGGAACTTGTGAGTCTGCCCATGTTCCCCATTCTTCTGTAAAGTTAGATATATACCTTTCATCAAATAGAGTTCTTGCAACTTGTCTCTTCATCATAAAATAATTATAAACAAATGTTGCTATTTCTTTTGGAACAGCTTCTTTGATAACACAATATTTATTTTTTTGGAAGCTCATTATTTGCACTCCTTTCTTTTGATATTGCTGTTTCAACAACTTTTATATTCCAATGTATAAATCTAAATGGTTCTAATCCTGCATCTACTGAAAACTCGTGTGGAACATAGCCTGGAAAAATAATCATTGTTCCTGGTTTAGGTTTGTAATGCACTTGATTACTCCCTAATGTAATTTGATCTGGATTTTTCGTAAACAACTTTGTCATTTCTGCACCAGGTCTTGGATCATGAAATATAGGATAAGATGTTTTTTCACTACATTTTAAAAAATAAAATCCTGATACATGCTGATTCCAATGTTGATGTGTAGAATGATGACCACCACCTTTTTCACTAAATTCTTGTACCCAAAATTCTGTAAAGTGTAAACTGTGATTTTGTAAATTAAATCCTTGCCAATCTAAAAACTCATAAGATCGTTGTCCTATAAATTGAACTAAGTCTTTTACTTTAGTATCATTAGAAAAACTTTCGCTATGTTTAGATAAACCAAATGTACCTATATCTTTCTTCCATTTAGGTTCATTCTTTAATTTATCTTTTAAAAGTTTGTCTGCTTTCTTAATATATTTATCTGTTACTTTAATTGCGTTTTTCAAAAACATGGGTGCTTCTGCAATCCATATTGGTGTTTGAAAATAAAATGCAGATTTAAAATCTACATGCCCTTTTGGCTTTTGAGTTGTACTACTTCCCCCTTGTATCATGTTATTTAAATGGCCTCCCTAAGTTCCATATTACTAATGAATAACGTGTGCCTGATGTTACTGGTTTGACTCTATGCCAAACAAACGAGGGGAATACTACTAAAGATCCTTTTGGTAAAATTTCTTTACAAACATGTATATTTGCTTTTTTATCAGGATCTTTATCTCTTAAATCAAATTCTAATTCACCACCTTTATAATCTTTTGGATCACTTAAAGATACTGTTACAGATAATTTTCTAATCTTACCTTGTGTTGGTCCAGGTTCTACATATGGTTTGTCCCATGAATCACAGTGCCAATCATAATATTGATTTAATTTATATTTTGTAAATTGACAAGATTCTGACCAATCCCATTCAAAGTTCCAACCAGCATTTGTATTTGCCATTCTAATATAAGGTTGAATTTCTTTGTAAATCCATCTATCATTCATCCAAACAATATTAGAATTTCTTTTTTTCTTAATATCATTTATTTCATTATCTGTTAATGGATTTTTTTTTAAATCTCTATCCCTACCATAACCACCTGTAATTGCTTGTGTCTCTCTTTGTTTTTCTGATTTACCATACTTAACAATAAGATCACATATTCTTGTTGGTATTGCAGATTCAAAGTACCAATAATAATTAGATAAATTCATAATTAATTGTTAAAATTATATTTAATCCATTAGAGGTATTTGGTGAAAAAGAATATTTATTAGTAGCTGGAAACATTATAAAGTGATTATCTTTTATAGGTATATGCCAAGTTCTATTTTTTCTTCTGTTATCATCATATTCAATAATACACTCTGAAGATCCTTCTTTAACATCTATACCATATATAACTGTATAGTCTGGTGAGTTGCGCAAATCAACAGGCTCAACTTGATTTCTTGTCCAAGACTTCTCTTTGGGATGCATGACATTACCATGTATATTTTTATGCACTAAAGTAAAACCATATTCTACTCTAATGTGATCTCTTAGATAATCTTGCATCCATTGTAAAGGTTGAGAAAAAGGAACTACATAATCGTCAAATGAATAAGTTTTTGGATTACTATTAATGCTATTTTTCTTTACATAAGATTCTATAATGTCGTTTCTTATTTTATCTCTATCAATATCAAAACCTTTAGGCATATTGATAGGTCCGTGTATCAGAGATATTTCTGATAATATTATTTTTTCCATATATATATTATACACTCCTATTAAAAAAAGTCAATATTTAAAGGGGTATTTTATATATTATTCTTTAGCTGTTTTATCCCAAGATTGTCCAGCTTCATTCCACGCATAGTAATGCGTAAGAATTTCTTCTTCAGATAATGCTGGTTCATCACCAATTGGTGATTGCCATCTTGCTTCTGCCACATTTAGAACCCAACTAGCATAAGGTTTTTTAGGTAAGAACAAATCATTGTCCTCATCATAAATCATACCTATACCAGCATAATTACCTCTTAAAGGTGTTCCGCCTAATTTGTGTTGTCCACCAGATGTATTGTAAGATGTTTTTTTCCAAAGAGGCCAGCTATGGATTCTTTCCAAAAACTGTCTTCCTACTTCTTCATCTTCAACACCATCAGCATTTTGACAATCAGAATCAGCTACAACATGAACTGCTATAACTTTATTGTTTGCTCCTAGTTTTGCGTAATGTGCCATAATGTTCTCCTTATATATTATTTGTTAAAGTTTGTAAATTCATTTATTTAAGCTGTAAATGTTCCACTTCCTGTAAATACTCTAATTGTATCTGATCCACAAGTTCCTGTTGCATTTCCACCTGAACCTCCGCTTGCTGTTAAATGACGAATAACAACTATTCCTGACCCACCTGCTCCACCAGCTGCATAAGGAGATGGAATGTGTCCTGCTCCACCACCTCCACCAGTATTAGCTGTTCCAGCAGTTCCAGGTGTTCCTCCACCACCACCATAACCACCGTCAGAGTCAGTTGTCCAACCTCCACCGCCACCACCAGCAAAATATCTTCCTGGACCAGTGTTACTTGGATTTGGTGCTACTCCATAACTTGGTGCTATTGGTGATGAACCAAAAATTGTACTTGCAGAACCAGCGCCTCCAAAACCACTATTTGGACTTGTTCCTCCTGGTTGTCCAACAGCTGAAGCTCCACCACCTCCACCTCCGTTTTGAGAGTTTGGACCATTATTTCCTGGTCCACCATCATTACCTTGTGGAGGACTTACTGGAGGAGTATTTCCTGATCCTCCTGGTCTTCCATTTGCTCCTGAAGAAGTACATTTTGCACCACCTCCACCTGAACCACCTGGTAAACCGTTACCTTGAGGAGGTGAAGATGGACCAGGAAAACCTGCTGCACCACCACCGCCACCTGTAGATGTTATTGTACTAAAAATTGAATTTGATCCATTGTTTCCATCAACACAAGGCCATGAACCTAATGTTCCACCTGCTCCACCAGCACCAACTGTAATTGGAATAGAATCTCCTGCACTAACAGAAAAAGTTTTTGAAGCTATTGTTCTAAAACCACCTGCTCCACCACCACCTTGACCAACACCACCTTGACTTGAAGCACCTCCACCACCACCAGCAACTACAAAATATTGAACATTGTAAGTTTGAGGTTTTAATGTTGCTCCACATACGTTTGCATTATCAATAGCAATCCAACCTTGAGATGCACCACTATAAATAACTGTAGCCGACATTCTCTCATCTTTTAAATCTAAATCATTACAAGCACCTTTTATTTTAGAACTATTTCTATTTAATGTAACAGCGTTAGTATCAAAAGTTCCATTTAAATCTGCTATTGAAACTATATCTCCTGCTGAAGGTGAGGCTGGTAACGTTACTGTTACTGCTCCTCCTGAAGTATTTACAAAATAACCTTTACCACTTTCTGAAGTAAAAGGTGAAGTCTTGGCAGTCGTACACCAGTCAACTGTTCCTGTTCTACCGAATCCTGTTTGTGTGGCACCACATGCTAAAGTGACAGCCGTGCAAGCTCCACCTAATGTAAGTGTGCTTCCTGATCTTTTTTCTATTTTATTTACTTTAATTGTACTCATAATTTAATTCCTAACTTTGAAACTTATACCTTATTATAATCACACCTGAACCACCAGCTCCACCATCACCACCTGGAGCTGATCCTGAACCACCTCCGCCACCTCTGTTGGTAGTTCCACTTCCACCATCACCACCTGGATGAGTTCCGCCAGCACCACCTGTTCCACATGGACTTGCACCACCACCAGGTTGACTAGAAGTAGGATAACCACCACCTCCACCTCCACCAGCATAAGCTAAAGGTGATCCTGTAATACTTGTTGATACTCCTACTCCACCATTACCACCTTTTGATTGAGGAGATTGAGAAGCAATAGGTCCACCTGCTCCTCCAGCGCCACCACCTCCTGCAGCAGAACCTGAATTTGGTCCACCTCTCCAACTAGTACCACCATCATTACCTTGTGGGGGAGAAACAGGTGGATTATTTCCATTACCTGAAGTTACTTGTTGATTTTCTCCTGCTCCACCACCAGAACCACCTGGACCACCACCTGGATATGGACCACCTGGTTGTGAATTACCACTTCCACCAGCTCCACCACCTGTAGATGTTATTGAACTAAATATTGAATTAGCTCCATTTGTGCTTGCGCATGAAGAAGCACTTGGTCCTGGAGAACCACCAGCTCCAACTGTAATTGGAAAAGTTCCTGTTGTAATATTAATAGTTCCAGCACCATCTAATGGTGATGCTGTATAAGTATCATTGCTTGATTTATCTTCTCTAAATCCACCTGCACCACCTCCACCTCTTTGAGATGCTCCTGATCCACCACCACCTGCAACCACTAAATAAGATATTTCATTATTAGGTGCTGAAGTTCCAGCAGTAGCTGTAAAAGTGCCATCTCCAGTAAATGTATGAATTTTATAATTACCTGATGTAGTTACTGTTCCGCCACTAGCTGATATAAAAGCTGGTGCTTCGACAGTTGTATCTGTATTAACATTTATCCACCCTCTTGTAGAATCTGTAAAAACTAACGTAACTGATTGACCCTCTGTTGCAAGAAGTCCATTTGCACAAGCCCCTGATAGTTTTGATCCGTTTCTATTAACCGTTACTGAATTACAATCAAAAGTGTTCGCATAATCTTTTATCGCAACGATATCTCCAAAACTAGGAGATGAAGGTAAAGTGATGGTTATTGATCCTGAAGTTGTGTTTAAAAAAAATCCTTTACCGCTTGTAGCAGTAACAGTACCTGGACTATTTGTATAAATAGTAGAACACCAATTTACAGAACCTGCTCTACCAAAACCTGATTGCGAAGCACCGCAAGCTAAAGTGATTGTATCTCCACTTGCTCCTAAAGTTATTGTTGAACCACATTGACTAATTAAATTTCCACCATCTGATGCTTGTAAATTATTTGTGCCAGATCGAAGATTACCTGGTGCTGATCCTACTGTTACAGTTGATCCACATTTATTAATGACATTAGAGTCATCTGAAGTTTTACTAATATTATCTACTTTAATTTTACTTGTCATATATTACCTATTGAAATTTATACCTTATTGCTACAAATCCTGAACCACCTGCTCCTCCTAAATCATTTGGTCTACCTGGACCACCACTTCCTCCACTACCACCACCACCAGTATTTGTATCACCAGCTCCACCTGCTCCTAATGATGAAGTATCTCCACCACCACCTGCACCTCCAGTTCCACTTGCTGGTGCGTTATAACCATTACCTGCACCACCACCTGCAAAATATCTTCCGTTTGGTGCTAAAGGACTTGGTGCTTGTCCATAACTTGGTGCTGTTGGACCAAAAAAACCTGTAACTATATTAGAACCTATTCCTCCATCACCACCACTACCTGGACTACATTGAGGACTTGATCCTGTTGCACCTGCTGCACCAGCACCTCCTCCACCGCCTGATGCTTTTTCAGGTGCCGCTGGATTATCTCCACCATCATTTCCTTGAGGAGGACTTACTGGTGGTGTATTTCCAGGACCTTTAATTGCCGCAGGATTTCCAGGTATAGCTGTGCCTCTTGCACCACCACCCGAACCGCCTGCAACACCTGCTAATCTATTTGTTGGAGATGTTTGTGGACCTACATCATTTTGTGGAGAACCATCATTACCTGTTGCTCCTGCACCACCACCTGCTGATGTTATAGTTGAAAAAACTGAATTTCCACCATTTGTACCTCTACCACAGGCATTGGGGTAAGCTGTACCACCAGCACCAACTGTAATTGGAACATCTGCTACTGAAGCTGTTAAACCTGCTGGAGCCACTAATGGACTTCCTGCTGGACTTAATGATGAAAAATATCTAAACCCTCCTGCACCTCCACCTGATCCTGAACCACCAGTCATACCACCACCTCCAGCACCTCCACCTGCTACTACAAGATATTCAAAAGTATTTGAACCTGCTGCATTACCTGCTGCTGTGACGTTTAAAGGTCCATCAGCTGTAAAAATATGAGTTTTAAAATCACCACAAGTAATAGTAGTATTTCCACCGCAGGCAGCTACAAATGAAGCTCCTGAAACATTTGCAGTTGAGTCATGAATATCTTGCCAGCCTTTTGTACCATCTACGTAAATTAAAGTTACTGATTGAGATTTTGTATCTAATACTGCACAAGAACAAGTTCCATTAATTTTTGAACCTCCTCTACCTATTGTTACATTATTAGTTTGCCAAGTATTACCATAATCTTTGAGTGCAACAATATCACCAGCAGAGGGTGAACTTGGAAGTGTAACCGTAATTGCTCCACCCGATGTATTAATAAAATATCCGTTGCCTGATGCTACTGTTAAAGGAGATGTTTTAGCCGTTGTACACCAGTCAACTGTTCCTGTTCTACCAAATCCTGATTGAGCTGCACCACTTGCAAGGGTTACAGTTTTACCTGATGATCCAACTGTAAGAGTTGAACCACACTGTACGTCTATTGTATTTACTTCTATTTTACTCATTATACTATTACCAATGTTCCTGCTATTGTTACAGTTGATGTAAATGTTACTGGTCCTGCTAGAACTGCATTACCTTCTATCAACATTTTTTCATCCATAACTGATGCATGTTCAAATACATCTTCGGATGCAGGCTTATCGCCTATATATAAAACTCCGTTTATTGTTGCTGCCATGTTACCTCTCTATAATTATTATGTACTAATACTATCTACAACACTACACCAAACATCAACACTACTTGCTGCAGATGAAATACCTTTTAATATATCACCAGTTTGTAATACAATTTTAGCACCACCATTAACTAGTTCTACTGAACTTGCTGGTGGAATACTTAAATCTTTTACAAGATATCTTGTTGTTGATCCTCCCTCACTTACAAATACGCTACATGTTACTGTTGATGTAAGAATATTAGCTAATCTTAAGCCAACAATCGCATCATCAGAATTTGATGTAAATATTGTAGTATTTGAGTTTGTTATTTGTGCACCGTTTGATTCAAAATCTTGAGCCATTTATCCTCCTGTTATAACGCAATTGCCATTGCTGTAGCAAAACCTTTTGTTGCAAAACCTGCATTAGCATCTACTAATGTTATTAATCTTGATAATGCTGCTTTTCTTTCAGTACCATTTGCACCATCATCAACAATAATTAAATCTGATGTAGTTAAATCAGCACCAATATCTGTAGCACCATCTATTTCTAAAGCACCAATGTCAACTTTACCTGCAGTTGATATTGTAGATAATTTACTATCACCAATACTTCCAGCTAATTTTGCTGCTGTAATAGATCCAGCTAACATATCATTTGTTACTGAACCAGTATCTCCTGTTCCAACTAGTGTACCAGTTGCTACAGGTAATGTAATATCTGCTGAACTAGATGCTGAGTGTGGTTGTGCTTGTAAAGTTTGTGCGTGAGCATTTGAAGACTCACAATAAAATTTTATTTTTGATACAGCACCAGTTCCTGTTCTAATATCTATATTACCATCTGTAATACTTACACCACCTGCCGTACCATTACCATCTATAATAACTTTACCACTACCATTAGGTAATAAATTAATATTACCATTAGATACTGATACAATATCATTACCATTAACATCTAAGTCTCCACCTAATTGTGGTGTGCTATCATCTGCAACATTTGCTATTGCTGAAGATGTAGCAAGTCCTGATACTAATGTTGATCTAGCAATTTTTTTAAGACCACCACCTGAAGTATCTACTGCTAATAAAACATCATCTGCTGCAACTGAGGATATTTCTGATAAATCACCAACAGCTACTGAATTAAAATTTGTACCATCTGCAACTAATAAATTACCTGAAGTATTTGTGCCCATAGTAATATCATCACCAGTAACTGTAAGATCTCCATCTACAATTAAATTACCTGAACTATCTAATTTTAGTCCACTTCCTGAACCAACAGTTCCACCTGATTTAATTACTAAATTATCTGAATCTGAATCATCTACTGCAAAGTGAAATTTATCTGCACCTTGTGTATCTAATATAATTGCAGGATCTCCTGTTGCTACATCTATTTCTATATTACCTGTAAATGTTGCACCTGTTAAACTTGGAAATAAAGATGTAATATTTGTTCCGTTTAATGTAAGAGCATCTGTTTCTATTGTTCCATCAAAAAATGCATCTTTAAATTGTAATGAACTTGTACCTAAATCAATATCATTAGTTGTAATAGGAATTATTCCACCATCTTGTACTCTTATTTGTTGTACAGCTGATGATGATACTTCTACATAAAATTCTAAATGATTGTTTGTAGAGTCAACTAAAACTTTATTTAAACTATCAGCATCTCTGATAGATGTTATAGGCCCACCTTCACCAGCAGTTCCATCATGAGTATGTCCTGTTGTTGCATTAAACGCAGCTAACAGTTGGTTAAACTCATCATTAGAATGAGCTGCTAATATAGTATCGCCTGTTGTAAATGTGGATTGTCGTGATGAATATCCTGCCATTATCTTCTTCCTCCTGGGGTAAATTCTAATTGAAAGCCTTTAACTGAAAATGAATCTGCACTATTTTGATCATCTATTTGTAATGCAACTGCAAAACCAGATCCTTCAATACTTTGTCTTAAAAGTGGGACACCTGATGCATCATATAAAGAACCTCCATAAGAAGCTGCTCCATATTGTCCAGCACCACCTGCATTTGGTAAACTTATTTTTGTTGGTTGTGGTGTAGCTTGATCATCATAATCATATCTTAATGCTAAACTTGCATTAATAGTTGATCCTTCACCTTGATAATTAAGATTAACTCTTTGCATATATTTTCTTAAACCTGGATCACCCATTACCATATCTGGTGATCTATATACTGCTTGAATTGTATTAGTTGCAGCTCCTGCAGCAAATGTATTGCCTGTTTCCATTTTATAAATAAAACCATCAAAACCACCAAATACTTGAGTTTCAGTTGCACTTATAAAATCTGAATCTGTACATGCTGGTTTAACTCCTACCATATCTGCATATTCAAATCCAATAGAACCTCTATTAGGATTATTTTTTAATACACCTATAATTCCTTTTGATGATCCTTGTGATCCACCTGTTGTTGGATAAAATATTCTGTATTGTGATTTAGATCTTATAACCATAGATGATATTCTACTTAATCCAATATCATCAATTCTAGATTGTATTTGTCTAGATATAGATCCAAGTTCAACGTCACCAATTCTTGCTGTACCTGCTATAGTTCTTAAACCATCTGGTGCTAAAAATATTACATCACCACCAATCTCTTGAATACTACCACCATCTCTGCAACCAATATTTCTTGTAACCTCTTGAACTGCAAATGTAGAACTTGATGTTCCAGTTAATTTATATATTCTATCTTCACAAAATATAATTAATTCATTTCTAAATACTTTTAATCCAACAACTGTAGAGTCAACTTTAAATGATCCTGCACCACTACCTGTGCTAAAATTATCTTCTTCAAATGGTACACTAAATATAACTTCTTGTGAATTAGATGCACCAGCATAAAACATATGGTTTTGAAATGCTTTTACAAATTTAGGATTAGTTGGAGCTGTTCCACCACCTGTTGCATTTACTACATCTACTGCAAAACTTGTATTAATTATTTGTGCAGGTGAATGGCCTGTTGCTATAATTAATTTATCAGTACCATTAAAATTAAATTTTTCAAAATCGTATGCTTGAGTTGAAGTTCCCAATCCAGTTGTTAATGATGTAAAACTTCCTGATGTAGTTCCTCTATGTATATCACCACCTCTAGCTACAATTATTTGATCATTAAATATAATTGAACAATCAACTATTAAACTTGAATTACTACTACCTTCTGGTATTTGTGTTGTATTATATTGTGCTGTGCCACTAACACGTCTATATCCACCCTTAATATCGGGTTCAAAGTTTTGTAAGATTAATGCTTCACCTGGTTGCATTGAGAATACATCTTTATTCAATGTTAAACCGCCAGCACAACTTACAACAAATGGGGATATTAAATCTGTTGTTGGCATTTAATTAACTTTTATTTTCTTGTGTTTCTAATAATTGTTGAAATATTTCTAATTGTCTTACGGGATAATTAGGTGGAAATACATCTTTTAAATTTTTATTATTTTTTATTGCATCTTTATATGCTTGAAAATCTTTAAGATTAAAAACATCTGTTTTTTCAATTCTATTTTCCTCTTGCATTTTTTCTTTTTCAGATTTATAATCCATATTATCTTGAACTTTTTTACTTTCATCTCTAATAGCCATTAGTTTGCTCTAGCTCCTATATTTGTTGCAATACTTTCTGCAATTGTGTCACTTCTCATATAATCATTTTTAGTAGCGTAATCTACTTTTAATAATCTAAGTTTTCTTTGATAATCTCTATCAGCTAATTGTGCATGTTGTGGGTCTGATCTTAACATGTATGTATAATATTTAGCTCTATCTACTATTAAAGTTCTAAATCTATCAGGTAAACTCATATTATCTCCATGAGCAGATAAATCTGTATGCGTAGTATAATAATTATAACTTACAGTATATTCATTTAAACTTGGTCTTGGACTTACTCCAAATGCTGTATAGTTTGGTAAAATATAAACTCTTAATGGTGCAGAATAACTACTGCTATTATTAGTGTCATCAGTGGGTTTATAACTTTGTAAATAATTATCATATGAAAGAAAAGTTAATTTTCTAGTTGATATATCACTTCTTGATATTCTTACATAGTCAACATCTAATTGAACACCATCTGATTCTACATAAATATATGATGTTTGTGCTGTAGCTGTAAATGTTTTATTTATTATTTTACCAGCTCTAAAATCTGTAACTACTGCAGTTGTATTTAAATTTTGTGTTCCACCTGGTGATGTTCCTACTCTAACAATTAATCCACTTGATGAACTATTTGGACTTAAAACTCTTAATTGTAATCTATATTGTTTAGTTACTGTAGTATTAATAGCTTGATATGCAGCTGCATCATTTAAATTTAATCTACCATTACCACTTGATGTATGTGATGGTGATCCATCTCCAGTAGTCCAGCTAGTTATATTAGATGCAAACTCACCATTAGTTACTAGTTCTGTTGGAGCCATTGAAAATGAATCCATATCTGCTTTTCTAAAATCAGCAGGAAAATTATATTCATTATCACCTATAATTAAATCTTGTGTTGTTCTTGCATACAATAAAGGTATCTCACCTGTTTCATTATAAATATCATGTATGCCTTTATTAATAAAATCTTTTACAGCTGTTTGTATTCCACGACTAGAACTAAATGTACCAGAGGTTAGCTCTGTTTCATTTAATTCTCTTAGCACGCTGTTAGTTAATGTAAGATAAGTTGTAGCCATGTTTCTCCTAAATTATCAAGGGGGAATTGCTTCCCCCAAGATATATATATTTATTACGCAAATGTTACGTTCATTGAGTCTCCGTCAACATCTGTGCCATCTTTATCTAATGACATCATAGTTGCCCAAACTCTAACTTTACCATTTATTGCTCCAGTTGCAATAGTCAATCTGATGTCATCACCAGCTGAATATGCTTCAGGTGCAACTAAAAGGTCTTTTTGACCTGTTGCAGTTGGTGCTATTTCGTTGACGTATTGATCTGGATCTCCACTGTCTCCGATAGCAATTGTACCACTGTTTCCAGCAGTATCTGCAACTAACACATCAACACCAGCTGACATTACTAAAGTGTTTGCTGGGATGCCGATTACGTCAAAAGTGTCGCCACTATTTGCAGTTGTAGTAGAAGTAAAGTCTATAACTTCTGACATTACTCTAACTTTATCAGAAGATGCTTTTAACCTTCTGTTTGCATTAGAACTATTATAATTAGCCATTGTCTATATCCTCCCTTCGATTATAATGTTACAACGCCAGATCTTACACCTTCGTCTCTAAGGATTTTTCTTCCAAAGACGTGTAAGCCTCTAACGATGTCTGCGAATGAATCAGGGTCTCTGATTAATTCAGTTTTTGCGATATGATTAGCAGTTGCTATAGCTGACATATGTCCGTATAAGAAAATATGTTCAGTTGAACCAGATGAAGTTCCAAATACATGGTTTGTAGCATCACTAGCACCACCATTTACGATAGCGTTAGTTGTGTACATATTAAAACCAAATAAAGGTCTGTCAGTCACTAAACCATTTCTGATTTGTGATGTAGATCCATCATTCATTACTGATTGGTCCATTAGCTTACCACTTGCAATTCTAAGATTTTCATAGAATTTTGGTGGAGCAACTAACCATCTGTTTTCTTCTGGTACGTCATTCTTATCAAGAACAGTCTTAGCTTGTGATACAATTTTAGCTAAAGTGTCACCATCTGAACCACCAGTTGCTGGTGAGCCATCAGTTCCTGTGTTAGAATCTGTTGACGCATTGTCAAAGATGAACTTTAATACATTGTAGTCGTAAGACTTCTTAAGTGAATATGCACCTGAAGAGGTTGCAAGAGCTTCAAAGTTTACATGAGATTGTCTTTCTTCAATATCATCTACTTTAAAAGCAAAGTATGAACCTTGATCAACTGTCATAGTTATTTGGTCATCAGCTAATATTTGTGTATCAACTGTTTGACCTCTAGCATAATCTTTAACTGTGATTGTAGGCTCTTTTATTATTTTTACTGTGTCGCCAAAATTTTCAATTTCTCCAGCGTAATCAGTGTTAGTTATATCTTCTACCACTGATGCTCTTCTGAAGAATTTTTGAACTTTCTGACTAAAGATTTGTGGGGTAAAATTACCTTGTGCAAGGTTTTGATATCCCGAAGCGTTTGTAAAAGCCATAATGCTTCTCCTTATTGTTTAGTTAGATTGTTAACGTTGTTCAATCCTACCTTCTAAACGAGCAAGGTCTATTTCTTTCTCTAGCTTCTCAAATTGATGAGCTTTCAATTTAGAAATCTCACTAGTTGTCCAAACTTTCTTTTTAGGAATATCGGACTCAGTACTTTTCTTAGTTTTAGAAATTGCTTTAGCAGCTTCTTTTTTAACATCCTTTTCTTCTTTTTTAGTTAGTTTACTTTGGCCACTGTCCATTTTATATAGATCAATAGCTCTAGCAGCTAACTGTGCATTAGATGTATTTTCATACAACCAACCTTGAATAGTAGGATCTTGTTTTGCAGCCCATTCATGAAATGAATCTTGCGATCTAATTTCAGTAAAGTCAGGATGCAATTTTAAAAGTTCTACTTCTGCTTTTTCTTTTGCAATTTGTTCTTGCTGGAGTTGAAGATTTTTATATTTATCTTCAAGATCTGCAGTCTGAGTAGTAGCTTTATCCATAGCTATGGTTTCAACCATATCATAAACATCAGGGTACTCTTTTCTCCATGCCTCTAATTCTTGTTTTGATTTAGGTGGCACAAATTGTTTAGTACTTGATTCTAATTGAGAACGCAAAGATCGAACTTCATCCTTGTGTTTATTAAGTGTAGAATCATAGTGTTTTTTCAAATCGTCATAACGTTTCTTAAAAACACGATCTTCAGCTTTAGCAGGGCGTTCAGCGATAGGAGTAGCCTTTGTTTCTGATTTTTCTGCAGTCTCTTCAGATGCATCGGTGTCCTTCTGTTCGGTTGCTGCGGTTGCTTCTTTTTCTTTCTGTTCCCTTTGATACTTAGCTAATTCACCTTTAGCAAATGCTTCTACCTCAGGATCATGTTCACGATTCTTTTGGTATGGATTTGCCGCTGGCATTTTAACTTTAGTTTCTTCAGAAACTTTTTTTTCTTCTTCCATTATTTTTACCTCTTGGGTTGAGTGCCTTATGGATAAGGGTAGCTCTAAACTGTTTCCATATTTTGTGGGCTAGTCATTAAACCTTCAGTTTCTGTAGGTTGACTAGGTGGCACATTTGTTGTTTGTTGTGTTTCCATCTGACCTGATACATCTTCAATAAAAGCAGCAAGTGCTTCATTGTCATTTCCACCATATCTTCTTTTTGCGTAATTAGATACGATAGATACAGGTAAGACTACATTAGGTTCATTACTTCCAAATTGATCCATCACTGGTTTAAATTCAGGTATAATTTTTCCTAATGCATTTTTAACAGATGGGGATAAAACAGCTTGTAATGCTGCTTGATCCTCATCGGTTAAATTTTTTGCCCTTTCAGCAAACATTAATTCTGTTTCGCTTGCTTCGGGAAATTGTTCTTTTAAAGGATTTGTTGTTCCAGCTGATGCTGGTGGCATAGGTTTTTCTGGTACAGGTGTAGGCTCTTGCTTACCTAAACTAGTTAAGTTAGCTGCCTTTGGAACTGATGGTTTTTGATTCATCATTCCTGTTGTAGATACTTTACCTTGCATATTATCTATTGCCATTTAATATTTCCTCACTTGTAATCCATTCTAAATTATTATATTTACCACTTAAATCACTTAAAAAAGTTTTAACATGTTCTTCAACTAATTTCATATTGTGATATTTTGTATATCTTTTATGTAACGATTTATTAGCAGTCATTGAATATACTAATTCTATTTTATATTGTTTAGCTAATAATAAAAGTTCTTGTATACATAAATTTAATGCTTTATGTGTTATTTTTAATGGTGCAAATTTATCAGCAACAATCCATTCCATGACACCAAAATTTGAATTTACACATCTATATAAACCTCCAGCACATATTGGTGTATTATTATTTTCTACTATAATACCTTCAGGAGGTAAACATTGTTTAGGGACAGTACCAAAATCGTATTGTGCCCACCATTTAACTAAATGATTATAATCTTTATCTAAGTTCCAAAGTCTGCTTTTCATTTATTTTATATACATTTTGCTGAGATAAATAATCTGAATGTAACTTCCAAGTATCAAAGTAACTATCACCTTGTTTTACTAATTCTTCTTTTTCATCTATTTCAAAGTAGTCAGTAAATAATATATCATTTATAACTATTCTTCTATTATGTGTGCCTAACGTATATACAACATGCTCATCATTACCTAATGATTTTGCAATGTTACTATCTTCTACTCTAATCCATTTATTATTTTCATTAACCATATGACTACCTGAAACTTTAACTCCTTTGTAATCATACAAGTTAGTTATTAAAAATTTTGCCGTAGCAAAAACATTTCCACCAACTTTAATATTATCTTTTAATTCTATATCTATAATTTTTTTCTTAGATCCATCAGCCATTGTAATTTCTGTATTAGGTAAAAAGCATCCTACTACACCACCAATAACTCCACCAATAACTCCACCTATCGGTCCACCAACTGCTGTACCTATTGCAGCACCTGCTCCCATGCCTCTTGCTTCACTTTCTTTTGCACCTATAAGTTTACCTGCACCATATCCAATAGCACCTGCTGTTCCAACTCCACCTAGGGTGCTTTGTCCAATTGGTGTAGCTGCTACATTTAATAATGGTGTTGTTGTTTGCTGTATATTTAAAGGTTTACTACCCTGTAAAAATGTTCTACCTAAATCAAAACCACCTCTAATTAATGTATTTATTCTTTCTGCTTTTAATGCTTTATCTTGCATTGCTGCTATTTCACCACGAAAATCTATTGGACTTGATGATGGTTGTGTAGCTGCTGTAATTCTTGAAACTTTATCTAAAGCTGTTTCTGTAGGTCCTGATGGTGTTACACCAGTTGGTGCTTGAAAAGGTATATTAGTTATTTCACCACCTTTTGTTTTAGTTTCAAATTGACCTGTTTGTTCATTAAATGTTGTGGTATATTGACCAGGTGTTTCTCTAATAAGTTGTTCTGTTTGTGCTCCGATATTAGTATCACCTGCTAATGTTGTTTCTTGTTTTTTTTCATATGCTTCAAAATCAGTGGTATTAACTTTAGGTGCAGTTGTTTCCATTGCATCTTTATATTCATATAAACCTGTTGCTGTATTTTTAACTAGCTGTAATACCATTATTCTTTATTGCGTTTGTTCGCCTCTTTTAGGTTGAGTATTTGCCGCACTAAAGCCAGCTTCCCCTGGCATCGATACATTGCCTGTTCCGATGTTGCCACCTCCAGCTCCTGTTGGATCTGTTGGCGAAGCTCCTGTAGGTACTTCTCCAGTTGGTCCCATAGGACTTTGTTCTCTAGTAGGGGCTGTATTGTTTTGAGTGCCATTTGCCATTCCCATTATTTGTGCATAGATCGCAGCTTTTTCTGGATCATTAATTAATTGATCTGGATCAATATCTAAAGATTTGGCTATTTCAGTTAAACATGTATGCCATCTAACAAACGGTGCAAGTGCAGGATTAGATGCAGTTTGCATGAATGTCATTAATCTTTGAGATCTAACTTCTTTTTGCATTAAAGAAGAAGTGCCTTGTGCTTTGATTTCTAGATCACCTTTGATATGTGGAGTATCTTCATTAAATTGCATGTTCCAATAAAATAATGATTCTCCTAGGGGCTTTAATAAATAGTCATCAATATTTTTGATAACTGTTTTAATACTTAATGCTGCTGCACCCATAAGCATTGACATGCCTGATGCAGTTCTTGTTGTAGATTGTACACCTGTTGCCCCATGTGAATATGATGGAATCCCAGTTGCTTCATCTGCAATTTGTCTGAACTTGTCAAACATTTGTAAATTTTCATAAGCTGTATTTGGAAATTTAACTCCGTGTATAGCTTGTCCTGTTTGACCACTTTGTCTTCTAAATATTTTACCAGGAAATACTTTCATATCCTGACCTGGCACTAGCATTGTTTCATCAACATCAAATACTAAGTTACCAGCTAATGCTAAATTATCAATAGCCATTCTTGCATGACCATTCATAACCATTTGTGAATCTTCCATATTTTCTGGAATACCTACTCCAAAAAATTGATAAGGATTTAATTCATATGGACATACTAAATATGGTATACGATTTGGAGTAAATGGATTTTCTACCATTCTTAAAACTTTATTACCACATATCCATACGTTAACTGATATATTTTCTGAATTAGTTTCATATATTAAACCACATTCATCAGCAGTTTTTTTATCTATTATACCCCAAAATTCTAAAACTTCAAATCTATTTTTATATATAGTTGTAATATTTTCTTTGTCATATAATGAAGATTCAAATCCTCTTGTTTGATAATTAGGACCCATCTCTAAACATTCTTGTATAGCTTCAGCATTAAACATAGGTTTATCTGCTAAGTCTTCAAATTGCTGTTTATTGTAAGAATGTCTTTGTATTACATAATCACAATCATTTATATTTGTTGCATTTGGATCTGGATAAAAATCCCAACAAGATACAGCTTCTATTGATGGTATTGTTTTAACTTTTTTAACTCTAATATTTATTTCATTACCTTCATCATCTTCAGCTGAATCAAATGAATTATATTCTTTTAAATCTGTAAATGGACCTTTTAATATTCCTGTACCAAGTAATGCCATTTCAAAAAATACATGACGCATAATTGTAATAGCTCTACTTTCTTCTAATTGATCATGCAATAATTTTTGCATTGCTTCTGCAGCTTTTCTTGCTGGTTCTATTTGTGGTTCACCAACTGATGAAGGTCCTTCTGTAAAACCTAAATTAGAATATTCTTGTGCAACATTTTTCATTAACTCATCAGCAGTTGCTCCTGGTGGTACCATTCTTCCATCACCATTAAAACCATATGGACTCATAGGTTCTTGTGGTTGTTGCTGTTGCTGTGGTTTTAAATGTGCTCTTTCTGCAATATCTTCTGGTACTGAAGTTGGTGTTACACCTAGTGGAAATTTTCCTTGTGAAAATAAAACTTCTATTATTTGACCAAACGAAGCTAGTACCTTAGTCTTTGTTATTTTAACAAACACTCTTGACTTTTCATTTTCTCGAAAAGCCATTTCTGGTCCATATAATCCTCTATAATTTCTATAAGCCTTTAACCATCTTCTCTCATCATAGATCTTAGATGTTTCAGCTTGTTGAAATTTTTCTCGTATTAAACCAATTAGAGGACTACCTTCAGACTCATAGCCACCATTTTTAGTTTTATCTTCTTCCATTTAAATTAGTAATCTCTTTCTTCAGCCATTCTAAAGATTGCTGGATCTACTTTTGATTTTGATTTACCTTTTGCATCATTACCATCACCAGTCATAGAACCTTGTGTTACTTTTGAATTAGGATCTATTGCCATAGGCTCTTTTGGAGCTTTTGGTGTATCAGGTGCAAGTTCTCCTTGTTTGTATCTTTCCATCATTTGGGTTTTCTCCTTTTAGTTTTTTTCTTTTTCTTTTTTTGAACTTTTTTTTTAGTGCCTGCATAAACGACAGGTATAAAATTGCTCTTGGGTCCAAGACTCATTAATAATCTTTTTCGTCAGCCATATTAAACAATGATTGTTGGACATGCTCTGAACCTGATTTAGTAGGCACATCTTGGTCGTACTGAAAAGGCTCACCTTTTCTTCTGTTGTGCTGTGAAAAATCAAGATTCATTGATTCTCTATTAGGCTGTTTGCCTTCAGCAGAATCACTAAATTGTCCTTGTTTAACTTTAGCTTTTGGATCAAATGTTTTTTCCATATTGCTCTCCTATATTTTAATTTTCTTTATTGCTAAAACATTCTTAGTTGGTATGGTTGTATAACCACCACCTTGTTTGATATCTCCATTATCTTCAAAACTAAAATCTGCCATTACAATTGTTGTTGTTGAATTTTCATGTACTAACCAGCCAACACTACAGCATATTGCTGTTTTAGATTTTTTAATATCAACTATATCAGTCCAATTAGTCTCACCAATAATGTCTTCCCAATAAATCCTAACTAATGGATAGGGGAAATCTTTTTTATTTATTTCTGGTATTTTTCTTTTTCTTGACACCTTTTAACTTTCCAGAATTTTCCATAGCATAAAATACAGCTTGACCTTTTTTCTTGCCATATTGTTTTACCATTGATTTTTTAATTTTTTTACCTTTTTTATTTAGTGGCATTAGTATCCAAATTTATTATCTGCTATGTGATAATCATTTTGTGTAAAAGAAGATCTAAATCTTTGTGCATATTTAGGATGTGTTGGTCTACTCATACATCCATATCGTAAAGCATCATATGCATGATCTTCTGCATTTGTATCTACATCTTCAGGATTTCTATCATCTGTTGGTAAAGATCCTAAAGTTCTAACTAAATTTCTACAAGTTTTAAAAATTCTTATACCTGGATTTTTATCTACAACTCGTAATCGTTTATGTATTTCTAATTTTCCGTTAATTCTACTTTTAGGTGATCTATCTGATGGTCTCCATCTACATCCATTTTGTATCATAGTCTCTGCAATACTTGGACCAACATCACCTCTTTTAGCCCATGTACTAACATCTAATACACCATAGTGAATATATTCTTTATTTTCTAAAGTAAGTACTTGTCTAGCGAACTGATCTGCTGTAACTTTTTTGGTATACAATTCTCTATAGATCCAGAGATTGTTATCATAATCCACAGCAAACCAAAGCACACAAGCAGGAGAACTATAACCCCAATCAGCAGCACGAAATTTATACCAACTTTTAGGTATGTCAAAAGGTTCGACCACGTGAGTTGTTTTACTAAATTCTGGAAAAGCTGAATCTTCATATGCATCCCAATCTCCATCTAAAAATTGTTTTCGTTGTGCTTCTGGTAAAGATGCAAGCATGATGTAATAATCATCAGTTTGCATTAGATAGGGATTGTCTTGTAACTTAGCAGGAATAAATCTACGACTAATATATTTTTTACCATTAGGCGTATCTATACCTACATCAAACTTTGTATTTGGTTCACTAGGTTCAACAAACATTTCTCGAACCCATTGTGATCCTACATTGCCTGGATTACCTGTAGCTCTCATATAAACAGGTATATCTTTATCAACGGATCTTAAAGAAGATCTTAAAAAATTATATATATCTGGCGAAGGATATTGTGGAAGTTCGTCTATTCCTATCCATGTGTAAGATTGACCTTGGTAACGTAAAACGTCTGTCATGTTTTCTGCGTAACCGAACTCTATCTTTGCCCCCGATGGGAATCGCCATTCTTTTTCTTGCTCTCTCCATTTTGCTCCTGGGAATGCTTTCGAGTATAATAGTTGAGACTTTTGAATTAAATCTCTTAACTCTGGCATTGTCCTTCTAATTAGGAGTGCTCTGTGATTAGCTTTGGAACAGTATCGAAGCGGATCTACTAGCATCGCATATGACTTACCACCGCCTCTTGCTCCACCATAAAAAACTTCTCTTTCAGAAGCTGCAAGAAATTGTGTCTGTGGACCTGAATTAGGTTTAAAGATAACCTCTTGCTGATTTATGTGCTCTTGTATATTTTTAGGAGCACTCTCGATTTGATCTTCCGTAATGAGTTGAGTCTCTTTTCCTTTTAAAGACTTATCTATAGTTAACAGTTTAGTTTTAATATTTTCTGCTGACTGTTTGGCAGATCTTAAAGACTGTTCTGCCTTTGCAACTTTCTTACGACTGCGAGCTAGAATCTGTTGTGTTGACTTCTTGGCTTTCTTTTGAATTATTTTCTTGGGCTTCGGAGGAGCCACTTCGTTCAATTCGTTTTTTAAGTCCGACATGTGATATGTATCTTCCTGTTTTTCTACTTAGCCAAGATGCTGTTTCTCTTAATGAACAATTTTTTAAGTAATCCTTTGCTTGATCAAGAGCTTGTAATTCTTCTTTGATGGGTTCCAGATAATTAGGATCTTGTGACTGCTTGAAACCAAAGGGTATTGTTCTTGCTCTTTTCTTAATTTTAATAGGTTCCACTTAATTCTTTTTTCTATACTTTGCTATTATAGAATCTTTAATGTTAGAATATTGTTTAACTATTCCTGGAATAGCTTTATCCTTTTTAGTTAACACTTGTTCCCCAAACTTTTCAACTTTTTTAATTGTTTTATCCCCTGTAACTTTTAATTCATCAAAAAGATTATCTAAAAATTTAGATCTTTTAATATCTTTAACTTTTTTTGTAGTACCAGCTCTTAGTTCTTTTGGTAATAAAGAATCTTTTATTTCAGATTTAGTTTTAAAATCTTTTGATTTTTTAAATGCTTTTTTAGTTTCTTCTTTAAATAAATCTTTTTTAAGTAATTTTTTACTAACACCTTTTAGCAAATTTTTTTCACCATATTTTTTTGCAGCAGCTTTTAATACTTCTTTACCTATTAATTTATATACCATTATTTTTTATCCTTTGATTCTGGACTATCTTTTGCTGGTAATATAAATATACCATGCAGAGCTTTCATGTTAATATCTAAT
>CAACVD010000227.1_pt2 | contig 22491 bp, 9 predicted proteins | sample 2381771 | NCBI WGS metagenome assembly CAACVD01 (sample SAMEA5211965, study PRJEB30684) | marine metagenome | biome: Marine; feature: Epipelagic; material: Water | collected 2015-10-15 | depth 15 m
AACCTCAAGAGTTCCGTCAATATACGTTTTACCCCCAGTCATTTCATGCAATCCTACAAATAAATCCTGTACAACATCTGGTGATCTAAACGACATTGTTGATACTGGAGTCTCAGCTCCAAACGGGAATTGCTCTTGGAAAACCTTACCGCCAAAATATGTTTCGTTCCAAGCGAAAGCATCTAAAGGAGCTTTTGCTACCGTTGGAGTAAGCGACTTTATAATTGCTGGTCCAACCTCATCGGTGTTACCCATTGCTATAGGGGAGAATGCGCTGTAAGAAGATAAACCAAAGTCAACAAGAGCATCGTCGTAATGCCTAGCACCTGAGGATACCTCCGCTAGCAACATACCGAAAACATTAAACATATTATAACCGTAACCTAAAGGTATGGAGATGTAGTCATTAGGTCCTGATCCGTAACATACAATAAACCCTCTCTCTTTTTTATACTCTGGTATTTTATTGTAGTGCAACTCTCCGTCATCATCTCTTCCAGATAAAGACATATTTAATATCGTCTGAAGTCCTGAAAGTAAAACCATACCAGCTGCAACTTTTTGTGCGCTTGTAACTCTATTCTTCCAGCTTGTAGTTTCGTCTGGGTTGTTCGGTAATTCTGCTTTTTGGGTTGCGAATGTTCTGCTGAATCTATTAGCACCTTGTACCGCAGCGTTAAAGAACAGGAATGTCTGATTGAGAGACGGTCCCAATTCACCAGATTTGTTAAAGTTTATGGTAATATTCTTAGAAAGCTGTGCTGCTCTTTGCTCTAGCTTCTATATATGCAGACAACCTTATGCTGTTCTCGAATGCCTCGTTTACGTTAGCTACATACTGAAAGAATTGTTTTGGTTTTGAAAAGGCATATTGTGTAGCAGCCTTTACTTTACCTGGAGTTTCTGATTGAACCCTAAGATTTTCTATTACGTTGTTTATACTTTCAGAATAAGAGAATCCTGTTCTACCACCTGCAGCCTCCCACTCTGTAACATACTCTCTCATCTCTGGGCTCATCTCTCTGCTAAACGCACTGTCTTTTAATAAGTGTCCAAGCACAGAGAATGATCTTTTAACAAGAGACGAAGTAAACTTCTTAGTGTTAATATCGTAACCCTGAAGGATACCGCCTTCTCTTTCAAGCTCAGACATCACATTAAAGACCGCCCCATGTATATCTCTAAAGAAGTTACCTACAAAGAATGAAGGGTTGTACTGTGTAAATGCATTACGCATAAACGCCATAGGACCTGACATCACCTTAAATACTTTAGACAATTTCTCTTCAGTCATGCCATTTAAAGCATCTGCGTAGTCTGATTTTTTGAAAAAGATAAAGTGTTGTTCTCCGTTAACCCTTATAGGCACCATACGCCTATCTGACTTCATCTCAAACTCATTCATACTAACTCTCTTCCCCTCTTTGTTTGTCTTCTGCATAGGGGTTTTTGTAGAGAATATACCCCACACCTCTTTGTTTGGATTGTTTTTTACAAGATTGTACAAAGACATCATGGCTTGGTTTTTACGAGCCTTTTGCTGCACCATAGCATTCTGCATAATTACATTAGCTATAAGATTTATCCCGCTTTTACTTGCTCTACCCTTTGCAGCTTTTGTGGTTTTACCGTAAATAGCCATACCAGCACCGCCTGTTGGGTATGATGAGTTGTCTCCGTCTATTTCATCTGCAGACAATCCGTTAAGAGGTACGTAATTTTTATACAACCCTTCCCAAACCTCTATAATTTGTGAAGTTTCTAGTCCAGACTGTATCATTGTTTTACGTGTGTTTTCAATTACTGAATACACCATCTTAGATATGGCTACCATTTCTGGAGTCTCTAACTCTTGTATTATCTCTCCAGCTTCTTCTGTAGTCATACCAGAACCATCCTTCATTTCAGGTCTAGTGCTCTCTATCTTTTTGTTGCGTTCCTCTGCGTGCTTAGCATATAGATAATCAGATACCTGCTCTGCTGTAAGATCTGCAGTGGTCATTGAGCTCTGTATATCCGCAAGAACAACTTCTAAAGCCTCTAGATCTGTACGAACCTTACCATACATGATATCCATAGCCATTTCAAAGTCTTGAGACTCAGGAACTTTACTACCCTTAAAAACCTCTATGTCTTGTTGAAGAAGTAATACATCGCTAAATCTATCTTGGAATCTTGTAGCAAGCCTTTGAAGCGTTGCTCCGTAAGCGGTCGGGGTGGACTTTTCCCACGCTGAAGCGCCCTCTGTGTGTATTCTACCTGGCAATCTACGTGACGCTAAGAAAGCACCAGTAGTTTGCTGTCTAGCATGCATACCATCCACAGATTCATTAGACATGGGCTTTTCAAAATGGAATGTTGCTATGTGTCCAGTAACTCCAAAATCGTATGATGTGGACTCTGAAAGAGCGTCAGCTCCAACACCCTTTAAGTGACCTGACACACCTTTAATTCCGTGTAAGTTTGTATTGTTAACGTCCATTAATGTTGCGTTAACAACAGCCCCGTTCTCTACACCTTTATATTCACTCTGATTTACCGCATCCAAAAACTGCTCTTGACTTACAAATCCAGGTTGAGCAGATAAACCTACTCTAGTTTTAAAAAATCTTCCTGATAGAGAAGCTCTGTCTGCAAAGCTGGTATTAGATGTGATTTCACTTAAAGATGCGTTTGATATTTCTTGCAAGAAATTAATTAATCCTTGTCTAGAGTTTATCTGCATAGATCCAGTCTGCATGGTTACGCCATCTACCATTCCGAATGGCTGAAACTTTTTACCTAATAAACTAATTACTTTTTCAGCGTCTTTTTGTTCATATCTCAAACCAGACACATAAGATTTATTATTAAAAAAGGAATTTAAGCTTTCAATAAGAGCATCTTGTATAGCTTCTGGTGTTTTTTCATTTTGCAAATACTGTAAAGAATATTGAACAGCGATTTTAAATACTTGAGGGTTACCAAAACTGTTTTCTTCTGAAAGTAATTTAAGAGCTAATAAGTATGTATTGTTATTTTGTTTTGCTTTGTCTGAATAAGTTGTAATGTTAATACTAGACTGCCTTGTTGTGGTGTTGTGACCAACATTAGCGCCCTGCATAGCTGCAACAGAGTTACCCATAGGACCTCCAGATAAATGGAAGTTAAAAATATCTCCATGTACAGGCAGTGATCCAGGACCAACCATAGTTCTATCTACATTATGAAGACTCATTTGAAGTTTTCCCGTAGAGTCAAGCATGTTAGCCTCTCTCATTAAATTCTTAAGGTCTTCAAAGCTTTGTATGCTACCAGATTTTATTTTACCGTTTACAAAATCATTAAAGTTTTCAGCAGTAACACCTTTAAATATAGCTTTTCTCTTGTCATAATTTATAGACCTTGCAGCTAGTCCTGTAGGTTCTGATGCGTCGATATCAAGTCTGTCACCATCTAAAGGTTCATCCTGTATTCTATCAAACCTATCTGATGCATACTGCAGTTCAGCAGGCGTAGCTAATCTTAGATCAGGTATACGCTTCTCATAAGAAGGTGAGTCTTTTGGTAGTAGCTGCCATACAGAACCTTTACCTTCCATACTATTAGTGAGGCGGTCCGCTTTCTGTGAATGTGTTTCTTCTTTACGTAGCCCACTCATATTGAATATGCTAGGGTGCTTACTCCTACTAATTACACTGCCTCTTCCTGCTAAAGCTTTAAGATCATCTTCTGTTATATCTGAATCTATAAGAGCTTGTATGTTTTGCTTTGAAATAACTTGATCTTCTATGTCAGAGTTTATCGACTCGATAGTTCTCCTTCTAGGACCCGCATCAAATTCATCTCTTACTGTGGGATTGAAATCAGAAAGATTAGTGTAGAAACTAATTTTCTTATCGTTATTCCTCCAAAGATCTCCAACCTCCCCCATAATATCTGCTCTTTCTTGAGCCAACATATCCTCATACTCTTGCGTCTCTAAAGCTGTAGCAATCCTTCTTTCATTGTAGGTCATCCTAGTAGGGACCTCCATTTGTAAAACCTCACCCTGTCTATTTGTCTTAGGTCTTGGAGGCCTTACATCAAATCTTTTACCGTCCTTTATGAAGTAAATATCCTTCATTCTATCAGGAGCGACACCGTTACCTGTCAGTTTAGCGTACAGATTTCTAAAGTGATTGTAATCGCTTAGATCTGCAGTCCTTTCTCTTACAGATGATATTCTACTTATAGCGTCTCTACCTTCTCTAAATACAGATTCTGTGTAATATATCTTAGTGTTCTCAAGGTAGTTAAATTTCCTTGCAGCTAACCCAGCACCGTCTGACGTTTCAGACTCCTGCATAGCAGCCTCAGCTTGTCTTTGTGTTTTAGCAGCTTGTGCTTGACCAGGAGTTCTTATACCTGTAATACCTCCATTCCTAGTTACAAAGTTGCTATACTTAGCGGCAAGCTTAACAACAGAATCTTTATTCCTTAGTATAGCGTCGCTGCTAGTCACACCTAGCTTACCAGCTGCATTCATTATATTCAAGCCCCATGACTCAAACCCTTGCGTAATATCCGTCTGACTTAATTGTCCAGTAGCAACGTCCTGCATAAAGTGATTTATTATCTCTATCTCAAGAACCTCTTGACTAACATCAGGGTAAGCCGCTCTGACTTGATTTACTGTATTCTTTACGTTGTCGTTATCTATTTCTAATATTTGAGAAACTAAACTCTCTCTTGCCTCTTTGTCTGCAACAATGTCCCTAAAAGCGAAGTGACCAAACTCGTGAATCATTTCTCTTTCTAGACTTTCTATTGATTGACCCTCCCCTACATACACATGAAGCTCATCTATCACGCCGCTTTCTCTTTCCTCTATAGTGGCTTCTCTGTAGAACGCAAGAGCTGATGCATCTCCTGTTACAGCAAGCATAGATTCTCTTGTAGTGTGCTGCACTACTTTAGCCTGTCCAGCAGCAGCTTCTGAATACCTGTTTATGATATCAGAATATTCTTGGTTAACCTCACCTTGAACCTCACCTTTTTCCTGGTCGTATACAACCTCTGAGTATACATTTGCTCCATCCTCTGTGTTGTAGTATTCGTTCTCCCTCCAGTTACCTACACCTATATCTCTAGCTGCTGGAGTGTAGTCTGGCGATTGTATAAAGTCAGCTTCAGCCATGGTTCTTATAAGATCCATTCTATCCTGAAGGGTCTTCATCTCAGCTCTGTGTTGATCTTTTGTCGTTTCTGAAAGAGCCAGACCAATCTTATAAAGCTCCATATTTGTAGGATCTTCTGTAGGGTTACCCTCGCTGTCAAGCCATTGTCCGTTTTCGTTTTGAGTGTACTCAGAAGTTACGGATTGTAAGTACAATAGGCGGTTGTCTATAGCTACAACCTCTGCAACAAGATCGCCTCTTCCAGAATCGTATAGGTTTTGCAAAAGAAGCCCATCTCTTACTTGGGATGTATTTAGCTCTTCTGTAAGCTCTGTAGCTAGCTTAACCGCATCTTTTTGTACGTCGGTAAGATTCATAAAAGTACCACCCGATGCTGTTTCTTTACGTATGGTAGCTAAAGCTTCGTTAAGTTGTTTAAGCTTTGATTTATCAACACCGTTAAAAAAGAAACCGCTTGATGTTAATTGGTTGGTATATGTATCAAATACTTTTTGAGAATATACCTCAGGGGCAAAATTCTTTTCATAAAGATTAGCTTTAGCTACACCTACATTATATGAAACTCCAGTCATACCTCCACCAGCCCAAGCCCCTATCTTGCCGTCCTTCATAAACCTCTCAGCATACTGAGCTGTTGTATATGTTTCCCCAGAGAAATATGAATCTATAGCCATCTGAGAAACACCTGTAGCACCCTCTGCTATAAACTCCTCTCCAGCTCCAAGACCTACAGAGTAAGTTAATCCAAATCCATAATCTAAAAGCTTTCTACCTCCACTAAATTTTGTTACTCCGACAGCTCCTGGAGAACCTTTAAATATACTGTAGGGAGAAAACTTAGCGGGAGTAAGGGCAAATTTTCCTACACCAAATGTCACTAAAGTACCTAAACCCTCACCCAGTCCTTCTGCACCACCATGCATAAATGACATAGCGTGTCTTTCTGTTTCTGATATCTTAGACTTATTCCAATTTACACTTCCGTCTGGGTTTTTTTCATAAAATATAGGGTTGCTAAAACTATCATAATATGTTCTGTTTGTTACAAGAGTGCCCATAGTCAAACCGCCTGCACCAGCTGCCACCAAGCTAGAACCTCCAGTAGGTATAGATGTTGCTAATGCTACACTCATTACAGCTAGAGACGTAGGCATAGACTGTATCGCAGGATCTATCTGTTCACTAAACACCATATCTCTTCTAGCTTGATTATATATGGAAGAAATATGTTCTACACGAGTGCCTTCGTTAAGTATTGCATCCGATCCTAAAAGATCTAGTTGTTCGCCCGTAACTGCAAATTGTGTTTTTTGTGATTCTAGTTCAGAAATTCTTTTATTTCTTTCTTGATCTCTCTTAAATAATTCGTCTCTTATAGCTTGATTTTCATCTGTAAGATTCTCACTACCGCCCATCACGTAATAGTTAAATGCGCCTACAACCAAATCTGTCGCCGCCACAGCACCAGTTGGATCCACATTTTCCAAAAACTCCAGCCCAGTCTTGTTGAGAAGACCAATATTGTCAATCTGTTTAAAAGTTGTTAAGGTAGCATCTATCATACCATCAAGCTGATTAACACCCTGTCTCCAACTTAAAGCTGCATCAGCAAACCTAGCGTTTCTTTCACCAACAGCAACGTCTTCATCAAGAACAAGCCCAAAATGCGGCATACCTACAGCTTGAGCAAACTCATACCCTTCTTTATTGTACAGTAGATCTGCATATATTTTTTTCTCAATTCTAGCTACATAATCTTTATATGTACCGAATCCTGCAGCCTCCATATCTATATTTGGATCATCAGCTTGACCCCTAGACATTAGTATAGATTTTCTCCACTCATCTTCACTTAACATCATGTTAGCAAAAACATAATTCTCAAAATACTTACGCGCTGCAATATCTCTACCGTATCCTTCAGTAGCTTCAAGCTCTTGTTTCTCTTTTTTAAGGGTTTTTAAGTCACGTTCTGCGCTTGGAATGCCTGGAGCGCCTCTAGAATCACTTTCAAGTCTTTTAATGAGATTTAATTGAGATGAAATTCTTTTATCTATAGTTGCTATAGCTTCTTGTTTTGCAGCTTCAGCTTCTTCATCTATCATAGATATAAAATCTTCAGCAGTACCTTGATACAAGTCTTCAAGCTGTATGTTACCTCTATCTAAAATCTCACCGTTAGGTAATTTAAACGGGGAATTATTAAGCGGTGCTCTTTTCAGGAGACTTAGATCCATCGTTCCAAATGGAGTAAGATTCATAAAATTACCGTCATCGTCTTTTTGAAGCATTTTATTAATGCTTTCTTGACTCGCTACTCTAAATATATAGCTCAATGCATTTTTACCCTGCATATCTAACCTTATGTTTCTTTCGTGGTCGTTGTTGACCGCCTCTACATATTCGTTGAAAGGTTGAACAAAGTTTTTGTTGTATTGGTTGTCAGCGCTTTCAAGGTTAGATTTATATATCTCAAGATCCTCATTGTACTTTATTATAGATTCGTTGTAAAGATCAATCCTAAATTGTTGGCTTGCTGGCGGTAACAAACCAAGAACTCCTTCATCAAGAGGTTCTGGAGCCGTTGGAGCAGCCCCTGCAATTTCATTTATTGTGTTGTCGTAATGTTCTTGACTAGGTACTACTGGTTGGTAAGCTGGATCTAAATATCCACCCAACTGATAGTCTGGATTATCTTGCCACGCATTACGATCCGATACGTAATCACCAAGACCAAATAACGGGTCTAGATCACTCCAGTTATAGTTTTGAGTTGTAAAATCATACTCTTCATCTAGGTCTATCTGCTCTGGTATACCCAAGTCCAAATCTATAGGAAGCGTATTCAATAAAGAATCCTGCGAAATGAACTGATAGTTCGAACCCGAATCTACAACCTGATCGTAGAGGTCTACGTGACCCCCTCCTTGCATTGACTTTCTTTTTGGCGCTCCTTTTAAAAAAAAAAGATTGCTTATCGTTCAATAAGTCGTCGATGAATTTATTATCATCTTGTGAAAGTTTACTCGCCATATGCGTTATTTTTTACAAATATACTAAATTAAGGGGTAGGTTGGGATGCGAATATCTGCGCTTCACTATCATTAAACATCTTCAGCACCTCTAATCCCTTCTGTATTGCCTCTTTCCTGTCCCCGTCTTTTACTCCTGCGCTAAAACCTATTTGAGCTAGTATACTTATGTATTCGTTATTTGTCTGACCCCCTCCTGTAATAGCTGGCACAACAATATTTACAACCTTTTTTACGTTTGTTGTTTTGCCGTCTGCATTTATATCATAACCCTGTAATGTAGCTGCATATGCAGGATCTAAAGCATCTATATCTTCTTCTACGTACATTTCTGCACGCACAAATAAATTATTAGAACCGCTTTCGTCTACAGCCACACCTAAAACTTTATATTGATCGCTAACTTCTCTTGCTCTTGGGTCGCTCTCACTTTGAGGTGTGTATGAGCTTTCAACCATCACTGTTGATTTACCCACACCAGATCTAGGAACCATAAGACTGCTTATTCCGCTACCGAACTTGTCATCTTCATCTCCAGATCCTGGCATAGTCGGTCCTACAAAACCAGATCCAGGCTTAACGAAATCATCAATTTTAAATTCTGCAGACGACGGGAATACAGATGGGCCTGTCTCTTCTTTTTTACTAGGTGCATCCATCAGGTTACCCTCTAGGAACCGCATCGTTTCATCAATATATTCACGCATATCCATAGGTACATAACCCTCCTGACCTCCGTTTTTTTGTTGATCTGTTGATAGATACGATTGAAATACATCCTCCCCGTAGTTCTGTGCAAACTGAGATCTAGCCGTTGCCGCAACAGATGGGTTGTTCATGGCATCAAACGTAACCCATTCTCTCAATTCTGTCAGCTTCTGATCATATGTTAGGTTTTGATTATTCTTTAACCTTGTTGCACCCGCTGAATATGTTTTAGAAAACGCACCAGGTAGAAGGTTTTCATATGGCGATACTGTCGGTGAAAAATATTCCTTAGATCCACGAGTCGGTGCCTCCGCAACCAACCCAAACATATCAGACCCGTCCTCACCCTGCATCCTCATACCGTTGATATCGGTATAGTATCCGTATGCATCTCCATTTGCATCAAACTCTATAGAGTTAGGATCAACACCCGATGTGTTCCATTGAGAAACCTTATAGTCTAGCGATTCCTTTGTGTCCCCCAGCTGCATGGTTTTATCAGTCCATTGCTTTGTACCAGACACATAACCCTCTAAAGTCTCTCTCTCTGTTTTTGTGTTTTTGTGATGATTATCAAGACCTTCGTATAGATTACTCAGAGCCTGTACATCGTTAACAAACTCACTCCTGTTAGATCCTGTATAATAAAATCCATTTATCCTATTAGATAACCAGTCTTTTTTAGCAGCAAACACCTGTCTATCAACTTCTGAGAAGTTAGACGGGTCAAAACCTAGAAGCTCCTGCTGCTGCGCATCCTGCACCTTACGCTGCTCTCTCTGTATAAGCATGTCCTGCGCAAGTCTCTGCTGTTGCTGTTGCTGAACAATCTGTAATTGCTGATTAACAACATCAGAAAAACTCTGCTTAGGTAGCTGTGGTTTTAAATAATCGTAATATTTATTCTCCATTTTTAATCAAATTGCGGTTCATCTAGGAATCTAGCCGCTTCAAATAGTAGCATAAGATCTTGCTTACTTGGGTTTTTCTTTCCTTTTATCTTATCATAGGCGGTCTCTAATGCCTGTGCCTGCTCGGGGTTGAGTACAAACTCACCACCTGTCTGGCGTATACCTGTGTCCACAAGACCCCTTGCGGTCTGTTGCATAAGTATCAATTCGTTTTCACCTTCTTGATACACACCGTCCCCGTTATCGTGATTAAACTCACCTGGTGTCTTTTGTACTATACTCCTACCACCCTGAGCTAGAGAGTTAGTTTTGTCTCCATCATAGTCTGGGGTTCCATCATTATTTAGTCCACCACCAAGAACTGTACCCGTTCCAACCGCTAATCCACCAGTATTACCCCCTGAAGTAGAAGTTGATACTTGTGATGGTTGTATTGTGGTAAGTGGTGTAATCTGATTTTTAGCGTCTTCTATCGCCTTAAGTTGTTCCTCAAGTGTCTGGCCTCTTTTACCAGCAGTAATGCCCTGTACGAGCGCCCCAAGGCCCCCAGCCATACCCCTCTGTTGCTGCTGCTGACCCATTAAGCTCTGCTGTTGTGCAGCCTGCAGTTGCATCTGTGCATCATCATAGTCCATACCCAGCCCCTGCATCTCTTTTTCGTACTGTCTCTGTGCATCCATCTGCTGCATACCTAGACCCTGCTGGAATAATCCCTGCTCGTTAGCTCTCTGTGATTCATCCTGTCGCTGCTGTGCCTCGCTCAACGCTCTCTGTACGTTTGTCGGGTCGGCACCGCTTTCCATAGCCATCTTAGCGGCTGCTAGTTCTGATGAATCGTCCTGCTGACCCCTTGCCCCCAATATCGTTGCGTTACGCACAGCAGCCGCAACAGCCTCTGGGCTCGTTGCACTAGGCATCTTAAGATCCTCCATCTTCTGCCTGATCTCATCAGACTGAGCACCTAGAGCCTCTATATTCTGCTCGGCACCCTGCTGAGCCTGCCTACCGCCGAAGAAATCAGCAACACCAGCTATACCCTGTATACCAGCCTGTAGCTTCTGCTGCTGGTTCTGACGCTGTTGCATTTGAAGCCTCTGCTCAGGAGTCATGTTGAGCATCGTCTGAGCTTGCAGTAAATCGTTTATTCCATTACTCATGTTACAAATTTAGTGATTTTATCCCAAACTACCATCAAGCTTGGTGTTTTCGTAGTCTACATTGATGGAAAATAACTCAAATGGAGCCTGAGATTCCCTAATAATCCTAATATTTGCATAAGGACCTCTCATCATATCACCGTTTACACGGGGGTTTGTCATCATGTATATAGGTACCAATGCGTCAAAATTATATTCGTCAGCGTTTCCAGTGTATAGGCTAGCTATAACCGTAAACAAGGAAATAAGACTTTGCTGTTGAGCGCTTGCAGTGCTATATAGCATAGGTGTTGTTAATATTATACTGTTGTTTTCTGGATTGTACCCCGATACAGACATAGAATCCTCGTTATACCCCTGAAGAGAAAAAATTTCTTGGTATATATCATCTGGTATATTATATACAAAAGAATAAAGTTGACCGTTTGCAAACGGATTAGGTATATAGAATTTAGCAGACTCACTAGGGGTAATAGGTATTGACGGTATGCTTTGAAGCGGTACCTCGTAGTTTACATATATTTCGCCTGGCGTTAAAATGTCCTGTACATCTTCTATATCCTCAAGGCCTGGGAGTAAATCACCAAACCTTACGCTACCCACATATGACATGTTTGATGTAGACTCACTACCCTGTGAATTCCTAGGCATAGATGCGTACTGATTACCCTCTTTGCTATCAAACGATCTAATAGTACCCTCCTGCACCAGCGCAGGGTCACCACCCTTTTCTCTATTTGTAGAAACCACAGCTCTCCAATTTTGTGCGCCTGATTCTAAAGACAAAGATTTAAAAGCTTTAACAGCTGATGGGTTTTGATTAGACGAAACTTCTATGATTGAATCGTAGGCTCTTCCATAAAAATTATTGTAGGCTGTAGCAATATCATGTCTCCAAGCAAGATTAGTATCTTCTTCATCTTGTGGTGCACTAGATAAAAAATCATTATCCATATCCATATAGCATGTTGGATTGAACGAATATCTCGTTTTCCATACATTTGATTTTGTTGAAAATGCTACTGTTTGTCCTCGATATAACATATTAATATCCTCCTGATGTACCCGAACTGCTAGGTGTTGTTTGGGTTTGTGTTATTGTTTCTTGTTCTTTTGACTTAGAGCTTTTAGCAGGTATCTTAGCCTTTAAAGGTGGATATGGGGTAAGAATATCGTGTTTTTCTTGTATATGCACGCCCCCAACCATAGCTCCTTTTGTAGGGTGTACATGGTAGTTACCTACGTAATCGGTTCCGTCAGGTAAAAAGTATTCTCCGCCAGCAGTGTATAGATTTTCTTTTACATCACCGTAATCTTGTGTAGACTTAACATCTCCACTATATTTTACTCTGCCTTTTCTTTTATCTTTTTCGTCTTTTACAGGTCCAGGCTCATCGTCTGGCCTTGGATCCTCTGGATCGTCTGTGTCCGTATCTGGATCAGGATCTGGGTCTGGGTCAGGATCTGGATTAGGATCTAAATTAAACCCGCAAGTTTCTATGAGAGACTCAAGAGTTATTAAAGATCCGTTTTGTTCTGTTAAGTATGTGTCTATAAATAACTGAAGAGATATATCCGTAAACACACCAGTATCTAAAGTTAACCATAAGGCAACATTACCGAATCCAACTTGATTTAACGTGTCAGTAAGTGTAAATGGTCCAGGTTCTCCACCGTATATTTCTGTAGCTACATCAGCAACCGTTACATATGATGGGTTGTCATACCATGTAAATGGAACAATATCTGGGCTAGGGAAGTCAGGATTCTGCTGATTAACAAGAGATTGAGTTCCATTAAACCACTTGCATATATCCCACTCAGGAGCCTCTACAGGCGGCGGTGGTGGTGGTGGTGGTGGTTCGTCTACAGTTGGCTCAAAAGGATCTGTAATTAACTCATAGGTTTCAGGTGATAATATCGTAAGAAGATACTCTTCTTTCATCGGGTCATAACCACCAACAACTCTAACGTCTTCACCATTCACTTGAGACTCAAGCATAGCTGCATCAAAAGTATCTTTAAACCAAGACCTCATATTTATATCTGAAATAGTCTGCACCCCAGCACCGCCTCCGCTTGCCTTAAATACTTTACCTAAAGATTTATGTGCAAAATAAGCCGAATTGTTGATTATATAGACAGACTCTGGGTTACCATCAGCGCCCGCTTTACCTAGATAATATTGCGGTTCGTTGATAAACTTACTAGACGCTATAAGGCTTTTTTCACCTTTAAGATCTGATATCATAGTTCTATCTATGCCAAAATATCCACACTTATCTTTCTGCACAAAGAAACAACTATCATCCCAGTTGCCTAAGTAGTTTATTTCACCGTTCTTCATATCCAAATCCTTATCAATAGGTATAGATCTATTAAACGAAGAATAAGACACTTTACCGTGATCTATAATATCTCTATCTGAATGTATAACACTAGCCTCTTTGTATGACTCCTGTGCGTCCTGCTTTATCATATTAGGCCTACCTATATGTATGGCATCAGATTTAAACAAATCGGTAGCTACAGGAGATTCTAAATAATAACTTTTAAAATTAGCCTCAGATCTTGAGTAGTTTTCCCAGTCTGTGTTTTCAGAGTATGCAGTTGTGTTTATGATAATATCTGTGTACCCCATATACGTTCCATCAACAAGAGATGAATCATATTCTCTAAGATTTACAGCATGAGATCTAAAGTATACATCGCCATCTGTAAGAAGTATAACAGGGTTTCCTTGTTGATTGATAAAATCACCTTGATGAACAAGGTCTCCATCATTATTTCTAAATACATCATAGGTTGTGCCTATTTCGTAGTATAGGCGGTCGTCTGCATCTAGTTCCTTTAGTGGAGAATACAGCTCCATAATACAGTTATCCCCCCAATAATGAGTGCCGTCTCGAACATCTTGATATCTAAACCCTGTAGCGTTACCGTTAGTCTTGAGTACTAAAAATAATCCTTTTTGATTTTCATCAGGAGTAAGAGTTCCATCTGCATCATAACCCTCAGCAAGAGGGTTGTCTACATCATCTAAATTTACAACATCAGAAACCTCAAAATCATAATTATAAGGGTATGAACGAGGCGGAACAGGTGAATCACTTGTATTGTCCAACATAAACGATATAATCCTTAATCTATCCCCTTGCTTTGGTGTGTACATAACAGGAGTGCCTTCTTCAGACCTCGCTCCCCAAGCTCCAGAGTATGATATTTCATGCCCCTGCAGATAATTTAAAGAAACGTATATTCTAGACGGATCTCCACCTGATGACTCGCCTTGAGCTACAAATGCACCACCCGCAGAATACTGTATAAAATCAGAATAACTTGTATTTTTTGAGTAAACTATTTTATAGTTGTGAGCCCATTCAGGCGGATCGTGTTTTAGCGTAAGTTCAACGTGTGCAGAACCTTGACTGTTTTGATTATTTCCGTCTATAGCTCTACGTCCTGGATTATAACCTTCTACGTACACGCTGTCTAAATAATTTACATAGCCATGTCTGCCTCTTTGATCATAATATACTATACCAAATTCATGCGTAGCAGAGGATTTAAACGATGTGTTGTTTTCAAACCCACCAGATGGGCTATACATAGATCTAGAGCCTCCCTCTAAGTGCGAGTGCGTCAAACGGAAATCTACACAACCGAATTCACTATGTCCTGCTGCTACGTTATTATCTCCATCGTAATACGAGTCAGACACGTTAGAATCAGGATTGATTTCATTGTCTATACCTTTACGGAAAGGTAATCCGTCTATAGCGGTGCTATTCATCTGACCGCCAGATAACCAGTTGTAGCTTTCAGGGACCTGCGGTGGACGCATAACCTGAGGCCACGGAAATGATGTTTTTAACCAGTTGTACTGAACATTGTAACTATCAGTCTGCTGTGTAATTTGTGCGACAGGTGCCCCGCCGTAGGTGTTGGTCCAAATTAAAGGTAATGTTGTTGTATAGTCTCTAACTTGAGGATATGGCCTACCTTGTATATTAGATCCGATTTCCCCAACTATAGGGTTTAGAGCTATACTACCTGTATAGAATGGACCGCTTACAACATATGTAAATCTAGCCAAACCATTAATTCCAGTTCCTGGAATATCTGCAGCGTCAACTTCATCGTCTGTCGTCAAGCCGAGCTGATCTATAAGTGAAGAGTTCATTGTGGAGTTTGGACCTCCAAATTCGTCACCCGAATAATATCTTTCACCACCGACATATGCCTGGTAGCAATTACCATTTCCTACAGAATGGTGAAGTTTTATATCGTTTTCGTCTCTATCTAAGTATATCTGAGCCGCTACAGATCCATGCGTGCCATTCATGTGATTATCATATGCTGAATTTCCACCAGCCTTTGAGCCGCCTGGCCCACCTTCACCGTCCATAAGGCTGAATCTAAATCGGGACTCACCAAGAACTGGTTTATACATACCTTCAAACCCACCTACAGATTCTTCAGATGTCCCAAATATATCTGCGTGCGATTTAAACATCGAATATGAAGACACATCCATATAGCCATGACACATAGCGTTAGGTGTAATATAACCGCCTAATGAACCACTACCTATATAATTCAATCCACCTCCGTTTAAATCAAACCTTGTTATAAAATCTGAAAAACCCTTTGGTAAAAAAACAGGATCTGGGATGTTAAACTTTGACGCAAAACTATTAGGGTCCTCATACATTTCATTTGGGTTGCCTGAATAGTTAATTGGACCCCAAGGAGAAGGTTGGTTAGCAGGATATGTCCAATATTGTTGAAACGCTGGATCAGATGCAATCTCAGGACTTATAACCCACCAAGGTGATTGAGGGTCATGCCTTCTTATGCATGTCATTACGTCGTTTTCATCAATATCTATTTTAGATATACACAGCCTTAAATGATCTCTTTCACCAGGATTAAGTTCATCAGGCTCAACACGCTCCAGGTAAAAATCAACCTCTGCTCTGTTTACAATAAAAAACCCAACGGGAAGTAATTGTTGAGTATTATGAAATTGATCTGCTGCACCGTAATTATTCCTCATTGCCCCTACACCTACAATAAGTTTATCGAAATCAGTACCTTGACCTATTTGTTTAAAACTAAAATTAGGATTTGTTAAATCACTAGATTCGTAGCTGTCATAACCTAAACTAAGGTCATACTCATCCTTCGTTATCCTTGCAACATTTACAACATCATCGAGGTTTACTACACTCCCATATGTAAGCGACCCTCCAGAACCGTTGTCAGCGCCAGCAAGAGCTTCACAAATAGTTGTACTTATAATTTTTCTACCGTTGTATTGTATAGGTTGAGTAACCGTAAGCCTTACTCTAAACTCAAGAGGCTTACTTTTTATGATTAGGGGATTTCCAGCGCTTGTTCCAAATCCAGCTTGAGGGTCTGCTCCTATTCCAGCCCTGTCTACACACCTCCATGTTGGTAAATTTAAAGAATACGCACTTGTACCTACGTCTGGAGATATTGAAGGATCTGTAGGTCCTTCTATTCCAACACCAAAATTTTTACCAAAATACTTTTGAGCCTGTTCCTCTAAGTATACAGATCCAGATTGTTCTGGAGTCATGTATCCACCACTTGAGCCTGCGCCAGTTTCTTGATTTGAGGCCTGCGTTCCAGACTTGTATGCTGGAAAATCTCCATCTCCATCACCATCAACACCAGGTTGACCCTCACCGTTATTAGAGTACATCAGGTTATCCTGCTTAAGCGGGTATCTTCTGTATCCTCTTGCGTTTGCAGAATACTTACCCATATGCCTTGACTGATGATACGTTAGTGTAGTATCATGGGCCTGATATAAATGAAAGTTTCTATGTGGTTCATAGTCTATAACTATATTTACAATAGTGCCTTCTGATATTTGATTTGGTATTTCTGTAGTGTCAATCTGAAAACCCACACATCTGTTCTCTCCGTAAGGTGTAGGTTCTATTGAAGGGTGTGTTTTTATAGTAAGATTTAGATAGTCTGGAGGCCTTTCGTTGTATATAACTCTAGAATCACAATCCGTATTTACGTTATCAAAACCTTCTAAATAGTTACCATATATGAGGCGGTTCGATATGGCTGTTTGGGCTTGTGCTTTACGGGGTACATTATCAAATGTTTTGTTTACTTCTTGTGGGTTTACGCCAGAGGCCACTCTGTCGTTGTAAAACCTATAAAGCCTTTCATCAACGTCCCAGTTTTCTGTAAGGGACTCATTATTACCTATTTCATCTATTTCAAAAAAGTTAGTTGAGTTCCCATATCTAGCTAATAACCTTATAGTTTCTACCTCTGGACCAGCTTGAGGTATACTCAAAACACATACGTTATGGGCTAATATATTGCTTACATCAGCAGCGCCTCTGTTCACAATAGAAGGCGGAAATGCTGATTCTGAGTAAACCGATATAGCGCTCTCTGTTTTGTCTTGATATATATGTTGATATGCAAACTGAAATCCAGGTGAAGCAGCGAAGTTGTTTGTAGATCTTGATGAATCAGCATCAAAGATAAAACTAATTCTGTCAAGAGGTGCTTTAGGGCATGCGCATATAAAGTCAGTAAGCTCTAACTCATTGCCATCAGTATATTCAGCACCCGCAAGTGCGTCGTTTTTTTCGAGTAGTGCCCTGTATATGTTTATTTTTCTAGGTTCGTTTACATTATCTGTAAAATATAGCAATGCATCCTTTTCAAAGTCTATCTTTAAACCTTCATTATTGTCAAAGTAAGTTCTGATGTTTTCATGCTTTTCAAACTCTGTTGTGTTGGTGTACACAACGTCACCTTTAACAAAACCATGTTGTGGGAAGTTAAATTGATTTGAGGTAAAAACCCTTCTTAAAGAGTTTGGTATGCCCATCGGTTCTGTTGTTGATATAGGTAGCTTACCGTACTTATCATAAGCCCATATACCATGATCTTCAGAAACTTGACTCCATACAAAAAAGTAACATATTTTTGTTTTACTGTCAGTTACGCTACCTATAACTTTAAGAACAGAGTCTTCTGATGCTGTTGGGTAATCGTCTGGAGTCGCATAATCAACAGACTCGTTACCCCTTACGTTCTTCAACGTACCTACGTTACCCTCAGCGCCATCTCCATCGTCAGTAATGTAAACATTAAGCGCGTCGATCATACTTGTTTTAGGTACAAGTCTATAATCTGAACTTTTATCCAGAGCTCTAGGTGTAATTTTATCTATCATTAGAACTTAGGTGCCTGCATGAAATTCTTACGTATAACCTTAAGAGCCTCATCCTTGGTAAAGTGACTTAATCTAGCGTTAGCCTTTCTTCTTTCATTGTAGTACTCTGTACGGGCTCTTGCTTTTTCATTGGCTGGTACGCTTGCTTTACGCTCAACCAGCTTGTAATATATATAAGATCTTAGAGCCTCCTCAGCGTATACGTGTACCTCTGGATCTGTTGATCTAGCTTCATCAGCAACATACTCCATAACGAGGTTGGTAAAATCTGTGTTAGATGATACCTCAATTCTATTCTGGTCTAGGTTTATTCTAAACTCACCAGGTGATGATCCACCTCCTACACCATATAGACGACCTGTACCGCCTTGGAATATATAATTCTCAAATATAAAGGCGTTAAAATCGTCAGTGCTTGAGCTTGATGTAGATGTTTTATCATCCTCTCTGTCTTTCACAATGTTACCCTCAATATCAAGCGGTCCCTCTTCACTATCATGTGTCTCGTTTGTAGCAGCTCCTGCTGAGTCTACTTCGTATTTTCTTGAGTAATTAAGATTACCATTCATGGTAAGCGCTCTAACTATACCGTCTCCACCAACAATACCTATTTTACTAACATCTACATAATCGTCAGGTAATGTAATTGTATCATTTGACTCAACGGTTAACTTAATAGACTTTATCTTCTTACCCAAGTCAAACCCTATCTCACGTATACCCCTCAGCGCAAAGTTACGTATAGCAACATCCGATACGTTGCTTACATAATCGTCATCATCCATCGTGATAATAAAATCACGGATAATCTGGCTTAGTTTTACTTTATTCATGCTCATTACTCACTAGCTTCTTCTCTTGTTGCTGTTACCTGTACGTTCTGATCCCTTAAGCGTACACCCAATAACTTAGCCATCTCGTTAACAATTTCAGGTATACAGTGGTCTGGTAACATAAAATCACGACTACCTATCGGGTTAAACTGTAGAGAACCATCAAACTGTTCAAATGCATTATATGACGGTTGTAGAGGTGACTCATCCCTGGTGCCCACCTCAAACGATGTAGGCTTTTTATAATAGGTTACAATTATAGAGTTAATTGTGCTTGGGAACACTTCAATTTCTCTAGCTATTAAAGCTACAGGAAACGACTCAGTAGGTGTAGACAGGTTACTACCCAATATAGCGTCCATCTTACCCGCATCATATAAAGTTTCACATAGTGTTCTTGAATCTGAACCTGTAAAATCAAAAGTATTGTTAACCCTTATGGATATAATTCTTGATAAATCATTTGGCCTATTAAACACATTGTCAGATGACGCTATCGTAGCGTTTCTTACCATAAACGATAAATCTTCAAGCTTAAATTTTCTAACGGACTTGTCTCTACCTAGTTCAAGGTTTTGTCTAGATAGTTTTTTGGCATCAACGAGTTCCGTAAAAAACTCATTGTAGATATTCATTTGAGCCAATGAGGCTAATGAATTGAATATCTGAGGAGTGATAAATCCTTTCTGCTCCTTGTTTGTCAGATCTTTTAATGAGTTATATACTGCTTGTACGCTAGCCATGACACAAATATACGAAAAAGAAAAGCCGCCATATTAGGCGGCTCGTCTTTGCAGTATCGTATCATGAGCTTATCCCAGCCTATCTAGCCTTTCTTCTATAGTAGATAGTACAGGGGATCCCTTCTCGGTAAGACAGAATCTCACCATAACGTCCATAGAGTCCTGTCCAACAGGAACAGATACAATAAGTTTGTTTGTGTCAAACCAGTAACAACCATCAGATTTAAGATTAATAATTTGATAATCCTTAGATTGCTGTATTGTTGATCTAACCTGAACCTGCGGAGAATCAAAAGATTGGATAAATTCCTCAGTCTTTTTCTTTGCAATGTTTAGTAGATTGTATCTTATCTCAGATACAGGCGTATTAATGTTAATACCGAAATAAAGAGCCACAGGGAGTAGTTCGTTGATGTCCTTATCCCTTACCATAGCGACCGCCTCAGTGAGTTTAAACTCTTTCTTAAGTTCGTTTTCAGCGTCTTTCTTCTTGTCTACATTCTTAAAGATTTTGCCACCGTTTGCCATGTTCATAGGGTGCAGATCCATAAACTGACGCAGATTAGGTTTATCTTTTGGCACAAACAATTTACCCTCTCTAAAGGCAACAGTTTCTTTACGTGCATTATCACCCTGTTCATCAGCCCATATAGATGGCTCATTTGGACAGTAGCGCATCTCACGCACAGTATCTTTCTCAGCATCATATACTGTAATACCCTTCTGCGGGAGCATATATACAATCCCAGCGTTTTTAGGTATCTCGTATTCAGCATGCTGTAAAATCTGCTCCTTACGCTTAATATTTCTTGTCTTTTTAGGCGGTGCTTTTGGGGCAACCTTTTGGGGCTCTACAGCCACCTTCGTCTGAGTTTTAGGGGCCTCAGTAGCCACTTTTTCCTTTGTCATGTGTATTTAATTTAATTTATGTTGTAGGTTTGTACAGTTCGTACAAATCTTGTGCTAATTTAGAACAATTTGCCTCACCAATATCTCGCGTTATTACGCCAAATCTACCGAGGGTACCTGAAAAGCTATTTGTTACGTTACTTCCAGAACTACCAAGCTGTTGTATCAATAAGTTTCCGTCAGTCCTACTTCCTGTTCCTTCTGTAACCTTTGTTTTTAATTTACCTCTTTGTTTGTTTTTATCTAATTCTTTATATTTCGATCCTACTTCTTTTAAATCAGGCTTGGATGTAGACTTTATTGTAAATGCTGGTGCAAATGCAACCACCTCGCCCTCAAAGTTGTAAAGATACATATTAAACTCTTTGTCTCTTCTTATAACAAATGGGTAACAAAATTGCCTTTCACCTATAGATGCTATCGATGATGGATCGGGGAAAGAGTAAGACTCTGTTCCGCTTGTGTTTGTGGATGTACTTACTTTAAATGGATTACCCACCAAACCGTCATGCCTCATAGAAAAAGAGCTAGCAGCTCCAGCTCCAGAAAAGCCTGTCGTCTCTCCAGCATCATCACCAAACAACACACCAAACCCTTCACCGCCTGATCCAGCTCCTGCATCACCTATAACAAAATACATAGTGTAGTCGTCTTTAACCGTAATGTCTGGTACGTCTAAGAATGAATTAGATGCAAATTGAGCGCATATCTGTCCAAGTCCAACGGCAGCAGATGTGGCTTCGGTTTGTGTAGTTACAGAGCCAGTTCCTCCCGTTATATCGTATGTAGCACCCCCTGTGCCTGCGTTCTTCCACTCGGCTGCAGCGACAGCAACAATATCCGTATCGTCAACAGGATACATGCTTTCATGATTATAATCTACAAAAGGCCTGTTCTCTCTACTACCAAAATTTATCTCACCTATAACATTTAAGAATCTAGTAGCTACATCCCCTGTACTTACTTTCTGCGTAACACGCTCCGTAGGTTGAGATTTAATCTTAGCAACCATATTTGATACCTGTTCCAGAACCGCCTCCTTTAGAGGTGACGAGCTCTCAAGCACATCAAATTTCATTATAGGCTTACCCTCTGTACTCCCTGCAAAGATTAATATCTTCTCTATCATAGACATCTCCTCACCCTGCCTGCATGCTATGGTTATGTTTGTTTTTTCAATAGAATCCCCAGAAAGCATTTCATTATCCTCGTATATCCCAGCGTCATTAAAGGTCATATTGATCTCACCCTTACCTGCTGAAATAAACGCCAACTTATCTGCAGGTACAGCAAGAATCGGTATATCCTTACCGTTCTCTGAAACCCTCTTAACTGGCCCTATTGGATCTGATCTACGGAATAAAAAAAACTTTCTGGTCATACTGCAAATATACTAATTAATCAACGCTATTGACTTTACCTATATTAGCTGTAGCCACTGTGTTTACCTTGCCTATGTTAGCAGCTGCTACAGTATTTACATTTTGTCCATAGCCGCTTGCTGCCGTATAGTCGATTGTTACATATATTTCAGCTATAAAGAGCTGCGTGAGGCCTGTGTCTAACCTAATAGACAAGTTGTTAACGTCGCTTTCTGAAAATCCTCCAGGAAAACTAGCGCCAAACTGATAATCAAAGTAGCTACTTGAAGTTACACTAAGGCTACTCACGTGGTTTACGGCAGAACTTGAATCAAAAAGTCTAGCGTTACAAGAAGCATTACCCTTACCGCCTTTTTTTGCGCGAACAGTTACATTCCATGAATTAAACGTAGCCCCACTTAAACTAACGTCATCAAG
>CAACVD010000341.1_pt1 | contig 22485 bp, 25 predicted proteins | sample 2381771 | NCBI WGS metagenome assembly CAACVD01 (sample SAMEA5211965, study PRJEB30684) | marine metagenome | biome: Marine; feature: Epipelagic; material: Water | collected 2015-10-15 | depth 15 m
CTTTAGCAACGGCTCCAGGGTGAGGCTTGTAATCCCCTTCCATGAGGTAGTACCGCCCAGACTCCTCCATCCAGTGATAACCCTTCGGAGGATCGATGCTCACTTTTTTATTGAGCACTTTCAGCTTACCGCCCTTCTGATACTTGATTGCTTTCATTATCCGAAGTATGCCATGATTGAACCCTCGTCGAGCTCAACCGCCGTAAACCTACCGTATATCGTACATCCAGCGGGGATTGCAACAGCGGCTGTAGGCTTAGCAAACCCAGATGCAACCGTAGTGTTCGACGTGTTCAGCTTGGCAGCTGCAAGGGCAGTGATAGCCACCACAACCTTTCCATCGGGAATCGTTATTGACTCAGTTCCTGTTGCAAAATCAGAACCCAGTTGACCAAATGCGACTTGACTAGTGTTGTTCATACTACTTTGTTTTTAGCTAGGAGAAGCTTAACCTCCTGTATATCTTCGAGAAGCTGTTTTATATTTTGCTTCAGTTCTCCGTTGTCATTTTCTAGAGCGTGAACTCTGGCTTTCAGGGCCGTATAGTCTGTCTGAAACTTGATCCACATCCCAATGAGTGAACCAGCAATAGCCAGGAGTTCGAATTGCGTAAGCGTATCCATATTCAGCAGTTCCATTTTCTCAGTGCGAGTGCCTTACGAGTCGGTTTGCCATTGGGCTTTTTCATTGGTCCCTTGACGCCGCTCATACGAGCACAAAAACTCTTTCTCCTCTTTGCTGCCTTACTTCCAGGCTTTAGCTTAGAGGGCTTGGTAGTAACCGCCATTTTAAGGTTGCTACCAGTCTCTCTATTATATTTAGCTACTCCAGCCCGCGTAAGTCCACCCTTTTTTTTGTCCTTATGGACACCCATTTTGAGTCGAACTCTACCTCCCTTTTTGTAGGATTTACAGGCTTTCATAATTGCAAATATAATTACTCTTCTCCAATAAAAAGAGCTACCAATTCCTCAACCTTTTCTATGACCTCGTTTAACTTTGTAATTGCTTCATCGAGGGTTGCTGTTGGAGGTAAAGAAGACGTGGGGGTGTATTCGTTTCTTGTCAGGTCTTTAGGTATATGATGTGACATTATTCTGTGATTGTTAGGGTATGTGAATAAAACAGATAATGTGTTGAACCCGTGCTTACCCCGTTAGGCTTATAAACGACGTGCAGGTAGTCACCCGCTGATAGACTAAGGTTCGATGCATCTACATTGAAAGCGATTACACGTCGCGTGTTTTCAGGCATCGTTACTGTCACGTTCAGCACCTCAGTAGCGGTATGCCGATAAGCGTTGGTCGTGCTGTTGGGTACGAGCTTGTAGACATATACGTCAATATCGTTTTCCACAAGCGCACTTGAATTGGTGTGCAACGAGCCTCGAATGGCCGCACTTGTACAATTTGCGGGCACGACGAACGAGTTGATATGGAAGTCGTCAATTAAGTTCGAGACCAAAGACCCCGTAGTGTACGATGACAGCGCGCCATTTTTATTGTTATCTGACAGGCCGTATGTAAAGTCACCAACGTGGTAGTAATTGTCTTGGCTTGAACTGAATTGTCTGCGACCTGCGTCATGGAAGGTGAACACATTAGATGATGGTCCAGGGGCTCCATCTGCACCATCGGATCCATCAGTTCCTCTAAGGTCACCCGTGCTAAACCCCAATCCGTCGTCAGACGTAAAGGTTACAACTCCCGTAGAGGCGTTATAGCTGCCACCAGTAAACCCATCCCCATCCGTTCCATTGGTTCCGTTCGTTCCATTGGTTCCGTTCGTTCCATTTGTGCCAGGCGCCCCATCGGCGCCGTCGGAGCCGTCAGCTCCATCAGCCCCACGAAGGTCGGATGTACTAAATCCAAGCCCATCGTCAGAGGTGAATGTGGCTATGCCTGTAGAGGCGTTGTAGCTCCCCCCTGTGAAACCTAGACCGTCCGTGCCATCTGTACCGTTTGCACCATTACTTCCGTTAGATCCATCAGCTCCATCAGCTCCATCGGCTCCTCGCAGGTCTCCAGTGACAAAGCCCAGTCCATCGTCTGAAGTAAACGTAACGACTCCAGTGCTTGCGTTGTAACTACCTCCTGTAAAGCCAAGACCATCTGCACCGTCAGCACCGTCAGCACCGTTGGTACCGTTGGTACCGTTGATGCCGTCTTGACCATCTGCACCGTCCGCGCCGTCATCACCAGCAGGGCCCTGAACGCCGTTTACCCTCTCTACCTCAAATAAACCTACATCTGCGTATATAGCTCCGTTTGAACTTGAGTCGTCGTGACAGAAAACGCCGACATAATCATTGGCGGATAAGTTTATTAGTCTAGTATAATTTACGGTAGACTCGTTTTGTCCAGTCGACGCCCTAATGTAACCGTTTGCGTCCCCTGGTATAGACGTCCCGTTTACGTTAAACCTAACGGAGGGCGTTGACCTAGCACTAGAGGAAAAGAAAGACATGTTCACAGTCAGTCTGTAGTAACCAGAGTCTGATACTGTAATTCTATTGTTGCTGGTGTCTGTGGTTAGACCGCTTCCGTTGGTCTCGTCTTCTGTATCAAACTTGACCACCACATCTGTGGTTCCGTTGTAGTCTTGCTGACTTGCACCGCCACGAAGGACCGCGCTACTCATGCTCATTCTAGCATACACCACAGACTGAGTTACATCTGCTGGAAGATTAGTGAACGACAGTGTTCCGCTCCCATCTGTTTTTATAACCTGATCTGCTGTTCCGTCGGATGTTGGATACTGAATTCCAGACAAAGTCGGAGTTCCAGTAGAGGTTAAGTTGCCAGTGGTTGTCGTATTCCCAGCAATGATAAGACCTGAAGTACCAGGAATAAAGGTGGTTGAGTTGCTGGTTGTAAGCTGAAACGTAGACATCGTTTCTGTAAACTCATCTGAAGAAGTAGTCGGGTCCAAATCAACAAGCTTAGCGTCGCCAGATACAGCAACTTTAGTGACTTTCGACGCATGCGTGTTGTAATGCAAAAGAGCCTGAGTTACATTTGCTTGCTTAGTGAAGTCAAAGGCGGTGTCGACTATGTAGTACCCCTTTACATTACCAAAGTTTACGAAGGTGTCTCCAACCTGAAACTTAATTGTTCCGCTTCCAACACCAATACTTTGAGCGTCGCTTTCGCCGAGAAGTATACCCCTAAAGGTGCCTCTGCTTACATGAGCGTCGAAGATGTCGTTTATTGCAGTGGCTGTAGCTGAGGCGTTGGCGCCAAGTGCAGCTCCAGATTCGTCTTGAAATAGAGTGTGGTCAACCCCAAAAAACAACTTTACATCGCTGTCAGAAGCAACAGAAGGCCCTATTCTTACATCTATCGCGTTAGAGTCACTAGAGTTTACAGTAGCTACAACATCTTCATCTTGAGCTAGATTTAGTGATGTTTGTCTGACAGTATTGTATACCGTCACCACGTTAGTGTCTTTATATATTTGAATTGCCATCAGTTAAAAAACGCTGCATGTGTAAGTTACATCTCCTCTCCCAGTCTGCTGAATCTGTTCTTGCCCACTTCCAATCATAGTATACATAAGCTGAATAGCCACCTCTGTTGTATTAGGGGCTATAAAGTCAACGTTATTGGGCGTTCCTGCATCAAAAACCTTTTTTACGTCAACGGTTCCGTCATCTGCTGAAACAGTGGGAAGTACCAATTCGTTCATCTCTACCACGGTTTCTGATAAGTCTAATGCTACATCTATACCAAAAAAATCAGAAGTACCTAATATTTGAGTTATTTGAACGGGATTGCTGAAGGTGTATGATGACCCTACTTTTCTGCCGACCTTCATTGACAAGTAAAAAGAAAAAGAACCGACTCCAGTATTAATGAAGGTCCATCCTCCAAGACTTGCTTTTATTGACCCGTTTGTGGATTGAGCCCCAATCGCAGATATTAATACGTCACCAGTGGCCCCTCCAGTTTGATCTTTAAAAACAACCATGTCTTCAGTGGTAGATCCATTGGTGTTGTCTATGGTTACGTCAACGCTTTTTTCTCCAGTCCCTACGGTATTGACCTCAAAGTGGTCGGTATCTGTAATAACGCCTATTACTTGATTTACTTTAGCTATAGCTCCTGTGCTTCCGCCAACCGTACCTAAAGATCCGTTTGTGTTCGCGTCATCTACATCGTCTTTATACTCAAACAAGACTGTCCTGGGTATCGTTGTTGACGCTGCGGTCCCGTAGTTGGAGAGAAATAATAGGAGGTCAGATACTCCTATAAGTCCATTACCGTCGAGGTCATAAGGAGTTGACGACCCCGCCCCAGTATAGGTATCTACACTTCCAAATCCACTGGTTACTTCTGAATTTATCATTCCCGACACTATAGCCTCTATGAACTGATCGAAAGTAAACTTTACTGTGCCCTGAGAAGAGTTTATGTGGCCTATCATCTCAATGCCCCCCGTAATACCCTCTCTTATAAGATCTGGAACAGTATCAGCTCCCTCTGCCACAGCAGCAGTAACGTCGTTTACATCTATGGATACCTCTCCACTGTCTATTACGAGACCGCTGTTTGCCTTTAGGTCAGTAGAAAAGGTTGTGCCATTTAGGTCTAGTCCATCTCCAGGCGTGTAGGTTGTATTGTTGTCGGTGTCTGGGCTAGTCAGTCTAATTACATAAGGGTCATTAGTAGTTCCTGTTCCAGTCACTGAAGTGCCCAAAGCCCCTGTGGCCGTCTCAAACTTGACAAACTGGTTTTCTATGACAGTCTGGTCATTTCCAGAAGTGTCTCTAATCTTGAACCCGTCTCCCATGTCGACGGTGTTTGTGTCAGACACATCGTTTACCAGTGTAATGACGTCTCCATTACGAGATATACTAAGCCCCGCTCCTACCTTCAGAACAATATCGTCAGTATTAGCTCCGTCGTGACCGCTTTGAGTTAGCCTGATTTTTTCTTCAGTATCATCACCACCATCGACGACAGATATAGCGTAGCTGTTTTGAGTATTGTCGTTGGCCGTCATATCATTAACAACCAAGTTGATCTTTCCATTAGTGTCGTCGTAAGTAGCTGAAATCCTAGTTTCAGTTCCACCATCAAACATGGCCCCGACAATATCCTCAACCTCTTCTGATGAAAGGCTTCCACCACCTCCCGCCTCAAGGCTTATAAGGCCAGTTCCTTGGTTGTAAGTGAGCACGTAGTTGTCCTGACCCGCGCCTACACTTTGGTTGGCATTGAACGTAAAGTTTCCTAGAACTACGTTTCCATTTCCGTTTGGATCTAACTCAATGTTTCCATTAGACGTGCTAGTTATCTTGTTTCCGTTTACATCTAGATCACCACCAAGCTGAGGGGTGGTGTCCTGACTAAGTTCAGTAAACGTAGAAAGCTCAGACCAATTTCCATACTCAGCATCCCAGTCGGCGTCTGCAACATACTCTCCGCTGATTTTGTTTCCGCTGTCTCCTCCAGTGTATATATATGCCTTGGTGGTTCCATTTCCGTCAGCATCCTTTACTATAGCGATGTATCCATTAATACGGGGGGTTACGCCACCCGCACCCCCAGGAAGATCATCCCTGTCTGATATGGTATCAAATATTCCGATACCCTGAACCTGCTTTACGTCTAAGGCAAGAATAAACGAAGCCGCCGTGTTGTTAGATATTGCTGAACCAAATCCAGGCATTAGCTATTGAGTATATTGTTGTTTTTATTGTTTTCTGCGGATGACTGTGTACCTATAGTTCTAAGTATAATGTAATCCATCTCTTCCGTAGAGTCTGGATTACTAGCTATATTGATATTTACCTTAATTATGTAATGAGTAGAACCCCCAGGAAGATTAGGGTTATCCATGGGGCTTCCAGAACTATCGTTTGCTCCAGTAAGGTCATAAAGGGTAGCATTGCCTGACTCTCCAGTTATATTCATCTCAATAGGAGACGTTCCAGTTGCAGCGCCAGATATATCCTGACCCCCTCCTCCGTCCCAATCAAAGGCCACGCTAGGTATAAAGAAGTAAGCGTACTCACCTTCAAAATCAGAACACCCCAAATCAAGATCAAGATTTTGGTTTGTTCCGTTAGCATAGTCTCCCGCGAGATCCTCTAGTTGTTCGTCATGCTTTCCGCTAGTAGATATATCATACAAGGTTTGGGCCTGATCCTCAGTAATGGTTTGTATGTATTCTGTAGTACTAAGAACCATCTTTCCTCTTGCCCTCCGAATCTTGAATACCGTGCTCTCTTCATCAGCAGTGGTAGAAGAGTTACCCGCCCACTGGTTTTTGTCGTCCCAGACCTTGATTACATATTGATAGTCTGTTCCAAGGGTGGCGTTTGAGTCATCGTTGTCAGAAGGTGCTGTGGTGGGGGTCCAGTATTGACCAGACTCACTTCCAGTACTGGACATCGCAACTCCATCCCACCCCAACAGGGCTGTAGCCGTTTCAGCAGACCAGTTGGACACGTCCGTCCCTCTCTTTCTGTATATATATATTCTATCTAAGTCTACGTATACAGTTTGGTATTCGTAGTTTTTTGTGGTTGGTCTCTTTACCCTGAACCTCAATACGCTGTTTGCGTCAGCAAACTCTCTAGTGCTGTTGTTTATAAACGAAGTCGCTCCTGAGCTGTCAGAAACGTGAACCCTATCAAAGTCGTTGGTGTTGTCTTCGTTTCTGATTACGGGTGCAAAGTATTCTCTGTACCAGAACTTGATTGCATCGTTATCCGACACGTTGACCTCGTCGTTGTCTCTCTTGACGTTGGTCGTAACCTGAAGTCTAACCCTTTTGTTTTCGCTCCCGTTAATTGCTACCGTTATAGTTGCAGGCTTACTAAAAGACATAGTCCCCCCTTGCTCTGTTTGACTCGATCCTATGTTTGTCCAGCTCCCAGAAGTGCCTATCTGATATTGTAGCTGACCCGTGATCTCCACCCCATTAGCACTGTTCGGATTGGTGACACTAGCTGTGAAGGTTACGCTTTCCGAGGTGTCCAAGTAAGGAAGGATATCTATGCTAGAATCGTAGCTGGAGATAACAGCCTCAGAAGTGATGTTGACGTATCTCTCGACAATACTAGAATCCTTGGTAACTACGTTTGCTGGCGAGTCTGTGTCTGTGTACGTGGCTACAACCTTGTATCTGTATGCGTATTTACTGGTAAAGTCGTGGTTTACAGACTCTGAAAGCTGATTAGAGTTTGCAGATGATACAGCTGTTGTGGCGGTACCTATTGGAGAGAATTCACTCCAGTCATCCCCAGAGTTAGTCTTGGTGCTTTGATGAAGCCTAAGAGATACCGTAGTCCCAACAAGAGGGCCATTGGCGTTCGTGCAGTCTCCAGTAATGGTGGCGGAGAAAATCGGATCGTTCTGTACAGAAGCGGGGACAGATATTGTCGGGGTAGCGTGAGCTACAGTGACAGAGCTGTAAGTAAGCGTACTGCTGTTTTGTTGAGGTCCAATACTCGTGCTCCCGTCATTTTCTTGAAACTGCACTATAGCCCTGTAGAACTTGTCTTCATTCAACGTGTGGGTCTCCACCGTATGCGTTTCAGCGTGAGTTGGGGAGGCCCCAGTTTCGTTTTGAGACGTAGACCCGACAGTTGTCAGATTTTGGGTAAACGAAGAGTTAGTAGCCTCTTGAATGGTAATGTCCGCCACAGCCCCATAAACAGAGTTCGCGTTGCTCACCGTAGCGGTGAAATCGACAGACTCAGAAGGAGCGTTGTAGGCAGCAGGGGCATCTACACCAGCCAGAGTTACCGTTCCAGGATTTGAAGTATTGTATTGGGGTGCAAAGGTTCTAGTCGTTGTGGTTTGGTAATTCAAGTCGGAACCTGTGACAAACGTATACCCCGATGGGTTCTGTTGTCTTGACTGCCCTTGTATTTGATACGTCCTCCCCGTTCTTTGATCAATAGGAACCGTAAAGGTCTGGTTCGTAATAGAGCTACCTGAAAGACCAGTTACTGCAGTTAGGTGTGTCCACCCTCCGTAGCTGCCCCCGCTTTCTTTAAACCTATATCTCGCCCTGATGTCTATAGTAGTTCCAAATTCGTGGTTTAAGTTGTTACTACCTACAACGAACTGAACGTTTCCGTCGGCATCAGCGTGGGTCGTAATAAACCCAGCTGCCGTCGGCGTCCCGTTATTTATGGTTGGGCTAGGGGGTGACTTAAGCTGCCTAGTAAAAGATAAAGGGGTTCCATCGTTTCCATCTCCGCTGAACGTAGTTTCAAGAACATTATTGTTAGAGTCCTTGTACACCGTTTTGGCCCTCACCTGAAACGAAGTGGTATCGTTGTTGGTGAAGTCTACGGTTATGTTTGTGTTTGCAAGAGATGGGTTTGCGTCAGTGCTGTCTGTAGCTAGAGTAGCCGCAGTACCAAAGTCGCTGTCAACACCAACCCTTTTAGTTTCCAGGGTCACCGTGGCCTTGACGCCAGCTGATGAGTTTGCGTTTGTAAGAGTGGTGGTAAATGTAACGGTGCCGTTGGCATCACCATTGTCAGTCACCAAAGGAGAAGACGATAGGGTCGGCGGGTTATGAGTCGTGTAAGCAAACAAAACCTCCTCAATGATCTCCAGTGCCGTCTTTGGGTTTTCCGCCGACGCATTAATTGTCAGATTGTGCTTTAGCTTACCGAACACGAAGTTTGCGTCTATCAAGTCGTTGAGCTTAGACGCCACCTGAGACAAAGTAGCTGAAGATGGATTAGCGAACTTGGCTACAACGGAGTCAGGAATGTATACCGTAAGGTCACTCGTTCTCTCAGACTCGCTGGCCGAAGCGGCCTCCCAAGTTAAACCGCCTGTGTTTGATGACCTTGCCGTCAATACATACCCGTCTACAGGCGCGTTAGACACCTTCAGGTTTGCCTCATCTACTACGCCGTCAGCTATCTCTGTGACTCCACCTGCCGAAGACGTTACTTCTCCACTAAGGTTTGTTGGCGTGTTTCCGCCTCCAGTTGTTCCGTTTGAAGCTGCGGTAACCCTTCCCTTTTCATCTACAGTTATGTTTGCGTTTGTATAGCTACCAGCAGTGACAGCCGTGTTGTCAAGAGATATAACTCGGTCTTGACTGGTCGAACCGTCCGAAACACTAATCGGGGAAGTTCCAGTAACAGAGTCTACGCTTCCTGCTGGGCCTTGTATGCCCTGATCCCCTTTCGGACCAGGTACAACCCCAGTAACTGTAATCGGGGCTGGTATAGACTGAGTAACAGATATAAACGGCGTAGTGGTCGGAGATATTGTAACCGTAGAGGCTGACGCCATGGTAATCTGAACAGGACTGGTCGTTTTAGAAACGTTTACAGTCCTGACAGAAACAGATGTGGCAGATACGCTAGGCGGAGCCACACTTGGCGTTACCGATATAGTGGCAACCCCAGAGGAAGTCACTACTACATTCGCCATCAGACAGTGATATCCTCGTTAACTTTAAAGGTGCCGAACAGGTATGTCTTAGTAACGTTGTTATCTGTATGCTGAAGGTCGTAAACAAATAACCCAGACGTGTCGATAGCGTTACCTGGGGCGCTTATTTTAAGCTTACCCTTTGCGTAAGTTCCACTGCCTGTCGTGTCTTCTTGTCTGTCTATATCAAAATCCACTGGATCGTTGTGGGAGGAGTATGTAGTTGCTGAAGCGGTATCAGAGGTCCTGACCTCCATTTTCCATCCAGTATCCTCAATATTAGTAAAGTCCACCCCGAACTCCACATTAAGCTCGAAGCTGTCACGCTTTCTGCAAATGATGTCCAGCCTTGCCGCTGTATCGAGATTAACCTGCGCCATTTTGTATGATCTGATTTATGATGTCTTGTGGTGATTCTGCCTGACCACTTTCAGGTTGTTCCTGCAGCTCCCCTCTTTCTCCTTGCCTCTGCGACACAAGCTTGCTCTGCTCCACAGCCTGCTTTTTGACCCTGTCGTCTTTTCTGTCCTCCTTCAGAACTTCAAGCTTCTCTCTGAAGCTCTTCTCATCCTCTTTGAATCCGAGCGTAGCCTGAGCCTTGATCATCTCGATTTCCTTTCTGTGCTCATGCTTGAGGCTCTCCATTTGAGCGTCTAGCTGGGCCTTCATTTGCTCCATCTGAGAATCGATCTGAGCCTTCATCTGCATCTCCTGCATCTTAGCTTGACTAGCAGCTTGAGCAGACTGGGCCTGAGCCTGAGCTTGCATCTGAACGTTCTGTTGAGCGACCTGCTGGTTAGCAGCAATACGCTTCTTTCGGCGGACCACCAACAGTCTCTCAGCCTGATTGATGTCCTTGAGCTGCCTGATTGCAATAGCGTCCTCGATGTCGAGTTCTTTTTGAGCCAAGGATACCTGTATGTTTTGCTCCAAGTACTGCTTCTCGACCTCCTCCATCTCCTTCACCACGGTGACCCCGAAATTGTACATAGAAAGCTTAGAGAAGGTGTTGAGCATCCCCATGTTCTCTTTTCCGATAGCGGTTTCATACGCCCTAAACAAGATGCTGTTCCTGGGTACGATCTGCAGGCACTTTACGATATCAGAGCAAACCCTCTTGAACAGAAGCATAGAGGAGTTGGTGATGTCGTAGATGGCGTTGTTTCCCGCTGCAATAGCTTGCTGTCTAACGCCAACGAGTTGTTCACCCTTCGGGGTAGTCCCGTCCATGGCCTCGTTGATGCCCGTAGCATCACGGATCATTCTCAGGTAATGGTTGTACAGCGCGATGAACTCGTTGATGTTCCGTACACTGTTATTGATCTCCCTGATGGGAGGGTTCTGGAAGCCGCCTTCAGGGTTCTTACTCCTGTAGTAGAAGACGCCAGTTTGCTCGTAAATGTCGTGCAGTTCGAGCGGCTGGAGCTCACCTCCTTTTCCGAGCTGAACATTTTCCAAACCCTCGATATCAATGATGATGCCATCGGGCTTTGCTTTTGCGATTGCTTGCTGGATCTTCAGGTGCGTGAGCTGAAGCTGGTCCGCGAATCCAATGCAGCTATTTACCATGGACTTCGGGATCATCTCCTCCATGTTGGTTGCCACCACGGAGTAGGACATGTTCGCCTTAGACAGGTCGTGCATGTTCTTCGGGATGTTGGTCTTCAAGCCGTAGTTGAAGATCATATCGCAACCGAGGATGTGACAACCCCCGTACACAGTGGCGTTCTCCAGCTTGCTGACGGACCTATTAAAGACAGAGTTGGTCGGAGCCTTGTAGTTCTCACCCTTCTGGTAGAACCCGACGTTACCATACCTGCTCTCTTTTTCCTCAAAGTACATCGGATCGACAGACAAGAACTCAAAGTCCATGACCTCAATCATGTATTCGTCGTACCCGAACTTATATCTTTTCAGGTAGTCATCGTATCTAGACTTGTTAAGTCCAGACGTGTCGTACCCATATTTCTTCGCTGCCTTTTGAGCAATCTTCTTGTACTGCTCTTCGGTAAACTGATCCCCAGCAATCCTCTTCAGCTCTTGAATCGGGATCCGCTTTACGTGACCAGCATACACCAGGTCCTTGAAGTTTGGGTCCGTCGTAAAGCTGTGAACGAACTCAGATGGGTCAACATACTCAATCTTAATGCCTTCGCTCGGATCGTTTGACCTTTTTGTAACGGCCATCCCCAATGTAGCGAGGTCGTTGACGCATCTCCTGTACGTAGAGTCAGTGAAGTCGTTCCACCGAAGCGTCATGTTCGTGGCCACCTGGGCGGCAATCTCGGAAGAAGACTTAATGTTGTTTCCGATGAAGATCTCAGCCTCCTCCAGAGTGTCAGGGATTTCCTCCATCTCAGCGATGTTCACCCCTGTCTTTTCTTGTATGGCCTGAAGTTTTTTCTTGTTCGCCACAGCCAGCTCGACCTTCTTTCTCTCCAGATCTTTTTCGCTGGAAGAAAGAGGATCAACAGCCTCAAGGTTTGGATACGGGTCACTAGACAAAATCTTGTTGACTACAATCCTAACAAACTTCGGGAGGATGGGGACTGGCGTAAAGTCTATGTTCAGGAAGCTTCCGTCACCGTTAGACGGGTCCAGACTCGTCAGGAGCTGCCTATATATTGAGGTGTCCTGAGTTCCATTTGCGTACTTTCTATTCCTATCAAAAACAGTTCTCCTGTTTCTCATCAGGGAGTTGTCTTGTTCCGCACTGCCCCACTGAGAAGCGATCGACTTGGCGTACTGAAGACCATAAGCCTTCCCCTTCTTTATCTCAGAAGGAGCCAAGGGGTCAGGAAAGTTTACGCTCTTATTTCCTTTGCTGCCGTACATCTATCGGCAAATATAGCAAAGTTAGCGATGCCACTCTTTTATCTTTGTCTTTCTAAAAAAAGACTTTTCATTAAAAACAGACTTCGGTTTTTCGGTCTTAACTTTTTGAGCACCAAGGAGTGCCAAGCCAGAACTAATTGTGAGGTCGTACTTGGTTCTGTTGCTAATCTTATACCCGATCCAGTCCTCTAGGGTGGAGTTAAAATACATATTTCCAAAGTCCGCTGTTTCTGGTTTTACCCCAACGTGATCGTGAATATAAGTCTCTATAGCATGAGCGTGAGCCTGAATAACATCCTGAGAGTTAGACGGTATACCCTTGGTCTTCACGTTTACTTTTGAATTACCAGTCTTCAGGTGATCTGGCCTGTCCATGACGTACCCGTCGTAACCCCTTGACTCAAAGTACCTTACAATACCGTACTTATTGTTCTCGATTAACAAGGGATACCCATAGTAAAATGCGGCCATTAGGACGTCCTCGTAGAATATGCTTGCCAGATCAGGGCGAGACGCATACTCCAAAACAAACATGTTGCTCGGAACCTTGTCGTTCATATTGAACTTGTTAAACAAGTGCATGGCCCCTTTAGACCCTCTTCCGTCTACGGTTTGGTCAAGATCGTAGGAGTCTACACCACCAACACCGAATTGTGAATAAGGCGCTACCTTCTTGCCCCTAACGTCATTCACTTTGTTCCGCATTTCTGCTGGTGGCTGCCATGCTACCCTAAATCTGCCCCTAGGGTCTGGAGAGAAGATGACCTCTTTGTCTTTCTCTTTCCACATAAAGTTGCCTCTTACAACTGGGTTTGGGTAGAGGTTGTTGTTCCAATCTATCTGCTGGTAAATCTTACCGACGTTGAATAAGCTCCCTTCGATGCTATCCCTAAAGGCTTCGTCCTCCGTCAAGGGGAATTGCCTGATAATCTCGTTTAGTTCCGAAGGGTCGTGCTTGATACTGTCTCTCTCGTTCTTTAGGTATACATTGCTGCCCTGTTCTATATATTCTCCGTCTACTCCTTTTATCGGATCATCAGGATCATTTACAACTGGATTCCCGTACTGATCAAAGAACCCCTCAAGGGCGTGATCAGCAGGTATAAAAATACGGTAAAGACCACTCCTGGTTCTTCCGTTGGCGTTTCTTTCAGCAGGGTCTGAATCCTCCCAGAGCGCCTTGTACTCTTCACCGCCTTTGTCCATTGGGTTTACGGTAGACCCAACCAAAGCCTTGCCTACAACTTTTTTACCAACGATGAGACAAGTTCGCTCAATACGCCATGCTTCCTTGATGTCGACGGGCTTTTCCCACTTTCCTGCCTCGTCGAGGTAGAGCATGTGTAGTTTCTCTCCGTCGTATGCGTTGTTGGTGGTGTTTTTCCAGTTGATGATGGTATTGAGGGCGTCACCCTTTTGTGACGTCTTATTCTTCTTGGTGATTCGTTTCGATGGTTCCCGAAAAGCGAGTTCCATACGTGGGTTCGTCGTTCCATCCTGTATAGGTTTAAAGAAGAATGGGTAGCTCCGAAACATCGGTACCACTTTCTTCATGAATATATTCTCCTGAGAGTCTTTACCAGTCTTGGACTGGATACCTAGTAGCTTGTCTTTTACTTGCGTAGCTTCGTCAACAAGTACAGCGGCACAGATATTAGTATAGCCAGAACGGCGACACTTAGTATATAGCTGACCGATACAACGGGGATCAGCTTCGCACGCAGCCATGTGAAGAAAGATCTCACGCTGGAACGCAAGGTAAGAAGGATACCCGATATCGATTTTGCTCCATTGAAGGAACATATAGTGCCGTCCCGTAATGTACGTAGGCACACCATTATTGTAAAACCAAACACCGTTGCGCCTGCGCTCAAACTCTTGCTCGATGTAAGGAGAAAAGGAGCGTCGAAACTCGGAAGGCTTCTCGAACCACTCATCCATACTTCTAACCCTCGACAATTCCTGTGGCATTGGGGTGCGCTGCCACATCTGCATTCTCTTGGGTAGGTCGTGGAATAGAATGTCTGATTTTTTTGGAACTTTCGGAAGAGCAATGTCAATACCGTGGAGCGAAATAACTTCACCCATGTCACCTTCGCTGTCCAACCTAATAGTGTCATACGACTTACTCATAGTAAATAAAATGCACCCCTGGCAGGACTCGAACCTGCGACCGTCTGCTTAGAAGGCAGATGCTCTATCCAGCTGAGCTACAGGAGCAAAGGTAAGGAAAGAATTACCTCCCCTGTCCCCTGTAAGCTTTCCTGTAGTTTCTGGAAGCCTTGTTTTTCGACGATTTGGTTTTGGCATGCACGCCAGGCCTGTTGACCTTTTTCTTCTCCGTGTAGGTGCTGTTTTGTTTTGCCATTGTATTGAATTGTTGGGGCGGAGGGGTTCGAACCCTCGACCTTCTGTGTATAAGACAGACGCTCTAACCAACTGAACTACGCCCCAGTTTGATCAACCCCTTTTGCGTAGGGGGCCGTCTCGTCGAAAATTTATTTACTTGCCCTTTTCTTGGGTCTATTGTTTGCTCGATTTACAGACGCTTTGACAAAACGACGGATTCGACCACTTTCGTGAGCGGCGTCCATGCCATCACCGTTGCCATACGTCCCTCTTTTACGGTTATAATTATTGAGTTCTGCCCTGTACTTTTTGGCCCTCCTGGTCTTTCCGTACTTCTTGTACTCTTTGTCATAATCTCTCTTCATTACCTGAGTATAGTCAAATAACCGTTTATGATGTATGACTGCCCGTATCCTTCAGCCTCTACTCTGTAAATATACGTGCCATCTGGAACATAGTACTCGTCTCCACCAATCCAGATATCATCAGGATCATAACTTTCCCATATTACCTCTCCAGCCCTAGAGAATACTTTCATTCTCCAACTGATCCAACATGAAGGGTCAGTCTCCGCCCCCCATACATCATTGATCCCGTCATTGTCTGGAGTAAATGAGTTAGGGATGTATACCTCGCAATCAAAAAACGGGTTGATACACGGCTGACCTGTACTACAGTCCACCTCCACCATGTCGTACTCATACGTAAACAATGTATCTACTTGATATTCAGTAAAATACAAAGTGTCAGTTAAAGTAATGTACGAAGTATCGTACTCAGTAATGTAAAGGGTGTCAGTAAGGTGTATGTACGTCGTATCGTAGAAGTACCAGTTTATAGGTACGGGGATCGTGTCGTTAACTACGATCGTATCTGTTTCAATCACATATAGGGTGTCCGTCAAACTCTCGAAAACCGTGTCAGGAGGAAGCTCTATGTATGTAGTGTCGTAAACGTACTCTACGATAGTATCATTTGGTAGCTCGACATAAGTTGTGTCATACACGTAAATGACTTCAGGCACATCGTCTGGACACATAATGATCCAGTTGTCTTGCCAGTTTGAGTCTTCATACAACCCGCAACACGATGGCGTAATTCCTCCGCCAAGACCCCCTACCTCAGCCCATCCATCATTATCAGCGTACATAGTAGGGCCGTAACTAATCTGCCAAATGACAGCCTGAATGCCCAATCCCTGATCCATCCAGAACTCAAAGGCGTTGAGCAGGTTGGAGAACAGACTGGTGCTACCAACCTGATAGAAGTCGCCCAGCGGGAAGGTAATCGTATCCCCTGTGTAGTACGGGGGGTCTACGTCGTAGTCCTCCCACACGTCTAGATTGGTCCAGTTAGAAATCGCGGTCGTAGTGGTGGGGGAGTATATCCACCCAGGGTGGTTGTTGGTGCTTGACGTGGTGAGACCCCAAGGAAACTCCCAGCCCTGGTTTATGGCGTTGCAATTCGAGTCCAGAGCCTGGAACCCAAACTGGACCTCAGATATACCCGTCGGACCAGCGGCACCACCGCAGTTTTCGGTGTTGTTGAACGCACAAGTAATCGTACCCTCTACAGGGTCGAAGTCTATTAGCTCTAAGTCACATTGAGCGACAGAGCCAAAAGAGAAAGCAAAACAAGTAGCCAGTATAGCGACACTAGTCCTCGTACTCTCCGTTCCATTCTTCGTTGAAATAGACGTGATCATTGTTGCACGAAGATACCCAATTAAAGGATCCAACGAACAAAGTGTGGTTACTTGCTGAATTTCTCAGCGAACCCTCCAGAGTAGTCTTTTTCTTCTTCGACACGTCCATTTTCTTTGAGTTCTTTTACCATCTGCTCCAGGGATTGCCTCTCTCTTAAAAGCTCCTTACAGTCGATGGCGGTTTGTTTTACAGATTGAAGTTCGGCCTTTCTGGCGCTACCATTGATGTCTTGGTCTACTGGTTTTTTAACCTCTTCGATCATGTTGTCAATGGCGATGGCCATGGCCTGCATGAGCTTTTCTGCTGCCCTGAGTGTGTCAAAGCTTGTAGAGGAGCTCCTTGACCGCGACCCTGTAGTATTCTTTGCCATCGATTTTAATTCTATAGTCTCTATTCTTTTTGAACCCGACAATATCTCCTTTGAACACGCCAAGATCATCAAGCTCTGCGGTGTCAAAGGATACCACACCTTTAGTTACTTCCTTTTCTTGAAGTGATACGATCTCAACGAGTCCACTATGTCGATCGTCATTTTCCTCAACAGGCTCAAGCAAACACCAGCCCTTGATAGGTTGAACTCCATCTTCATTCTTGTAAGCGATTGCTTGATTTGCTGCAGCATGGTCGTGATCGTATTGGACAACATAGTGATTGTCTTCTTTGACCAGTGGAGAACCGCCATTGATAACCACGTGATGATGGAAGTAAAGAGTATCTCCAACTTTCGCGCCAGTTTCATACTTTGCTGGGTAAGCCAGGATTTCGCCTTCCGTAGTTCGGTGCTCAAACTCATTGTATTTCGTGTCTATGTAGAGCTCTAGTCCAGAGTCTGTGGTTATGGTGTCTTGTAGTTTCTTTTCTATCTGTACGATAAACTTGTCTAGTGCTTTCATTATATTAGAAGTTCAAATCAAATTCTAGTAAGCATGGCATATCATCAACCGCCTTCCAAAGCTCAGTGCCCTCAGTGCCCTCTGTGTATACTAGGTATCTGCACTTGCCAAACTTGTGGAGGTAGGACTCGTCCTGAATAATAGCAGACACACTTCCTCGACCCGCTTTCATCCCGACAAAGTACGCCATGCCGTTCTTGGGATCTTTTCCGATCACAAGTTTTCTAATCAATCCATCCATTAGTTCAGTGATATACCAAGGTCTCCAAGGAGGCTGTCTATATCATCGTCTGGATCTGAGAACTGTTGGTCCATGATGTCTTTCACCATATCAAGCTCTAGCTTACTGTCCAGGTTGTAGCTGAAGATGCTTTTCAGCTGCACTTCATCTCCCTCATGGACGTCGTCATCATGGGAGATGTCGATGACTCCGAGCATTATAGCTGACATCACCTTATCTTCGTACCCGTAACTCTTGATGAGTTCCTCAATTTGTACGACAAGGGAATAAGCTTCAGCGATAAACTCCTTATCCTTTGAATTCATAGATCAAAGATACGCAATCATGCCCAAGTCAAAAGTATCGAAGAAGCGCATGTTCAGGGACTTCTCGAAATTAAAAGAGAAGTACGTCAACAACAACTTCCTGAAGAACCTGCATTCTTCTAGAAAGGAGTTTTGTGATCACCACGAGATAGACTGGAAGCACCTGGAGTTTCTTCTCTGGGCCTACGATCTTGAGTTTTTTACGATCAAATACGCCGCTGAAGAGTACGGGTACAACCACAATAACCTTGCAAACAGAATTATATACCCTCTGCAGTCAGAAGACCTTCTATACAAGCACTTTGAAAGGTTAACTCCGTCGCAGTCTCTTGACGACCACCTTTTCAGATCCGAGACGAAGTACAACTACAGGGTTCGGTACGCACTTACGCAGCGGGCTCGGCTTCTTGTCCAACGCTTTTACCAGAGTTTGTAACAGGTACCCACCTCATCTTTTTCGGCACGCATTACCCTCCCTTTGTTTTCGGTTGGGGACTTGTAACTGACATGAACCCATGAGGGATTGGAGTCGTCACCGAACTCCCATATAAGCTGATCGAAGTCCAAGCAGTCCTTGATGTAGTGAAAGATTTCCGCGTTGGTTACTTTACCGAAGACATCAGCATCCAGGTCCAAAGCGCGGCCTTGGCAATGCTGAGAAGTACGACTCCCACCAATAGCTGAATTGAGTTTCGGCGACCTATACCCAGACGAGACGTAGATCGGGACTCCAAAGTGATCTCGGAGAGGTTGAAAGACATGCTGTGCTATAAGCTTGAGGTTTGTGATCTGAGGATCGTCAGGCTCGTTTGCCAAACCAAGGCGCTTTGCCGTCTGGCTTTTTGTACACTCGCTTAGGGTTAGGTTTTTGGATAAACGCATTTCTCTTCTTGTTGAAGTCCTTCAATTTCATTCTGGGGTTGAAGTATCCCTTGCTCCCCATTAGTTGCGACAAGACTTAGGCGTCCGCCTACCCTTTCCATAGCCAGCGCACAGCATCTTCATCCCTTTTCCACGGGTGTTGTAGTTCACGGTCTTGGGCTTTTTCTTTTTGGCTTTGGCGGGTTTGGGCCTTTTTAGAGCGTCCCTACGCTCACCAGTCATTTGAGCCGACGGCAAAAACCGTGGCGACTGCGGAGCGATGTTTTTTCTCTTTTTTTTCTTGTCCCCGCCGCCGATCATGACTTTCGCTGCCTCACGTTGTACTCTCCTCCACCCACAACAGCGCCCGTGACCAGTCCAGCTAACCCCCTGACAAGTCGCTTGTTGCGACGCTTTCTGTAGGCAGCTGCTTTTTGCTTAGGCGTCCTGGGGTCAGGCATCCTTCGGTTGCGGGCCGTGTACTTATCTTCTTTTCTCGCCTGTCTGGCGACTTTCTTGGGTGACTTCTTGGCTTTCATCGTTTCACTCCTCTTCCCATTAGTATATCAGCCATGGTGACTTTGCCGTCTTTATTCAGGTCGGGGAACTTACCTCCCTTCTTGTAAACCTTTCCGCCCATTCCCATCTGTCGGCCTGGGGCGGGTTGACCGCCTTGACCGCGCATCTGTCCGAGCTTCTCTATGAGGTCTTGCATCTGGGATTCCCCCTGACCTCCAAGTTCCTGCCTACCCATCTGGTCGCTTCTGGATCGACCCTCGTAGGTAGATTCATCAAGAACAAACTGTCCTTCCGCATTTCGGATGTACGGGAAGTCGTCGTCAGACAGGAACATGTTGCCCTCGTCGTCTTGGCCCTGGGCATACTCGTTCCAGTTGCCATACACCTTGAAAGATCCAGGAGTGTTCTGCCACTCCTCGTCAGGGGCACCCATATCGAGCTCCTCCCCTTTGTTGACCCAGACGAACTCTCTCATTTCACCGCTGTCAGACTGCTCACGGCGAACGGTGGAGGCGAACTGCCCCATCAGGGTGCCGCTATCCTCTCTTCCCTTCTGCTCCATCGCCTCTCTCAGGCGATCGGACATGGTTCCAGAATTCATCATGACTTCTTTCTTCTCATCATGCGGTCCTGCTTCTTCTCTCTGCGGACGTCCTTCTTGTCAGCGCCTTGAGCGACGACTTTACCGCCTTTCTTGTATTTCATCTTACCGCCGTCGGCATACTTCATTTTACCGCCGTGCTTGTATGTCTTTTTAGCCTTCACCATGTCGCAAATATAGTTGTTATCTGTTATTCGTTAAACCATCCGCCATCCTCGGCGTCTGATTGAGTTAGTCTTGTCCAGCTTGAAATTAAAAGCGTGTCACTAGAAATAGTGCCTCCCTTAGCGGAGTTGATCGCGCTGGTCAGATCCGTGGCTTCTGAGTCCGTAAGCTCAGAGCAAAGCTGAATAAGCTCCGATGGGTTAGCGTCAGCGTGAACGCTGATATTGACAGAGTCGTCCGCTACAAAAGCATACTGATCTTCCGTGGCGTGCTTCATGGCAGAAAACCTCTTCCTGGTGACATCGTCAGGGTGTTTAACTGAGTCTGGTCTAGTCAGGTTCCACCACTGCACAGTTATCCTGTCTGCTCGGTCTTTTGCTGAGACCCCGTTGTGGGGTGGTATGATTACGTATACTTTTGCCATTATATTCCTGGTATGTTGTAGTAAGAGTCAATATTAGACTCAATATCTGATTGTTCGGTGCTATTTTTAGCTACACTAAAAATAATCACTTCTTGAATTGTCCCATCAATGGCGCGGTCCGATGAAACCTCTCGCCTAGAACCAAGAGACATTTCGTCTACTGCTGCTGGGACTGGAACGTCTCCAGAAACATCGGATCCGTCTATGCTCTGGTCTATGGTTTGAGTACTCACGTCGCTTACTGTTGTCGACAAAATCTGAGTACCGAGTGTGTAGGCTCCAGTGTCTTTATCTCTAAGCGTTGCGTCCGTATACAGAATAGATCCGAAGTTATTTCCTGGTGGGTTTCCGATAGCCACAACAGCCCACTCATTGTTAATGAAGTCTGGGCTAAGCTGAATAGCCACCGAGTCTGTACCAGACCCTGCGGGTCGTATGCTCAGAACAGAGAAAACGCTGATATCCCCCTTTTCCCAAACGGAAGAGGGCATCGCTAAGGACGACTCATCAAACTTTATAGCAGGCAATGAGTTCTCTTCAATGACAGAAGATCCATCATATATTTTAGGCTGAAGGTCGTAGTCGGCCTGCACAGCATGGTTTGGCCCAGATTGGTCGTACCACTTTGTAACCACCCCGTCGTTACTGCCACAGAATGAAGAAATAGCTGAGGTGTCTAGGTCGCCGCTAGAGTTAAAGCCAATGTCTTTTTCGTTGTTGCCCCCAGTTTCTCTGATCCTGATAGCATACGATTCGTCACTAGCAAGCCTCCTTAAAGAAAAAGCAGCGGTAGCCCCAGGGAAGTCATACACAAATCCCGTTCTCTCAATAGAGCCTCCGTAAACTACGCCCGATCCAAGTCCTAACATCTCAACCTGTCTTTATTATTGTTCTTATGTCACACCAAAGTAAGTATCCAGGGCCCCCTCTATAGTATCCTTTTCCGACTCTGCGTAGTCCATTAGAATTACAGTCTGCATCTTCCCCCTCCATCGTTCACTACCCACGTCTGTCCTGTAGCCCCCTATGGTTATGTAAGGGAAGTCCGTTGGCGCCGAATAGTCAGCAATATTTGTATTAGAGGCCAGAAGGACGCCGTTCCTTCTCAAGCTCTGAAACGGAACGGAGGCGCTTTTATGGCCGTCAATAATCTGTTGCCCAGTGGTGAGGGTGGTGGCGTGTATTATGTTTCCCCCACCATAAAAAATATACCTTCCTGTACCAACATCTTGTAGCCTGAACGCAGGCACATTCAACGCGCTGAACACATATCCACCGTTAGGCACTACTTCAGGTTCTACAACAGAAAAGAAAGAGAACGGTTGCAGCCTCGATGCGGTCGTAGCAAACCAACCTTCGCTTACATCGAAGTCAAGTGATGGCTTTCCGTTGGTCTCTATAACAGAGGTTCCATCAAAAATCTTTGGTTGTAGATCAGGGTCAGATTGAATAGCGTCATTTCCCGAACCAGTGCCTCCAGCGGAGTCTTGACTATACCACCTAGAAACAAACCCGTTGTTGCCGCTACCGACAAAAGATGATATCGACGCCGTATCGAGATCGCCAGAACCAGTAAAGCCTATGTCTTGCTCCTGATTGTCTGAGCTCCTCCTAACCCTAAGACAACTGCCACTATAGGCGTTAGTTAACCTGTGTACAGAATAGGCGTGAGACAAAGAACTAGAAAAACTGTCTAAGTCCCCGACATAAGGGTCTACAAGACCGCCCCCATTAGGTACACCTGATCCTAGTCCTAGCATGACGCAAATATAACAAGATAGTCTTTGCCCCTGCACAGCAAAACAGCTTCTGACCCTCTCTCCAACCAAAAAAACCCTTCTCAGAAGCTTATCGCAACTCGGCTGTCCATCTAAGCGCTGAGCTGCTAGGCGAAGTTACAGCGGATTTCTGATATATGCAAGTCTTGAAGCAGATTATAACGCATCCAAGCTAATTGCCTGTTTTAGAACAGACTCTGCTTAAAAATAGGGGTGAGTAATACAGATCCTGGGGATTATACGTACCTATACACGCACGCGCCCGCACACCCAAACGCATCTGCGCACCCCGACCCCCTGCATAATGCGCACCGTCGGCAAAACATTCAGCGTTTTGCTAACTCATTGACTGCCATAGGAGTTAGGCATCCATAGTTGCAGTACCGATTGAGG
>CAACVD010000342.1_pt1 | contig 22477 bp, 30 predicted proteins | sample 2381771 | NCBI WGS metagenome assembly CAACVD01 (sample SAMEA5211965, study PRJEB30684) | marine metagenome | biome: Marine; feature: Epipelagic; material: Water | collected 2015-10-15 | depth 15 m
ATCGTATGGGTGGTCAAGTTAAACCTAAAAGAGGAATAGTTGACGGTCCAGGAGGTTATGCTGGAGAAAAAGAGTTAGAAAGTTCTCAATTAGATTTAAGTGATATTTTAAATCAAATATCTCCAACATATCAACTTTCTCCAGAACAGGCCGTAGAACGAGCTAAAACACTTCGTTCTGGTTCTGTTATTCCAGATCGTGAACAATACGCAGTTCCTTATCAAGATTACGCAACTGATTATAGTAAATATGCAATGGACTATAGTCCGTACGCAACTGATTACAGTAAATATAAACCTACTACAATGGACGCGATTGGCGCAACAGCTGCTAAAACAATTGAAGACATGGAAATTACTCCTGCTAACACGTTAGGTAGAAAAAGTTTAGTTGCAACTCTTGCAAAAAATTTTCAACAACAAGCAGCTAAAACAAAATCAAGAAGACAAGAATTGGACATGTTAACAGAAGAAAGTAAAACAAAAATGAGTATGTTAACAGCCGAAAACAAAAACAAACTAGATATAGCAACAGGAGAAAATGCTACTCAATTAGCTTTAAAAGAAGCAGAACAAAGAAAAAATATCGGTATTGAAAAAGAAGGAGATCTGTTAAATGAAAATGAAAAAGTATTAACTTTAGCTTCTAATATATACACAGGTTCTTTAAACAAAAGTAATAAAGAAAAACTAACACAGGGAGAACGTTTTTTAGAAGTTTTAAAAAATCCTTTAACAACCGCAGAAGAAGTCTTTAAACAAATGGACGCTTTAAACGTTGCGGGCGGCTACACACAAAGAAAAATTCAATTAAATGACAATTTTGATAAAAATGTGTGGATGAAACAGAATTGGGATTACGCGCCAGGCAAAAGTTGGGACGCAGCGACTAAAGATAAATTAGGTATACCAACAAAAAGTCAAAACAAAGAAGCATATGAATTTTATGTAAAAGAAAAAAATAAATACATAGCTAACAATTTAAATGAATTTTTTAAAGTTTACAGCACTGATAACAGACCTATAAAATTTACCGACGATCTTCGATTAACTACTGAAGTAAGTAAAAATATAGAATCTACTTTGAGCAATGCCACTAAAGAAAATTTAAATAATGAAAATTTAAATGCAGTTTTAAATGAAGTGGTTAATTATCCTTCTCAAGACGCAAGAGATCTTGCTCTTGGTATAATTAATCTTGGCCACGCTTTAACTTTAGATTTTACTGATGAAAATAGACGTTGGGAGAAAGAAGGCAGACCTTTTTCACCAAATGATTTAGACTCTTATTTAACTTTGTTTAGTCAAAAATATCCTGAACTAGAAAATGAATTTAATAATCTTAAAGAATATACTAAAAGTTTAAAACCCAGCGAAATAAAATTAGCAGAAGGAGGTAGAGTAGGATATGCAAACGGTGGGCAAGTTGGTCTAGAATATGAAGATATGAGAAATGCTTTCACTTCTTCTCAAATTAATGATTACGATTTAAAACTTATTTTAAATGACAGAACTATGTTAGGTGATTTTGCTCTTATAAGAAACTATACAGACATAGAAGATTTTAACGAAAAATATGATACTAACATTGATTTACCTATAGGGTAGAACATGGCAGATTTTAATTTAGAACCCTTATCTGTTTTTAAAGAAAACGAAAATAAAGATGAAGGAAAAGAATTTGATATTTTTTTAGATGAAGATAAAGAAAAAACTGAAAAAAATTTAAGAAAACTTAAAAAAGAAGAAGATGAAAAAAGAACTATAAGTTATTTTGATGCTGAAGATTTAAGACTTTATGATGTTTTTAAAGATACTCCTTCAATAGCTGTTGATTATTTAAATAAAAAAGAAAAAACAGGTTACGCTTCTATTTCATTTGATGACATAAAAGATACAGCTAGTCCGGAAGATATAGAAAGATTTTTTGAAATAACAAAAAGTCAAGACAACATTCTTTCAAAATCTGTTTCTAATTACCTTCCTAAACCGGGTGGACCCGCCATTCCTTTTTTAACAGAATTAGCAAAAAAAATTTTAACTAAAAGCGAAGCAGAAAAAGCCATAGAGGAAGGACGGTCTAACAGGACATACCCTTCTTTAAATGTTGAACAACAAGAAAAAAACGATTTAGAATACGACATATTTGAAAGAAAAAGACCTTTGTCTTCCACTGATTTACCTTGGTACAAACAAAAAAAAATGGCTTTGGACAGTGGTTTTAAAAAAGGTGGATTAGGTTTTGTAGAAACAGCTGCGGCTGTTGCAGACGTTGGTGCCGAATTAGCTGGGTATGATCCTAACTTTTTGAAAGAAGTAGAAGAACTGACTGATCAAGTTAGTGTAAACAGTGATACTTTTACCAACAAACTTTTTGACATAGCCGGACAATATGTTGTTCCTTTTGGAGTAGTTAATAAACTTGCAAATGGATTTAAAATAGTCAAAGGATTTAAAGAAGGTAAAAAATTAGATAAATTTTTAAAACAAAAAGGCGTTCCTGATCATTTACGTAACATTAAAGTTAAATATTCAAAAGTTCCTTTATTAAAATTAACAGACAAAACTTACAACGTTTCTAAAGTTGCATCGAGGGGAGCTTATTATGGAGGACTTGCAGGAGGAGTAGATGCATTAGTTTCAACTTCTTCAAACGCAACTTTTGGAGATTACTTTGGAGGTCCTACAGAACAAAAAGATTTAGAAGGATTAGAAGGATACGATAGAGCAATCGCTTCGTTAACTAATAAATTAAAATTTGGAGTAGAAGGAACTTTGGGTTTTGGAATAATGTCTACCGCAGGAAAACCAGTAATTAAAACAGCTTTTTCTTTAACTGGAAAAACTTTGGGAGCAAGCATTAAAACATTAGATTTTCTTTCAACTCCAATTAAAAAAATTTTAGCCACAGAAGTAACTATTGGTGGACGACTTAAACCTAGAGTAGCAGATATTCCAGGTCCTGGAGCTGGAACAAAAAAACTTATAACTTTTTCTACGCCTAAATTAAAAGTTAGAAAAATACCTTTTTTTGATCCTACTGGAAAAATTACACAAAGTATAAATAAATTTTTAAGTAGTTCTGAAACTGTTTACGGCGGAACAAAATATGGTTTTTTTCTTACCCCTGATCTTTTAAAAAACGGCAGAAATGTTATAGCTAAATTCTTAAAAGAAAGAGGCGTTCCTAAATTTGAAGATTGGCAAGCCCTTAATTACAGTGCTTATAATCCTTTAACTGTTTTTAAAAAACTAAATAATATATTTGGTGCATTTACAAGTTCCCAATATTTACCTAGACGACTGTTTGATACTTTACAAAATGAAATGGGAAGATCAAGAACAACTCAAAAAGAAGCTTCTTTAATTTGGGAAAATATTAAAAGAACGATAAACAACTTAGGGTCAAGCAAAGAACTAGATGATTTAGCTGGAACAACATCAAAACTTCAATTTGATTTTTATAGTTCTCAAATAATGGATTTTTTAAGAGGAGTTAAAAACAAAAATTTTATAAACAATTTACATCCAAAATTGAGAACAGACGTTATTAAATTAAAAAATTTAATTGAACAACACGCTAAAAAACTTAGTCGTTATGTTGACGAAGAAGAAATTAAAAAAGCTTTATCTAAAGACATCAAAGCTTTTTTTGATGATCATTACAGATTGTTTTTAGATAAAAGCTATGTTCCTTCACAACAAGCTGCAAAAAAAATGCAAGCTTATATTAGAAGAGGTCTTCAAGCTCTTCGAATAAAAGAAGGTAAAACAATCACAAAAAAAGATAAAAAAGAACTAGCAACACTGGCTAATCAAATTTACGAAGATTTAGTAAGTAAATTTAAAGGTGCTGATTATGGAGGAAATATTAAAAAAGCAATACAAGATTTGGAATCAGCTTTAACAGAATCTGGAGTTGTAAAACCTGGAACGTTTACAAAACCAGGACAAGACTTACACAAAGTTGTAGCGTCTTTTTTGGGAAAAATAGATGATCCAAGAAATTTATACATGGAAGTCTTAGCAAAAATAACAGATACTTTAGCTATGAGAAATGCACATGCTGCTTTGTATAGGCAAGGAAAAAATGTTTGGCTGTTTGATACTAAAAAACAAATGATGGAAGCTTTCAGTAAAAGACTCATACAAGGTGTTCCTACTGAAATTGGTTATAAAGCAGGTGTTCATAGTGTTAAATCTCCTTTAACAGGAAAGTGGACAACAGCAGAAATTGCTAAAGGATTAGAAAATCAAACTTTAACAACAGACGTATTAGAAAAAATTCCTTTTTATAAAATGTTTATAGGATTAAAAGCTTTAACTGAATATTCTAAAACTGTTTTAAGTTATATGACTCATATGAGAAATGTTAACGGTAACACGTTTATAGCTTTGTACAACGGACACTACGGTTCAGGCGCAAGTTTATTTGATTCTTTTAATCAAGTAATTAGAGACCTAAGTGGTAAATATAAAGGAAGTAAAGAAATAATAGATGAGTTAGGACAAGAACTTTCAAGATGGGGACTTAGTGATACTAGTGTGGTCAGTAGACAATTTCAATATTTGGTAGAAGAAGTTTTAAAAGGTAAAATGACAAAGTCAAATCAATTTTTTAAATTTTTAACAAAAAACAAATTTGTTGATTTTACAACAAGGCTTTATCAACAAGAAGATAATTTGTGGAAAACATTTGGATATTTATACAAAAAATCAGAATTAACTCGTGTTATTAAAACAATACCTCAAATGGAAAGACATTTCAAAGAGCAGTTTAGACAAAATTTAGATATTTTTAATGGTGATGGAACAAGAAAAACTTTAGACGAAATGATTCAAGAAGCTGCTGCCAAAGAAATTCGTGATCTTTATCCGAACTATGACATGGTAGGACGATTTTTTAAAGAATCAAGGAGAATCCCTATAATGGGTAATTTCGTATCGTTTCCTGCTGAGATAACTAGAAACATGTTAAACGGTCTTAAATATGAAATGAGAAGAGCTAAAAGTTCTTTTCCAGAATTTCGAGAACAGGCAGTAAAAGGATTGTTTGGAAAAACTGCTATTATTGCTGGCATTCCTGCTGTCACGGCCCTGGCTTATCGAATGCATGGAATGGACATTCAAATGTATAACGATTTAAAAAAAATAGTAGCGCCGTGGGATGTTAATGCAGATTTAATGATGGCTACAACTCCCATAATAGGAATAAACAAAAAAACAGGAGAAATTAAATTTAATAAAGATAAATTAGTTTATGGATTTGCAAACAGTACTTATCACGTTCCTCAAGGATTTGCTTTAGCTCCTATTAATGCCATGATAAATGCGTTTTTTTCAAATAGTTCAAAATCTCAATCTGAAATATTTTATGATGCTTTTATAGGAAATGAAGAGAATAAAGGAGCTTTTAGAGAATTTATGGATCCTTTTATGAGTGAATCTATTATTGCTGAAAGAGTATTTGATTTAACTATTAGAAAAGGAAAAACAAAAACAGGAAAAACAATAGTCTCTAGATTAGATGATCCTGCAGAAGCTTTTATAAAATCAATGAGTCATGTGTTTCAAGGTTTAGAACCAGGAACATTTAATTCGTTAGAAAGAATATTTTTAGCAAGTGAAGGACAAAAAACAGGAAAAAAAGAATTAAATTTACAACTTGAACTTTTAAAAATATTAACCGGAATAGGAATAACAGAAGTTGATATAAAACAATCTTATGATTTTGATTCTGCTCAATTTGGAAGAGATTTAGGAGAAGCAAGAGCAGAGTTTTTTAGATTTGCCGGTAAACCAAGGAAAGAAACTATTATTTTTGGAACTACAGATATTACACGTGAAGATAGAGCAGAACAATATTTTAAAACTCAATTACAACAATACGAGATAATGAGTAATTTTAACTCTTATCAAAAAAGTATGAACAATTTAGGACTAGATTCTGAAATGCAAGATGAAATTTTAAATCCAGGAGGTAAACCTAAAAGTGGATTAACTAAAAAAATAATAAATAATCTAGAAGATAATATTTTTACACCTATGACGGAACTAAGCGAAAATGAAGGAAGTTTTATAGATCGATTTATTAAAGAATATGGAGGAGAAATAGCAGATCATTTTGACATGAGAAAAATGGAACAAATATACGATTTTTTTGACAACGATTTAATTTTAGGTCATTCTACTGAAGATATTATAAGATTATACAACAGAGAAATACTTTCTCTTCCTACCTTGCCTTCAGAACAAAACGAAGGAGAAGGAGTTGAAATTGATTTAGATGATGAACCAGAAGATGTAGAAATTCCAAATCTTCCGGAATTAAATTTTTCTAAACTTGCGCCAGAAATTCCGATAACCCAGCCGCAGATGGTCACTGCTCAGGCTCCGGTAGCCTCACCGACTGCGGTTGCGGGACAAAATCCCGTTGACACCCGTCAAAGAATTATTGAAAACGATGAATTCTTAAAGGATCTTGCATGAGCGACGAAACAAAAGTAGCATTAAAAACACACCTTGCTGAATGTCAGCTTCGTTATGAAGTGTTTGAAGAAAAATTAGATACGTTGCAAGCACAACAAAACACGATAAACAAACACACGTTTGAGTTGCGTCAGATGATGACGTGGTTCATGGGAGCAGCGGCTTCGTTTGGAGCCATTGGAATGTTGCTCGGTGTTATTTTTGCTTTCAAACAACTTCTTTAAATCCAATCCTTAAGATCTTCACCTAGTATTTCGTTTGCAATATTAACTTTGTTGCGTAATGCTTTTACAATTTTTTCATCAACAGTTTTTTCACATATCAAATCAACGTATGTAACTTTGTTTGTTTGACCAATTCTGTGTGCTCGATCCTCTGATTGTAATCTTTTTTCCAAGTCATAACTGTTTGAGTAGTATACTACCGTGCTAGCCGCTGTAAGGGTGATTCCATACCCTCCAGTTTGTGGATTTCCAACGAAATAGCGTGTAGGGCCGTTTTTCTCTTGAAACAGAGTGATTTGCTTCTGGCGGACCTTAGGGTCTACTGCACCGTAATATGCCACTGTAGAGGCTTCTCCGTAAGCTTTTTTTAACTCAGCGACTATATTTTCTATGTCAGAAACATAAGTTGCCCATATTATGACCTTGCCTTCGGTTTCTTCTAACAATGACATTAATTCTGTTAATCGATTGTTTTTTAAATGTGTAACTGACCCATCATCCGTTTTTAAATGACCGCAAGTGATTTGATGAAGACGTAAAAGTTGTGTCAATACATTTACAGTTGAACAAAGTTTACCATCAAGTTCTGCTAGCGCCATCTGTCTCATAGTTGTGTACGCACGTTGTTGCTCCGGTGTCATTTCAATTATTCTTTTTTCAAATACTTTGTCTGGTAAATCAAGACAGTCTTCTTTTAATATTCGGTAGGAAAATTTACTAACAATATCTGACAGCTCTCCAAGGTTACGATAACTATTGTTAGGTCTAACAATATTCACCGAACGACCGCCAACGTTAATTGTCTGCATGTTGGCATAGCGTGCTCTAAATGTATAGTAAGAACTATGCCCTAACAGTTCTTCGTTTAAAAACTCACATTGTGAGTATAAATCCAACGGACTTTTGGTGACAGGACTACCTGTCATAATGCGTTTGTAATACGCATAACGGCTAACGGACACTATATTTTTGGTGCGTTTAGCTGACGGTGTCTTAATTGTAGTGCTCTCATCAATTGCCATCAGTGATCTGTATGCCATTAAAAACTTTTCAGCAGCTTCCATTCCAGGTTTAGATGAGAAGGCTTCTATGTTCATGACAAACAAAGTCAAAGACGGATCTCTAGTCTGTTCAAATAATTGATCTAACAGTTCTTGATCTTGTTTAGATCTAGAACTTGGAGCAGACCATTGAAATGTTCTGCAATCAATATGTTCTGGTAAATGTGTAGGTATCTCTTGTTCTATCCAGTTCTTGTAAACACCTTTTGGCGCAACAATAATAGCACCTTCAATCTTGCCTTCGTCATACAACATAGCAATATTGTCTAATAATATTTTTGACTTGCCTGTTCCCATTTCACAAAACAAAGCAAAGTTTTTCTTTTTATAGCTAACTTTTAACGCATCAATTTGATGTTGATACGGTTTTGTTTTGAAGCGATAGTCAATGGTTTCTGCCATTTTTGCTCTCAATTCTTTCGTTATAAAATATAATAGTTTTCTTTCTTGATTTATTATATAATACATGCTATATAATTTGTCAAGAAAGTTAGTATGACTGTATACTGTATACAAGAACCGAGAGGAACTGCCGATGGCGTTCCTAAGTATGACGTGTTAGAAGCGTCATCATACGGTAAAGTAAAATTTTTATTTTCTGAGTTTGCTCAGTTAATGAAAAGTTCGGGTGCGGCCATAAACTCGTTAAGAAAGAAACTAAAAGGTTTTAACGATGGGGACTACTTGATAGCTGCTGGAGATCCAGGGTTAATTGCTATATCCTGTTTAGTGGCAAGTGATCTTAATTTTGGTAGAGTAAAACTATTAAAATGGGACCGCAGAGATAGAAAGTATTATTCATTATCGATAGACCTTTATAACAAGGAGAAAGAAAGTGATGAATGAAATCGATTATAACGGTGATACAATAAACTTTGAATCTGATCAATTGGAGAGAGTGAATGACTCTGGTCTCCTAAGCATCGCGGATTGTTGTCAAAGATTGGTCGATCTTGAGAACGAAGCATCCACCCTCGAGAATCAATTGAAACACATAAAAGAAGAAATGTTAAGTGTCAGGAATGAAAAAATACCTGAACTCATGCGAGAAAAGAACTTGACACAGCTTAAATTAAATGATGGAAGTGCCATAGAAATAAAGAATTTTTACGGAATAAGTGTGCCAAAGGATCCCGATCAACGGGCAACGGCATATCAATGGCTTCGTGACAATAACTTAGGGGATATTATCAAGAATGAAATATCAGCTAGGTTTGGTCGTAACGAAGACGGAAAGGCATTGGAGTTTTCCAAGTTAGCCACCGCCAATGGGTATGAGGTTCAACAAGATTTAAAAGTTGAACCCATGACTCTGAAAGCAACTCTTCGGGAACTGCACGAAAAAGGTGCAGAACTACCGCCCGAAGATATTTTTAAAACGTTTGTTGGTAGGCAAGCGAAAGTTACAAGGAAAAAATAACAATGAATAAAGTAGCAAAAACAACGAAAAACGAAATAGCGTCAGTAGACACAAATATGTTTATGGCTGACGCAGAAACACAGAGCGGTCTTGAGAACGTAAGTTCCACAGACGATTTAGCACTTCCATTTTTAAAAGTGTTGAGTCAACTCTCTCCTCAGTGCAACAAGACAAGTAATAATTATGTTGAAGGTTCAGAGCCGGGCATGATTTACAATACTGTGTCTGGTAGTTTGTATGACGGAGAACAAGGTATAGACATTATACCTTGCCATTATAAACGTGAGTTTATAGAGTGGGGCGAGCGCGGTAAAGGCAGCGGTGCACCCGTAGCAATACATGGAGCTGATTTTGATATCAGTCAAGCACCTCGTGATTCTAACTATCAAAACAGAATGCCTAACGGTAACGTCATCGACGAAACTGCAAATCATTACGTCTTAGTGGTTAGTGAAAATGGTTACGAGCAAGCGCTTATCACTATGAAAGCTACGCAAAGAAAAGTTTCACGTAAGTGGAACTCCATGATGCTTGGTTTGAAGATGCAAGGTAAGAACGGACCTTTTACACCGCCGTCTTACAGTCATACTTACAAGCTAAGAACTGTGCCACAGTCCAATTCAAAAGGGACTTGGTTTGGGTGGGACATTCAAAAGATTGGTCCCGTTAGTGATAAAGTCATTTACGGAGCAGCTAAATCTTTCTCACAAGCAGTGGGTAGAGATACTGTTAAGGTGTCACATGAAGAAGAAGCGCAAGCAGCGACTTCTAATTCATACTAAGATCAAGGGCGGCGCAAGCCGCCCTTTTTATATAGAGGGACACAATGAAAGACAAATTTATAGAGATATTTAGTGGGTTAAGTATTGCCTATGGCAAATTTATACCTGAAGATAAAAACGACGCAGGTAAACTGCAAGGTAAAAATCAAATTATTAGAGAGCCGAAAGGTCTGCCCGAACATTTGTGGGAAGATCATTTGAGTGGCAAAACAAGTTTAGGAATTATACCGATTGACGAAAACAATTCTTGTAGATGGGGATGTATTGACATTGATATTTACAATGGTTTTAGTCATATTGATTTAATTAAAAAGATTAGAAAGCATGGGTTACCTTTGATTGTGTTTAGATCAAAGAGTGGCGGAGCTCATGTCTTTATGTTTTTCACTGTCCCTGTGAAAGCTGGTCTCGTGCAGTCCAAGTTAAAGGAGTTTGCTTCTTTTTTGGGTTGTGCGGGATCGGAGATATTTCCAAAACAAACTAAGTTGTTATTAGATAGGGGACAAACAGGAAACTACCTAAACCTTCCATACTTTAATTCTGAAGATAGTCAAAGATACGCTTTAGATGACGATGGTAATCCTTGTAGTATAGAACAGTTCTATACGTTATATGATATCTACGCACAAGAGGGAGCAGAAAAAGAGTATTTAAAACTAGAAGATTTCTTTGCGGATGGTCCACCATGTTTGAACACATTACATTCAAATGGTATACCCGAAGGTGGTCGTAATGAGACAATGACAAACATAGCTGTCTACTATCAAAAGTCTGGTGAGAAAAAGATTAAATTAAAATTGTTAACGGTCAACGAAGATATATGTGATCCGCCGTTAGACGAAAAAGAAATTGATATTATAGTTAATTCTATAACTAAAAAAGAATACGACTATGGTTGTAGCAAAGAACCTCTAGCATCTAACTGCAATAAGAAAGAATGTTACAAACGTAAATATGGTAAAGGTAAAGTTGATCTTGAGATTACTCCTGCCGGTCTAGAACGATTTGGAGTGGAACCTCCTATATGGTTTATGACTTTAGATGGAGGCACAACCTTAGAGCTTACAACGGATGATCTTCAATTACAAACACGTTTTCAAAAAGCGTGTATTGAACAGTTAAAGATTATGCCAGGAACTATACCGGCTCCACGTTGGGCAGAGAAAATCAATGCGTTACTCGGTGAATCAACCGATAGTCCTGGTATAACAGGCACAAGTAACACGGAAATATTTATAGATTATCTAAAAGAATGGTGCACAAACAAAGGTGCGGCAGAAACTAAAGAAGAAATTAGTTTAGGTAAACCATGGTTGAATAGAGAAGCCAATACTAATCGTAAGCATCATTTTCTTTTAAAAGATTTGGAAGATTTTTTGCAAAAGAAAAAGTTCAATGCGTTTAACAGAACTAAAATAACTTTTGTTTTAAAAGATAAAGTAAAAGGAGAGAAGATAAGTTTACGAATGAATTCTTTTGGTGACAAAGATAAAATTATAAAGGTGTGGACCATTCCAGAATTTGTTGACGAGATGGAGGACATTGAAACAGTTATACCCGACATGAAAGACAAGAAAGAGTATGAGGCGTAATGGCTGAAGTTATTAAACTATTAGGGCCTCCAGGAACAGGTAAGACCACAACTCTTTTAAATTATGTGGAAGAAGAGATGGAAAGAAATGATATTGATAAGATAGGTTACTTTTCTTTTACTAGAAAAGCGGCACACGAAGCAAGAGATAGAGCCATGAAAAAGTTTGATCTTGAAGCAAAAAGTTTTAAATGGTTTTCAACTTTACATTCTTGTGGTTATCATTCTATAAATTTAGAAGGACGTGCTGTTATGGGTAAAGTGCAGTACAAATCTTTTGGCGATAAGATAGGGTTGAAAGCAAAACTTTCTGTAGATAAAGAAACAGGGTTATCTGACAATATATATTTAACTCATCACAATCTAGCTAGGGCAAGAGGTATACCGCTACAAGAGCATTACAAAAAATATGTTGACTCATCTGTTGTGGAATGGAAGTTCTTAGAATATTTTTCTCAAGCATACGATCAATACAAAGAGGTCAACGGTTACATTGATTATTCTGATATGTGTTACGAGGCAGTTAATGAAAACTTATTACCTCAACTTGATGTAGTTTTTATAGACGAAGCGCAAGACTTGACTCCTTTGCAATGGTCTATGGTAGAACATTTTGCATCAACAGCCGGTAAACTTTATCTTGCAGGTGATGATGATCAAGCAATCTACAGATGGTTGGGTGCAGACGTTGAAAGATTTATAGAATACCCTGCTACAGAAATAACACTTCCTCAATCTTATCGAGTTAAAAAACAAATACAGGAATTTGCTGATGGTATAATTAGTATAACTAAAAACAGAATTGAAAAAGAGTGGGAGCCAAGAGAAGAAGAGGGTTTACTAAAGTATCACCAAACCATTGAAAGTGTTGATCTTTCTACTGGCAACTGGTTAATACTTGGAAGAGATAAATTTATCTTAAGTAAACTAGAAGAGGCCTGCCGTAATCAAGGTCTGTGGTATGAAAAACAAGAATATAAAAAGAATGTAAGACCCATACCTCAAAGAATGTTTGAAGCAGTTATAGGTTGGAATGAATTAGTTGAAGGTAATCCAGTAGACAAAAAAACAATTAAGAAAATATTTTATTACAAGAAAGTTGCAGAGGGAACGAACGATAAAATAGATATAATGAACGACAGTCATTTATACGATATGGACACTTTGAAAATATTACTAGGTCCTTTCAGTGTAGGTGAGTGGCATCAAGCGTTAGACAAAATTAATCTTAAAGATAGAGCATATCTATTACGTCTTGGTCTTGGAGAAGAAGATATAACTAAGAAACCTCGCATAAAAATATCTACAATTCATGGTGCAAAAGGTGGCGAATCTGATAATGTATTACTTGCGACAGATATGAATTTAAAAACATACAACGCGTATCAGAAAGACTCCGACGACGAGCAAAGAGTATTTTATGTTGGCGCCACAAGAGCAAAAGATGAGCTACATGTACTATTACCACAAACAAACATGCATTTTAGGTTTGCGCTATGAAAAAAATAATACATGTAAATATGCATAAGATAAGAAGCAATAAAAAGAACAACACTAACGAACCTGTGTTGACAGTCAAAACGTACAAGTCAAATAATTATGCACACGAGGTAGATATACAAGGCCCGTCTAAAGTGGTTTATGCTAAAGACAAACCTTTATCTTGTGGCGCAAGAGTATGGATTGAAACAGATGAAAAAATAGTTTTAGACAACGGACTGTGTATAGACAAATGAAATGTTGGAGTTGCAACCACGAATTAATATGGGGCGGTGACCACGACACTGAGTGGGAAGACAACGATGAAGAAGAACACATGGTTGTAACAAACTTATCGTGTCCAAATTGTACGGCTGTAGTAATAGTTTACCATGTAAATGTAGAAAGAAAAAATAATGACTGACAATGTAAATCATCCACCACATTATAAAAAAGGTGAGATAGAGTGTATTGATGCTATTAAGTCTGCACTTGGAGATAGTTTTAAATTTTATTTACAAGGTAACGCTATAAAATATTTATGGAGGCATCAACACAAGGGCAAAGTTATAGAAGACTTGGACAAGGCAATATGGTATATTAACAAACTGAAAGAAGAATATGAATAAGTTTGTATACAACGCACCAACTGAATGGACACCGAAGGAATATTATCCTGATTTGTCTAATGAAAAATTAATCGCGATTGATTTAGAAACATGTGATAGAAATTTAACAACTCACGGTTCTGGTTGGGCAACGGGTGATGGTTATGTAACCGGTATCGCTGTAGCAACTGCTGATTGGCAAGGTTATTATCCAATAGCTCATGGAGGCGGAAACCTCAATAAAAAGAAGGTGTTAGACTGGTTTAAGGGTGTAGCAAAACTTGATTGTGATAAAATTTTTCATAATGCGTCGTACGATTTAGGATGGTTAAGAAGTCTAGGGATAACGGTCAACGGTAAAATACATGACACGATGATCTCAAGTGCACTGATAGATGAGAACAGATACTCATTTACATTAAACAGTTTAGCAAAAGAAAAATTAGGTGAAACAAAGAACGAAGATTTATTATACAAAGCAGCAAAAGAGTTTGGTGTTGATCCAAAAAAAGAAATGTACAAATTACCTTCTATGCATGTTGGTGAGTATGCGGAATACGATGCACGGCTAACGTATGACTTGTATGTGTTTAATCAAAAAGAAATAGAAGCACAAGAACTGCATGATATTTATGATTTAGAAACAAGGTTACAGCCTTGTCTAATTGATATGAGAGCAAACGGTGTACGTGTAGACCTGGAGCAAGCAGAAGTTGCTAAAAAGTTATTGTCAAAAAAAGAAAAAGAGTTGATGCAACAAATAAAAAAAATGTGTGGCATGGATATAGAAATATGGGCCGCAGCTTCTATTGCAAAAGCTTTTGATCATTTGAATATACCTTATCCTAGAACACCTAAAAGTGGTGCACCAAGTTTTACAAAGAATTTTTTATCTAGTAATGAACACGAGATAGCTCAAAAGATTGTGGAAGCAAGAGAGATGAACAAAGCTAACACAACATTTATAGAAACTATTTTAAGACACCAACACAAAGGACGCATACATTCTGAGATACATCAGATGAGAAGTGATGATGGTGGTACAGTAACAGGTAGGTTTAGTTACAGTAATCCTAATTTACAACAAATTCCTGCACGTAACGAAGATATAAAAAAGTTAATTCGTAGTTTGTTTATACCTGAAGAAGGTAAGCAGTGGGGCATGTTTGATTATTCACAACAAGAACCAAGACTGGTTGTTCATTATGCTTTTTGTGACAACTTAGATGTGCATTCAATCATAAGTGGTTATCGTGAAGGCGACGCTGACTTTCATCAGATGGTTGCAGATATCGCACAAATTCCTCGTGGACAGGCTAAAACAATAAACCTTGGTCTGTTCTATGGTATGGGTAAAAACAAATTGATGAATGAACTTGGTATCGAGAGTGCAGAGGCTGAAGAAATAATAAACACATATCAAAGTAAAGTTCCTTTTGTAAAACAATTAACATACAATGTTATGGACAAAGCGTCAGCCAGGGGCGAAATTAAAACTTTATTAGGTAGACATTGTCGTTTCCCTTTCTACGAACCAAGAGAGTTTGGCAAGAAAGGTTTTTACAAAACAAAAGAAGAAGCAATTAGTGCTTTAGGTCATGGCAATTACAAGCGTGCAGGAACATACAAAGCAATGAACAAGTTAATTCAAGGGTCTGCGGCGGATCAAACAAAGAAAGCAATGGTAGACTTATATGAACAGGATGGTATCATACCTCATATACAAGTGCATGACGAACTAAACATATCTGTTGAAAACAAAAGCGAGGCACTTAATATAAAAAATAAAATGGAAACGTGTGTTGATCTACATGTACCAAGCAAAGTCGACTATGCTATTGTAAAGAATTGGGGAGAGGCAAAATGACTAATAAAAATGTTATTAATGTATGCCTGTGTCCAGGATGTGGTAATCTAACAACTATGAAGAAAGTAGTAGACGATACTTTCTTTTGTAGGCTTTGTTATCAAAAATTCAAACAATATAAAAATGGTAAATTAATTTACATTCCTTTGCCGGTTGCTAAAGCAATGGAAGACAGCGAAATCATATTTGAATCTGATGCTGATTTAGATTTAGATATACAGTTTGATTTTGATCCTGAAGAAAACTAATCTTTAAACTCGATAGCGTTAAATACTTCACCAACAATGGTCGACGGTCTACCGTCACTGTGATAGGTGGCACAAGATTGCAATTCTTCGAAAGGTACACCATGTTGCAATGCGACAGAAACTAATCTTCCAAACTCAGTTAGTATATCAAACTTTTCCGTACCAACTTTGCCACCGCCACTTATCCATATTTCTTTAACTTTCTCATCTTGAAACGAAACAGCAAGCCTATAAGGTGTGCCTCCACTGTCAGTTATTTGAAATGCGTACGCCGGACGACGGTTATCTAGTTCTGTTCTGCTCATGCTAAGCCTTTCTTTCTATTGATTTATTTTATATAATAACAATATTTTGTTGACAGTCAATAGTATATTACTATATGTTGTGGTAGATTATAATAAAATATGGAGGAATCTATATGGATGATAATTGGGTGCCCTACGGAGTAGGCAACGATTTTGAGGCAGTTCGTTTACACGAAGAAAACAAAATGTTGAAACAACAGGTTGAAGAACTTCACAGAACGATTAATAGTCTTAAGGTATCTTTTGTCCAAGAGACCGGTCGAGAAATCGCTATATAAATAAAAAAGAAAGAAGGTAATGATGCCAGACATCACTAAATACTCGTCTGTTTCTATTTCAAAAACAGCGTACAAAGAACTTAATCTAATAAAAGAAAAATTGTCAGATGATTTAGGTGTGTCCTTTTCATTGGCAAAACTCATTGAACATTTAGCAAAAGAAAAAGTAAAAAAGTTAAAGCTCAATGGTCATGCAGGAAAGTAACGAACCAAAGTCGTTAATTACAGAAAGATATTCTTACGGGGATGTTAAACGTAAAACAATTAATGGCAAACGTCATTATGAAGGCGAGGGAAAATTTCTCCCGTCTGTTACGACTATTATCTCCACCACTAAAAGTAAAAAAGATAAAGAAGGTTTGCTTAGGTGGAAACAGCGAGTTGGCGAGACGCAAGCGGAAGCCATTAAAAGTCAAGCGGCGTCGGTAGGTACAGCTATGCACAAATTCCTCGAGTGTCATATAAAAGGGCTCGGCTACGATGACCAAACAAATATTGGTATCATAGCCAAGCGAATGGCACAACTAATCGTTAGGAATGCCTTGCCATCAATGGATGAATATTGGGGCACCGAAATCCCCCTTTTCTACCCCACATTCTATGGTGGCACGGCCGATTGTACAGGAGTTTGGCGCGAACAGCCAGCAGTTATTGATTTTAAACAAACCAATAAACCAAAGAAAGATGAATGGATTGAAGACTATTTCATACAGCTTGCAGCTTATATCATGGCTCATGATGCGTTGTATAAAACAAAAATGGAAGCAGGGGTTATACTGATGGCCTCTCGAGGCATGACACTGCAAATGTTTACATTGAACGGTGATAAACTTGATGACTACAAATACAAATGGTTGAAGCGTTGCGAACAATATTATTTAGGAGAAATAGATGAGTAATGAGTTAGATCAAAGAAATGAAACCCCGGTAATACAAGGAAAATCATTATCGCGTTGGAACGTAAAAGAAATGATGCAAATTTTACAAAATTTTTGTAAAGATGAATCAACTAAAAATGCAAAAATAGTTGTGGCTTTGCCAAGAGGTAGAGCACACGATCAAAATAACTTTCACATTGCAGAAATAAAATTGGTAGACAACCCCATAATCGGCGCACCAGAAAAAAAACAATTGGTATTATTTTTAATATGATACCGTTGTACACTAGAATGAGAAAGATCGAATTGTTTTTAGATCGTGATTACTTGCCCGATGATATTAGACGAATATTTAAAGGACATTTGTTAAGGCTCAACGAACAACGGACAATGAAAGCCAAAGAAAGAAACCTGGAGAGTGAAGCATTCTTTGCACGTTTGGGAGGTGCAATGGGAATAGACAATGAGGAAAGCTAAAGCACATTTTGAGCACGCTCGTGGACCAAAGAAACGTACGAGCATTGGCAACAGCATCCGCTCACGGCCTAAAAATAAACATAAACGTCGTAATTTTAAAAAGTATCGAGGCCAAGGCAAAAAACGCTAGTGGGCTATAAAGACAAAGTAAAAGAAAAACTAAATCGTGTGCAGTACATGAGTACAGAACACGGGTGGCTCACAGTTAAATACAATGATTTAAAAAAAACTTGGAAACGTAAACCTCACCGAAAAGAATTTAAAGACGTTTTAACGAAAGAAGAGTTCCTTCAATCTTGGAAAGAACATAAAGAGAAACACGGTTGGAATTGTTACTACACAGGTGAGCTTATGACAATAGGCAGACCTTTATCAGAGAACGGAGTACACAATAGAAACTCAGCGGACCCAAACAAAATGTCAATAGACAGGTTTGATTCAACGAAAGGCTACACCAAAGACAACATAGTTTTTTGTTGTTGGTTCTTTAATAATCGTAAAGGCCCCGTCACATTAGATGATTGTAAAATTATTTTACAGAAAGCACTTGACAGAAAGACTACATAGCATTATATAGGACAGTAATTGTTCCCGTTTTGGCTTTAGTAATGCAGCAATGCTTGGCACGAAAACCCAGAACGGGACAGCGCGAAGAAAGGTAGAAAGATGATTATAGATACAAAAAAATGTCTAAAGTGTAACTGTGAGTTCACCATAACCCGTTGGCAGAAATCGAAAAAATATTGTTCCGATAAGTGTTCAAATGGTTATTATAAGAGTACCAACGCAAAACTGAGGAAGAAACAATGAAAACATTATTCTTATTCGCAATCATGGTGCTACTGACATCTATGTCGATCAATCAACACAGATACCTTGACGTTAATTGGTGCTCATCTGAGATACAGATACTGCGCGACCAGGTTAGTGACCTGTGGTATTACTACGGATTGGACGATTGATGGCCTACAAACCATTGACAGCAGGCGATATACGGTGGATTGAGGCTACTACAGAGCGTGATATGGGCGCTAAAGAGTCGGTAAAGAGCACCGTTCGAAAATTAGAGGCCGAAAATGAGCGGAAAATGGAACGTATATCGGTATCAAGTGACTTTTATCGAAGGTTAAGGAACAAGGTTCAAGGGACAATTGACAACGGTTAACGGACAACGTATAAGGGATATCTTGAGTAGTTATAAAAAATATTTTTTTACTGAGTAGACCCTTCTACACCTTCTACACCTACCACAAAAGTATAAAATATAATAATATCAATAATATAGATAGTGTAAAATGTAGTAACTATGTAGACAATGTAGTAACTACATAGTGACATTTTACGCATAACAATTAAAAAACCAAAAAATATTCTAGAAAGTAGTCGAAATATCCATTATAGTATTTGATATGAAAGTCACGAAAACGAAACCAAAGAAAGTCGATACCCCTAAAGGGTTCCCGGAATCAGTCAAGGTAGGTTATAGAGATCTAAAAATTGAATGGATTGCACCAGATTTTAAGACAGATAATCTTACAGATTGTTACGGACACTATAAAGCTAGAGAAGGGCTTATTCAGATACAGCATGACTTGTGTGGCCAAGAGCGCAGCAATACTTTGCTGCATGAAGTGTTGCATGCATGCGTTTATGGATCTGGACTTAATCAAGCTGAAGGACCTTTGAAAGAGGATAATGCTGAAGAGTTGACTGTAAATCAACTTACTAATTATTTGATGGGTGTATTTAGAGATAACCCATGGTTTTTGGACTACATCAAAAAGGGTGTAAACGACCCAGAATAGCTAATCTTTAACTTCTTCTGAATCAACTTCTATTACGTTCATCTTACTCATCAAATCAGATATTCTTTCTTGTACTTCTGCATCTGTGAGTTGATCTATCTTACCATGTTTGACATGCATTTCATTGATGTATAATCCTGCTGCTTTACCACGCGCAACTTCTGCCTGGACTGCTGCTGAATATGATTCTTTTTCAACCGCTGCGTCTCTTATTTTTTGTAGTTCTTTGAAGTGTCTATCTATTGTTACGTTATATTTCTTCTGTACTTCTTCGCGCACACGTTTGATTTCTTCACAAACCAAAGGATAATATTTTACATTCTGTAGTTTTGAGGCTTGTTGTCTTGCAGATGACTCTGGATAACCGGCACGTATGGCCGCTTCTGTAGCCGTTATCTGCCCTTCATTACTAATTAGTTCGTGAACAAAAATAATTTGCTTCTCGGTTAATTTTTTTGGTACTCCCACGCTTGAGCCTTTCGCTTAATGCTTTTTTTCACGCTTGAGCCTTCAGCTTTTAGCTTTTTTCACGCTTGAGCCTTCAGCTTTTAGCTTTTTTCCGTCTGTTGCAAAAATACCACAAAAATAAAAATTTTTCAAGTTTGGTTGTTTTTTGTTTGACACAACATCTAGTGGTTTGAGGGCTTTCATAAACACAAGATATAGTATGTTGATAACTCGAAGTCAATAGCAAAATAATATAAAATGCTATTGACAATTAGAAACAAATCATTTATACTAAAAGCTAATTAAGATAAGCGACAAGTATATTCCAACAGAAAGATATAAAATGAAAGATAAAATTACTAGCAAAAAAATCAATCAAAAACAAATAAAAATTATAGATGAGCATTTAGAATTAGAAAGTCAAGATGATTTATATGAAGAAGAAGAAGAAATCGAGCCTTATGAAACAGTTTATGAAAATGGCAAGTGGAAAAGCTCAAGGTATCGAATTAGTTTTAAGGATTAGAAAATGGGTAAAGTAAAAGATCAAGGATATATTGAAGCTGAATTATTTATTGATGAAACAGTCAAAAATATACATAGAGAATTAATAACAGTACATGAGGCAATAGAAATATTAAAAGAAAATTCACTTGTAAAAACATTTTTTAGTGATGATGACATTGATTTAATAATTGATTTTGAGACTGATCTATCAATAGATCATCAAGATATAGATTGCATAATAGATGATGAGGGGACAATTCATTGATGGCAAAAGTAATGGACCAAAATAAATGGTGGGAACTTCATGGGGGTAGATACAACAAAGAAGGCTATGACCGATTAGGGATACACAAAGATAGTGCGAGAAGAAAAGAGCAAGATGAGCAAGCAAAAAAAGATATTGCATACATGGAATGGAAAATAAATATAAGAAAAGAATTAGGAATAAAACAAAGAAAATTTTTTAAAGATGAATAAACTAGAAAAATTAATATTTAAAGACTTAACCAAAAATAATTTTACTTTGAAAAAAGCAAAAGAATTGACGGGTGGTGGCATAACAAGTCAAAATAAAAAAATGCCATTTTATAATTATGATCTATCGGCTTATGATTGTATTAAAGGAACAGCATTGAGAAAAATTAAAAATTCAGTTTGTGCGAGCTGTTATGCAACGAAAGGCAATTTTCATTATCCATCAGTTAAGGCAAGTCATCAATATCATTTAAAAAGTTTAGACAATGGCTTTCAATGGGTGCTAGGTATGGCATATCAAATTATTAAAACACAAACAAAATATTTTAGATTTCATGCAAGCGGTGATTTACAAAGTGTTGACCATGCAATTCAAATTATCAATCTGGCAAAATTAACCCCGTCTTGCAAGTATTGGATACCGACAAGAGAAACAAAAATTTTAAAAGACTTGAAAGAGCAAAATATATCTATTCCAAAAAATTGTGTGTTTAGAGTATCAGCTCCATTAATTGACGGCTTTCTTAATAGTAAAGTTTTTAAAAATACAAGTGCAGTTATTTCAAATAAAGATAAAGCAAGAAACAAAGATAAAAATTGCCCGAGTTTAAATCAGGGTGGACAATGTTTAGATTGTCGTAATTGTTGGGACAATAGAATAAAAAATATTAATTATTTAATTCATTGACAAATAGCATTTTATAGTATATATTGAGAATAATAAAAAAGAGAAAGAATAAAAATGATAGCAACAAAAGAAACAATAGAGAATATAGTAGGCAATAAATTTTTCTATGTATCCTATTTTAAAAAAGATGGCTCATTAAGAGAAATGCAATCGGCAAGATTAAATGTCAAAAAACATTTGAAGGGTGGAATAAATAGAAATCCAAATATAGGCAAAACTCAATTAATAGTTTTTGATAATAATATTTCAGAATATCGAACTATTAATTTAGATAAAATATACAAAATAAAATGCGGTGGAATTGAACTAATTGATAATTTAACGCAAGATATATTTAAAGAATTAAATCAACATGAGAAAGAGAGAGCATAAATGGGACTAGATCAATACGCACATATCAGAAAACAAGAAATAGATTGGGACAAGGTTTATTCAGATGAACATAAACCAGAAAAAGACGGGTTTGTTTGGCGAAAACACGCAAGACTGCAAGTTTTTATGAGAGATTTATTTAACGAAAAACATGGTACAAAAAGTAGTGAGGGAGCTTACGGGCTGGGCTTTAATGGTGAAGATTTGGAACTAAATATTGAGGACATTGAAAAATTAGAAAAAGCCATTGAAGATAATTATTATTCTTATTTTGCAAGTGATGGTTTTTTCTGGGGACAACAATTCCAAGAGGAAAGTTGCAAAGAATACAAAGATCAAGATTTAAAATTTGTTGCGTGGTGTAAAGACCAGATAAAACAAGGTAGCGTAATAACATATTATTGTAGTTGGTAGGGGGTGTAGATGAGTACAGCAAGATATTGTAATAATTGCGGACAAAAATATTATCCAAAATCTT
>CAACVD010000344.1_pt1 | contig 22445 bp, 23 predicted proteins | sample 2381771 | NCBI WGS metagenome assembly CAACVD01 (sample SAMEA5211965, study PRJEB30684) | marine metagenome | biome: Marine; feature: Epipelagic; material: Water | collected 2015-10-15 | depth 15 m
CCTACCTGAGTACGTCAGACCTTATTTTGAAAGGCTATTACAGAGAACCGAATCAGAGTCTAAGAGAGACTATGAGCCATATACTGGACAGAGAATTGCTGATGTAAGTCCTGATATAACGCAATCAGAAGATATGGTTAGAGGTATAGCAGGAGCAGGACTTCCAGGCTTAGATCAGGCTATGGGAAGAGTAGGTCAGTCTTTAGATTTCCAACCAAGACAGTTTACAGGAGCAGAGAGAGACAAGTATATGTCACCCTATCTAGAGGGTGTGCTTGATGTACAGAAAGAAAAAGCTAAACAGGACTATTTAGCATCAATGCCTCAAGGGGCAGCACAAGCTATATCACAAGGAGCATTTGGTGGTTCAAGGCAAGGTGTACAGCAAGGCATAGCACAAAGTAAATACTTAGACAGACTGGCAGACATAGAGGCTACAGGAAGACAACAAGCTTTTGATAAGGCATCAGGTTTATTTCAGGCTGACAGAGCAGCCGATATAGAGGGAGAAAGGCTTGGTCTAGGAGCAGCAGGTCAGCTTGCAGGTCTAAGTGAGAGAGCAAGAGCAGGCGATGTAGAAGCAGCAAAGCTATTAGAGACAATAGGTAAAGCAGGTATGGGTAGAGAGCAGATAGGTCTAGATTTAGGCTACGAAGACTTCAGAAGGCAGATGGCTTATCCACAAGAGAAGCTAGGACTTCTATCTTCTGTGCTAAGAGGCATCCCTGTGCAGCCAAGCACCATGACAACGCAGTATCAGCCTTATGATCCATTCGGTAGAGCTGTGGGTCTAGGTCTGTCAGCACTCGGTGGTGCAGGATACTTTGGCGGTGGTAGAAGATAATGCTGAACATTTTACAGATAGAAGACAGATTAAAAGACATGTCAGAAGATGTGATCAAGAGAATGGTCACACAACCTAATTCTTCAGTTCCTCCTTTCTTAGCGACAAACGAGCTAAACAGAAGAGACAGAATGAGGAAAGAGTTTCAGATGAGACAGGCGCAAGATGTGCCTACAGTTGCAGAGCAGCTTGTTACTGGGGCAGGGATGCCTAATGAAGCTATGAGCCAAATGGCTATGAACATGGCTCCTAAATCAGATATATCAGGTAACACTGGACTGGAAGCCATGATGCCAAAGGAAACTATGCCAGAGACAGAAGAAGACGAAGTTATGATGATGGAAGATGAAGAACCTCTAGGTATGAATTTTGGCGGTCTTATAAACTCAAGAATGGCGAGTATGGCAGCTCCACTAGCAAGAGATATGTTAAGCAGACCTCAAAGCATGGATTATGGAAGAATGATGCAAAGAGCAGAGCCTATGGGAATGTCTAGGGGTCTTAGTGGTTTTGGTAGCGATATAATGAATAGAGTAGGAGACAAAAGTAGGGATGATGTTGACAACTTCTTAGGAGAAGTTGAGGGAATGGCTGAAGATAGGTTTGATATAGAACTAGCTCCACAGCAGAGACAGATAGGTATGAGTGGAAAGGGTCAGCTCATGCAAAGAAGAGCAATGAACGAAGGTGGTTTAGCTAGTATGAGTAACGGTGGGTATATAGAAAGAATGCTAACTGGAATACCAAACTATTTAGGCAATAAACTATTTGGCATAGGAAGTACAGACGAAGATGATATGGATGCAGATAGCGTTGATTATGATGACAGAATAACGAGAATGACAAGGACAGGAACAGATAATCAGTCGTTTGATGAGACTGTAGATACAGACACTAAAACACCACCTCCATCTGCTACAACTAAAACAGGTCCATCTGCGTTCGATAATATATTAAGCATGATACAAGAGGATCGTGAGTCAGCAAAAGAACAGAGAGACAGAGACAGATATCTTGCATTGATGCAGTTTGGTCTTAACTTGGCAAAGAGAGGGCAACTAGAAGATACTGGTGAGGGTCTAAAGACACTAGCCATGTCTAACAAAGCCTACCAAGATCAGCTTGGCAAACTAAGGGCTTTGGATGTTAACGCATTGCTAACTAAAGAGGGTATTGCAGGAAGAGAAAGAGCAGCAGGTATTACGGCACAGGCAGCTCTTGAGAGAGCTTTAGCTAAGACAGGATTGACTGAAGAAGATATACTTCAGTCAATATCAAGACAGCAAAAAAACATAGTAGATATTGAGAATCAGTTATACGGAACAGAAGGTTTAACGTCATCCTTGCCAACAGAGTTGAGAGCATCAAAAGAGGTTGATTTGAAAAAAGCAAGAGAAAGACTCTATTATTTAGAGGGAGAGCTTGAAAAAAGAAGAGCATCGAATGTAATAAAGGTAGATTAGATGCCCTTAAAACTTGTCCAAAGTCCAAACACAGGTAGATACTATCCTGTAAGTATTGCAGGAGAAGTACCCACAGAAGAAGAAAAAGAAAGAATAAAAAACTATCTTATTCAAAGAGAGCGTGGTGTACCTTCTATAGATAGTGATATAGATCAACAAACATCTTTTAAACCTAGATCAGGTTTCTTTGGTGCTATAGATGTAGGTGAAGACTACCTTAGAAGCAATTTATTCTCTGCACTACAAGGTGTAGGAGAAGCCACTGGTCTAGAGGGTATGGCAGACTACTTTGGCGACAAAGCAGAGAAAGTTAAAGAGGAAGCTGCCCAGAAGTCAGAAGGTCTTACAAGATTTAGTGACGTTAGTTTAGGGAAAACACCTAAATTTGTTGGTGAAACAGTTGGTCAGGCACTACCGCAGATAGGAGCAGCTCTAGGTGTAGGTGCTTTGACAGCTCTAGCTGCCCCAGTAGTTGGGGTTACAGCAGCAGTGGGTGCAACTATAGGTGCTTTAGCCACTAACCTACCACTACTTATGGGTGCAAACAGAGAGCGTCAAAAAGAAGTTGATATAGCAGAGGGCAGACCAGTAGAAGTGGATGAAGGTGCAGCCTTCATTACAGCCATACCACAGGCTCTCATGGAGACTATAGGTCTTAAATTTATAACTAAGGTTGCACAAGTGGGTGGTCATTTTAATCCTATAAAGTTTGAGACAGCAGGTATATTTACAAAACTCAGCAAAGCAAAACCTAAAACAGCAGGGGGTCTTAGGATAACAGGGGCTGCTGCATCAGGTGCAGGCGTGGAATCTGTTACAGAAGTAGGTCAGCAACTATTAGAAAGATATCAGGCAGGTCTAGATATAGGTGGTGATGATGCTATAGATGAGTACATAGAAGCTGCGGTTGCAGGTGGTATTGTGGGTGGTGCTATCAGAGGTACTGTTGCAACAGGGCAACAGACTTTTGGAAGCAATGAGAAAGTAAAAGGAAGTGCAGAGCTAGACGAGGATATAGAAGCTCAAAAAGCAGAGAACGATGCAGCTAAAGCAAACGAGCGTAAGTCCTATAACCAAGACCCTCTGAAGATAGCAGCACAACAAGAGGAGCCTGTAACCTCTAGTTTTGATTTAGAAAGACCGCCTTCTCCTGAAGGACTAGAGCAGTTAGCAGAAACGCCTGTTAATGTAGATAATCTAACGGAAGAACAGTTACAAAAGATTAGAAGATGGAGGGCAGATCAAAAGAACGAAAAGGGAGAGCGAATATACATAGAAGGTCGTGATCCAGATACGGGTAAGATCGTATTTAAAGATATACCCATAACGCTCAGAGAGGTACGACTTGCTCTAGGAAATCCTGCTGTGGAAAAGATTGCTGCAAAGCAAGGTTTAAATGTAGACAGAACAGAGATACCCCTACAGCCTGTAAGAAAGTACAGCTACGACCAGTATCAAACTATAGTTAACAAGATAAACAAAGCAGGACGTAAGAAGTTCTCAGAGATGGACATGGACTATCTCATTGAGGGTGTAGTTAAAAATAGTTCAAGTGAACTTATTTCGTCAGTAAGAGATGATTTAGTAAAGAATGGGACTATCAGGGCGACTGTAGATAACGCCTATTACTTTGACACAAAACAAGTAAAGCCTATCAGTGAAACAAAATTCAAGAAAGAGCAACGCTTTACGGTAGGAAGGGATGCCAATAGGGCAAACCTTTTAGAGCGTAATATATCAAAGAACGAAGCTGATCTTAAAAAGACTAGAGAAAGACTAGCAAACAAAAAGGCAAGTTTGGCATCCCTAGAGCAGCTAAAAAAGATACCTATCTACATAAAGAAAGATGATGGGACTATAGTAAACAACATAAAGAGGTTTAACGAAGTCTTAGGAACAAATTTTAGAACTCCTGCAAAAACTTCTTCTCCAGAGGCAATAAAGAACTTAAAGGCTAGAATGGTAGCAGTTCTGCATGGGCAGCTTGGGCAAAAGAAAAGTGTAGACAAGTCTCCTACCAGACTAAGAAAAACGGTTGATGATTTAGAAACAAGAATAGATAGGATTGAGGGTTCTTTAAAAGCAGCTAGAGATGAAATAGAGGCTATGGAAACCAGTGATCCACTTGTGGATAACACAAGAAGAGGTCGTGCTGGTGGGGATGCCAATAACCCTGAAAGGTTATTTTATGCAAGAAGAGCTAAAATAGGCGAACTAGAAAATCAAAAGGCAAAGTCAAAAAGATTAAGAAGAGAAAAGAAAGAAATAGAGAAGGTTCAAGAGAAACCAGAAGATGATATTAAGTTACGAGAAAAGATAACAGAACTAGACGCAAGCGTACAAGAAGAGCAAAAACTAGACGTAGATATAAAGGCTCTCACTGACAGGCTTGATGATGCCCATGCCAATGTGCAGTTTAACCATGAAAAGCATGAAGCAAATAACATAAAAGGAAACTCTCGCCTGGCTCCAGAGAAGCCTTTTTCTGTTAAATACAGATCAAACATGAATAAGGTTATAAATCAGCTAAGAAAATACCTGATAAAAGACCTAAAGCTAAAACCAGAGATGGTTGAGTTAGTATCACAGAACGTCATAAACGCTGACGAATCACGAAGCATAACATTTGGTTTTGAAAAGAGGGTGGGTGACAACAAGAGTATGATTACCCTTGCTACAGAGCTGTATGATGCCGATACATTCAATAGCAAAGAGGGTTTACGCAAAGTATACAAGCGTCTAAAGGGTGTTCTTAACCACGAAGTTATGCACTCCTTGAGGACATTAGGCTTGCTTACAGACCAAGAGTTCCAAAACCTAGTAGATGCCACCAAGACACGAAAGGTATCTATATGGAGAGAGGGCAAGCTTGTAGAGAGAAAGTATACCCATTTTGACAAAGCAAAGAGAATGAACCCAATAGAAACATTCTCAAGCAAGCCAGAGTCGAAGATGACTGATGCTGAAAAGCAACAGTACAAGGACTATGTAGAGGAAGAAGCTGTAGCAGAGATGTTCAGAGACTACATGGATAACAAAATGAAGATAGGTGGCAAGCCACAGAACCTCTTCAACAGAATACTAAAGTTCTTCCGTTCCCTGTTTATGGCTCACAACGACAATGGTTTAGAGACAGTAGAAGATATATTCGATGGCATAAAGACAGGTAAGATAGGTGGCACAAGAAAAGCTAGAGAGAGTGCAAGAGAAGTTAGAAAGCGTTATTCAAAATTTCTAGTAGATGAAAATGCAGACTTCATCACCACACCAGAAGGTGTAACTATCGGAGAGAAGCAATTTAAAAAGCAACTTGGTAGTTTAAATGGCATGGCTTTGATGGAAAAAGAAATGCTAGACCCAGTTCCAGAGGGAGTTGATGTAGAACTAGAGGCAAGGCTTCCTGTTGGTATGCCTTACATGCCTAAGAATAAACCAAATTCAAAGTATGCGTTTAAAGACCTTTTTAGCATAGTAAAACTAGCAGAAAAAGATGGGTACAAAATAGACCCTATAACAAAAAAGTTTTTAAATTTAGATAAGTTTGTTAGGGAAAAACAAAAAGATAAGTTTATTGACGAAAGGTTGTACAAAGTAGACCCTAGTGAATTTACTAGTGAATCTATGATGTCAGATGTATTTTTTGGAAACATAGATAACATTATAAGAGAGAACTTAAACGACAGACTGGTTAACATAGCTGATTATGGGATAACAGGTAAAAACCTAGACATAATAAAAACTATACAAGAAGACTTGTATAAACTAACACAAGCTCAACTAGCCCACTTACCAGACATAATACCAGTGTACAGAATAGGTCCTGTAGATGACAAAGGGTTGTATCAAGGTGTGGCTCATAGCTACACCCTAGACCCAGAGGCGTTTTTAAAGTTTTCTTTCTACGGAAATCCAGAAGATGACATTGTTAAAGAGTTTGTAGCAAAAAGAGGTGTAGAGCCTGAGTTACTTCCATACTTTGCCCATAAAGCTGACATAATGGTAGCGCCTCAAATGGGTAAAGGTGACATATTTACAAGAGATGACGAGAGAGAAGTCATCATAAGACCAGAGAAGATAATAAGAGATGACATAGATAAGTATGAGTACATCTATGGTGAGACACCACTAAAACTTAGAAGAGCAATAGGATTACTATCTGATTCGGAGTACAAGGCATCATCTCTACCAGAGGTAGACCTAAACACATTAAAGTTTATAAACTCTCTGCCCATAGAGAATGGTCAACCAGAGCGTAGAAAAGCAGAAGAGATAATTCGTGACTATACTAACGCTAGGATGCAAAGGTCAGGCGAGGACTTTAGAGTTGATTACAGGCTAGATAGACCTGAAGACCTAGAGAGAGTTGCTAGAATAATGGCAGCCGAAGCAGAGCTTGCTCTAGCTAGAGATGGAAATGCCATAGGTTGGTATGATGCAAAACTATCACTAGCGAAGAAGTTGTTTTCTATAGTTGAGCCAGAGATTACTCGTGACCCGAAACATGAAGCAGCTTTTGATTTTGCACTAGCTGTTACATCAAACGGAGTTGCTGTATTAGACAATGCATCCCATGCTCTTAGAGCGTATAGATCATGGAAAGATACAGGAAAGTTTGAGGTTATAGGCTATAACGAACGACAAGCTGCTATGGAGAAAGCTTTTAAGTTCTATAACATAATGAAAGACAATCTAGGTGATGAAGTAAAGATAGCTAAGTTCCTAGATGAAAAAGTAACTATCAAAGAGCTTAAAAACAGCAAGTTCCTACAGGAGATGGATGAGAAATACGATCTAGACATTGCTGAGAACCTTGGCTCAGAAAACGTGGATACTGTTGTTACAAAGTCCATCATATTCGGACCTAAGATAGGAAACGGCTTTTATCAAAACATCAGAGGTAACTACGACACCATAACTATGGATATGTGGTGGCAGAGGTTCTTCAATAGAATTACTGGAAGTCCTTTTAGAACGAGCCAAGATAAAACAAAAATAAATAACTACAACAGATTTGTTAATGCACTAAGAACTCCTAAGAGACAGTTGACTGCTGTTGACAGAGACTCGTTAAGAACAGCTATACAAGAGGTAGGCAAGCCTGCTTTTAGAAATCAAAAGAACAAGCTTGATCAAAACATAATAGATTTAGCCAAAGCGTTTCACGAGGAAAGAAACAGAAGGTACATAAGAATATCTCTAGAGGGTGCTAGAAACCTAAAAGGTGAGGAAAGAAGGGCAAAAGTTGCAGAAAACAGGGCTAGAGCAGGCATAGACAGAAGTTCTGAGCTATCCAGAGAGTCTAGTAACATGATTAATAACTTCTTTGGTCCGATATTAGAGATGCCTGACAGTGGTGGTCACAGAAACTACATGAGAAGAGCATCCAAAAGAGCGATAGAGATACTGGAGAACACCAAGGTAATAAATAAAGGTCAGCTAACAACGGCTGACTTCCAAGCACTAATGTGGTTCCACGAAAAGAGTTTGTTTAAAGCATTAGGCGTTAGAGAGGGTCGTGGAGGTGAACACGACTATGTAGATGGAGCCATAGATGTACTAAGAAAGGAAGGTATAGATGAAGTCGATATCGAAGAAGCACTCCCCACAACAGATAGATTCCGCATCACTGGTGGAACTGATCCCCGATCAGGAAATGAGCAGGCTGTTCAAAGAGCTTCAGTCACTAGGGACAAAATCGCAAAGTTTAAATCCCAAGAAGAGAAGAACAGAGACATCCAAGAGCAGCAACAGGGAATCATTGATGAGCGAAATGCCAGAAGAGCCGATCCAACAGTAAGAAGAAGTGTTGGTCTTCTATCCGAAAGGGGTATGAAAGAAGATAGAATAGAGGGCAGTATAAGAGAAGATATACAAGCACATCAGCATAAGATGATGTACACAGCATCTGCCAATGCCATAGCGAACAGGCTGATGGGTAAAGTGCCTAAGTTTATCCCTGTGTTTGGTAACAAGAAGATACCTTTTGTGGGTTTTGATGAGGAAAAAGCCACTAAACTTGCGGATACATTTGTTAGAGTATTCCAAGACAGGATGATCCCAGTATCAAGGATGGTGGATTTGCTACAAGAAAGAGGTTTTAAATTATCAGACATTCTAGACCCAGTTCTACAAGAACAGATAATGAAAGGTGCTACAGGAGCTAAGATAGAAGATAGACACGAAGGTATATACAAAGAGATTATAGAATCTGTAAAGAAACTAAACTTTTCTGATGCAGAAATAAACGAACTTAAAAGAGTATCAAGAGATGCATCAGACCCAGATCAAACAGGATTTCTAACAAACTTCCTAGACGACTTCTCCCCTAGCTTTTGGAAGAAACTACTATACGGAAAGCCAAACAAGCAATTAGGTATGGCAGAGGCATATTTGTATGCCCTTCACGCCAGGGAGAGAAACCGATACGTTAGAAGCATAGATGTAAATGGAGTTAATAAATATCCAAACAGAGGTTCTGGAATGTCAGATGCAGAAGCTGACGCTATATTGGCTTGGTTTAGAACCAAAGAAAGTTCACTTGAACTTTTAAACAGTATAAGAAATCAAGCTAGAGCTATTGTTGATGACACCAACAAAATAAGAACCGATGCAGGTCTACAGAAACTATACGGAAGGGGTTCTGGTTGGACAGAGTATGTGCCTCTAAAAGGTGTGTTTCATTCTGAGGACGAGACTGTTGATTATTCTAATAGAGGTTCATTTAAGAAACCATTGTATGGAGCTAGTGGTAAGGAAGACCTGCGTGTAAAAGGTCGAATGGACTACTCCCCCAACATACTAGCCAATCTCTTAACGCAGAACTCTAACTCTCTGATACGAGGAGATAGAAACAGGATAGGGGTCATCATGTTAAACATGATTCGTGAAGACCCTGAGATGCTACGAGAGTTTGCTGTTATAGAAGACATAACTCCAGACAAGGTTATGCTTGATGCTAGAACAGGAACACTTAGCAAAAGAAAGATAACTGCTGCCGAGAGAATGGAAGATAAAAGAGTTCTTGTTGTTAAAGACAAAGGAAGCGAAGTAGTAATTCGTTTTAATGATGAGAGGATTGCAGGGGCGTTTAGAGGTGACACAACTATGTCGTTTGGTGAAAACGCTGACTTCTTCCTACGCAAGATAGGATTGTTTAACAGATTTCTATCCAACATAAATACGACATACAACCCAGCGTTTGTGTTGCCAAACTTTGTTCGTGACCTTGAGACAGCATTAATAAATGTAGATCAGTACGAAGCAGAGAATTTAAAGCGTAATGTTATGAAGAAAGCACTGCCAATGTCTAGAGGTATATTTAGAGCTATCTCTAAGACAGACCTACTGTTAAGAGCAAAAAAATTAGATGATTCGACTCCAGAAGCTAGAGCGTACTTAGAGTTCGTTAAGTATGGTGGTAAGAACGTAACCAACCAGATGACTACCCTTGAGGACCAAGTTCGTGACTTAGGTGGCATACTAAACAACATATCAGAGGCAGGTTTGGTTGGGAAAGCCAAAGGTATGTATGATGGATTTGCAGGGGGCAAGGTAAAGAGCCTTGTATCATTAGTAGAAAACACTAACACTGCGGCTGAGAATGGCATCCGTGTTGCTACATACCAGACACTTCTCGACACAGGCAAGTATAGTCCACAACAGGCTGCATTAGCAGCTCGTAACATCACTGTTAACTTTGCTAAAGGTGGAGAGGCAAAGCCCATAATGAACTCTCTATATCTATTTTACAACGCATCATTACAAGGTTCGTTTGCCCTGCTTCAAGCATTTTCTAAATCATCTAAAGTTAGAAAGATGTACATGGGTTTATTTTTCTCTTCATTTATTTTAGATCAGCTTAACTATATATTTTCCGATGAAGATGATGAGGGTAATGTTGAGTACGATAAACTTACAGACTTTATGCTAGAGCATAATATTATTATACCTAACCTAGGTGTTAACGTTGCTGAAGCTGTTACTGGAGAAGACATAGAGAATAAAACTTTTGGAACTATACCACTTCCATATGGAGTTAACATGGTATGGAACGCAGGTCGTGCCTTGAGTAGACGCATGAGAGGTGGCTACACAGCAGCACAGACAACCTCAACTGTAACTGCAACAATTCTAGAAGCAGTAAACCCTCTAGGAGGAGCAGAGCATGTTACCAACTTTCTTGCTCCAACGATTGCTGATCCATACTTTAGCTTAAAAAATAATGTAGATTACGACAAGACACCTATATACAAAGAGGTGTCACAGTTCGCTGTAGGTACACCAGACAGTCAGGCATACTGGAATAGTGCATCACCAACTGCGGTCACTGTCTCACAGTTTATGAATAATTTTGGTTTCTTTGGTTTGGGTAGGGGAACAGATGTTCGTGGTGGTATATTTGATGTGTCACCTGACAAGTTGGACTTTATATTTGGCTACCTTACTGGTGGGGCAGGTACATTTGTTAGAAGAACGGCAGAGCTAGGATTCAATATAGGATCAGGTCAGGCTTTTGAAGCCTTTGAAGAAGGGTTAAGTGGTCAGGAATCTAGAGACTTCATAAGAACAGTGCCTCTTCTACGAAGAGCGATATACTCTACATCAGAGAGAGAGGATACTGGTAAGTTTATTCAGAAAAGAAACGAAGTATTTATCGCAAGAAAGGAACTCAAAGCAGCAGTGGAGTCTGGCGATCAGTTTGAAGTACAGAGAGTTCGTGAGAGGTATCCAGAAGAGTTAAAGATATACGGAATAATACGAGCAATAAACTCTAAGAGACAGAAGCTAACGTCTGCCAGAAATAGATTGTTGAGAGATGATGAGCTAGAAGAAAGCGATAAGGAAATGAGACTAGAGCGTCTTGATAAAGCAATACAAAAGCTGATCAACAGAGGTAATCAGCTTATGAAAAATGTTAAGTTAGGATATCTTTCTGAGATAGGTGTAACAGATTAAGTTCACTTGAACTTTTCTATCCAGTGCATTCTCCATCATCTGCTTGACAAAGAACACCCTCAGTATCAAATATCCAATCCCCTTGCCTTGATACAAAATCACCTATCTGTTTATAGGTTCTTTCTTGCACAAATGTTCTAGATTTTTTTCTTCTACTATGATTCTTTTCTTCTAAATTCATCCACCACTTGGCTCTATCTGGATGTAAACGCCACAAAGCAGCAATATTCTTTTCACTTTTAAGAAAGCATCCGTCACAGTTACCAAAGCCAGGAGTTATCTTCAGATCAAAGGGCTGTTGTTTCCAAAAAGCCATTATGTCATGCTTTCCGTGATTTGATAAAGCTATTGGATACCAATTAGTTATATCTTTCTCACGACTTTCTTTTATTCTATGTTGCTCATCGGCTCTAATTCCAACTGTGTTAAACCATTCTTTCCAACCAAAATCTTTAAGATATCTTTTTATAGTCAATATTTTCATCTCAACTGTACAAAATCTTTGATGATTATTAGGTAGAGTCTGTCTTACTTTAACCAAAGTCTCAAAAGGTTCTCCATTTCTTGATGCAGAATTGTGATTTACCACCTCAAAAGTATGCCTATTTTTACTACTTTTGTTATCCCTTACTACTCTATACTCAAGCCATGTAATAGGAACGCCCCACTCATCACCACATCTTTGAACAAAATCATAAGTCTCAGGCATCTCTCTTCCTGTGTTAGCGAACACAACCTTACAACTATCAGGTAATTTCCAATCTTGTGCCTCAAGTATTTTATAGAGCATGAAAGCACTTGTTCTACCACCACTAAAACTAATTACTACGTTCCCATCTGGTAATTCGTAACTTTTATTATTTTCAATCACCTTTTGCCCACTCTTTCATCTCTTGTTTTATTTCTTCATCTAGAAACGTAGCCTCTGCTGTTGCTCCTGCATACCCTGCTATATCAATCCAAGTGTCCTCATGTAGCTTGTCGTGCTTTGATCTAGCTATCTTTAGTAACATAAGCATAACCCCTACATCATAAATAGAAACGTTTCTTTCTAGGTGACATGACCAGAGCTTTGCAATACGTTCAAAGTTTTCTAGTGGGGTTCCGTAGTGATCGTTACGCTCCCCCACTGCTTTAAACGCTTTGTTTATTATCTTTTCCTTTGTTGTCATCTTCTTTCTCATTACGGAAGTTCCTTATAATCACGATAATCTAACAACATATTTTCAAACTTATTAAGAGCATCATTGTCTTTTTTTAGATCACTTCTAGAGCTAATACCAAGTCGGTCACGCAAATGCTTTGCACAACCTTCTTCTGAGTTTATCTTGCTATCCAAAGAAAAAGGGTTGGTATCAGCCATATACGACCAAAAGCTTGCTTCTTTACATACCATTATTGCACTCTTAAACAGCCTTTGCTTTCGTATTTGATCTTCACTTAACTCAGGTTCATTCTCATCCGTTAACTTGACCATAGCGACCATATAACGGCTACCTACCCAGTGTTGATGTAATTCTTGAGGAACATCATCAGGATGTATACAAAGCCGTAGGTTAGTGCCATTCTTGTCCTGTGACATAGATACCTTTACTGCCTCAAATTTAAGAGCAAGTTCTTTTACATCATCCATCTTTCTTCTCCTGGTTTTGGGTTACCTTTACTGACGATACGTTCATAACGTCATACGCTATCTTGTTCATCTTATCGTAGCGTCTTTTTGCAAATCCCTCTTCACGCTTCTCTGCAAAAACCTTTGCTTGATCTTCATCTAAGGCTCTCACTCTTCGTGTTCTGTGATATACAACCTCAACAACAACATCATACGACCCTGCCTTGAGGTAATCGGTTTTATTTCTGTCTAGCTTCATTGTACTCTCTCCATTTCTTTTCTGCCCATTCTATTGGGTCAACTCCTTGGAATATCCACCACTTCTTTTCGTTTCCGTAGTGATGTATAGACATGTGGTGTTCGTGACAAATGGGAACTGTCCAGTTGTCTCCGACCTTTAAAGCCACACCTCTAGGTTCTGCATACATAATGTGATGAGCCTCACTATCCTTACCGCAAATCAAGCAAGGCTCTTTTCTCACAATGCCAAGATACTTCTTATCTCGTATCTTATAACGAGAAGTCATCATCTTGTGTTTGAGGTTTCGGTGTAGGACTTCCTGTTCTAGCCATAGGAACGCTTGCCTTTATCGATAAGAAAACATCACCATTCTTTTTAACAGTTCGCTTCCAACCTGCTAGTGTGACTTTAGGATATCCAACACCACTGTTAAACTGACTTATAAGATGGTTCATACAATCACGATCTAACTCTAGATCACCAGTGTAATCAGGATGCTTATCCATCTTTTTGTTTTTGTTTCCGAATAGTGTCCCATTGGGACCTTGAAATTTACTTTCCATATTTTTTCTCCTTAATTAAAAGTATCTTTTTTAGCTTTAAAATCTTTCTGTAGTCGTTGGAACTCAGAAGGATTCTTTTCTTCCACCAAAGCAAGACCAACCTTGTTGTCTTTCCAGAATTTAAGAACAGAATCTTTGCTCTTGCAATGAGGTAAGAACTCGTCAAACACCGATATGATTGTTGTTAGACTATCGTCACCTGATTTTACCTCACCAGTTGGACTCGTGATAGAAAAGGGATGTTTGATATCTTGTGGTGACTCAAACACTGTAATAGGTTCACTTGAACTTTGTGCAGTAGTAGTGGTAGCTGTTCCATCATCATCAGTCTCAGGGTCACACTCTAGGTTTAGCATGGATTGCAAAAGATACCTACGCATGTAAGAAATCCCTGATCCAATGGCTTGACTGCCTTTTTTAGTGTCATCAAGACAACTAACCTTGCTTTCTAACATTTCACCAGATTCTAAATGGTGTAATCGGCACACTAATAGATTTTCTACTCTGTTATCAACGACAATAGCATCAGTAGTAAAAGATATATGCACACCATTATCCTCTAATGGCTTTTTGCAAGCGTTAAAAACGTCAAGAAGAGTAGAATAATTACTACCTATGTGTGGATTGCGACCATTTCTTTCTAATTTCTCAAAGCCTGATCCTCTTGCTTTCTCTATAGCCAAAAATATTTCTTTGTTTTCACTCATTATGTTCTCCATATATTGTTTTTGTTCTAAAGAATCCCTTGTACTGGGGATACCGATGCATAAAGTATCGTGCATACATCGATATGTAATCGTTACTAATTTTAAATGGGTTGCCATACGTCACGACACTAGTCTCCCACCTTACACGATTTATAATCATCCAAGCCGACATTTTCTTATGCCCCTTATTGATTGCATGAAAAGTAAACTTGTCGAATAACTCACAAATCTGTGGGTTCTTTTTGTGCCACTCCCACCATTTGCTTTTAAGTTCATCATAGTGACTAGTCATTACTTCCTGACTTTTCTAGGTATAGAAACAAGGTCAATAAAAAAATTTGGATATATTTTTCTTTCTCTTGGCTTACCTGTCCTTCTGTCGGTATCATGTATTATGTAATAGTAATCACGATGGTTTTTTGGCAATTTACATATGGAATAGTCTTCCTCGTATTCTTGCTGTAATTTATTAACTTTACTCATATTTTCTCCTTTTTCCTCTCCTTGGTTGTCTTAATTCTTCATTCATTTCTTTATTAAGTGTGGATTTACGTTTACCTATCGCAGATAGTTTCTGACTTCTCCTCTGTTCTTTTGTGATAGGTTTAAGCTTTGTTGCTTCCCAATCTATATAAACAGATTTCTTCTCTTCATCACTCATAGCATCCCCTCTGGTTTTTTAAGTGGTGTTCTTACAACTACTTCAAAGTTCTCTACCTCAACACAGTTAGGCTTGCCCACGATTGGGTCATTAAGTTGTCTAAGTTCTTGAGCCATCTCAATGCAATCTTGCTTGTAGCTGAATACTAGTCTGTGTACTGAGTGATTATTAACCTCTACATCAGGAATTGTTATCAAATATAAAACGAAATACGTTGCGGGAGTAATCATGCCTCACCATCAACCAAATGTTCACTTGCACTTTTATTTGGAACTCTAAATCTAACTGTGACCTGAGTGTAATCAGCCATAACTTTTTCTTCAGTTACTTGCCAACGAGCTAGAGGACATGCCTCTAGCCAATTATAAAATACAGTTTCCATGTTAAAATCTTTATCCTTGTCCATCTTTCTCCTCCATAAATTGTGAACAAAATTCTGCAACTCCACAGTAGTTGCCTACACATCTTGAGTTCTCTCCTTGTCGAAACTCAACGTAAGTGTCTTTAGTAGATGCTAGTTCTTCTGCATCATCCTGATTATCGAAAACCTTTAGAGCAGTCTTACGACCTTTTTTCTTAACTGCCCATTTGTCATCCTTAGACCATCTCTCTTGTTTGTTGCACCTAACGATTCGCTCATTCTGATCAAACAACTGTCTAGCGTTCTGATGTAATGACATTCTGTCCTCAACATACTCTGTACGCTCTTCTAAAGACCATAGAGGTATGTCCACGACTTCTATTGGATGTTGGGGGTAATCAGGCTTCAATGACGCTTGCTTCCTATTCCAGTCTCTTAGGATTGCACATATCTGAATTGTCTTAACAGGGATGCCTAATTCTTTTTCTAAAAGAAAGGCATACACATTTAATTGATTGACCCATTCTTGCTTGCTAAATATCACAGACCATACTGAAGTAACTTTGTAGTCTGTAATCACGATACCATCTTCTTCAATGTCGTATTGGTCTATAGCACCTGATAGAGTCCACCCATTTACTTTTTTATTTATTCTCTGCTCTTTGTAGGTGTTCTTGCCTGTAGCTCCCTCAAGTACGGAGTGAACTGCTGTACCGAATAATGCGAATACCATATCCATCGCATCAGTCGAAAGTGTGTCCTTATGTTCTTCTCTCATAAGAAGAACTCTCGGACTATCGATTAACTGGGTAACCGATATATCTGCATTCCCTTTGGAATACTTGTCTAGTTTGGCGAAGTTGACAAACGCATCTGGAAGACCATACTTGTTGGTAATCATTGTGGACTCTGTTTATTTATTATAGTTGAGTCTTATATAAGGAGTGAAAATGCAAATGTCAATAAAAGATACTACAAAAAGTTTATTTAATGTTATGTTTACAATAGAGGGTGAGCCTGCGAGCAAAGCCAACTCACGAAAGTTGGTTATGATTAAGGGAAGAATGGTTCCGATAAAATCACAGAAAGCCCTTAACTACGTCAAAGAATTTCAAAAACAAATACCCAAGATAGACCCTCTTACTGAAGACTATGTAAAAGTCGAGATGATGATTTACTATGCATCAAGAAGACCTGATCTAGACGAATCATTAATACTGGATTGTATGCAAAACTATGTCTACTACAACGACAGACAAGTTAAAGAGAAACACATCTACTGGGGTTTAGATAAAGAAAATCCACGAACAATCATTAGGGTTTCAGAGTTTAGACAAGAGGATATTCCTGACTACTTGACAAATTCACCTCTTTGATTTTTAATATCGCTAGTCAGAGAGTGAATCATGGAAAACTTAAATATAAGAAACATGGTTCTCAATTTAAGCGTTGGTCAACATAAAATCCATTGTCCATCATTTGAGTGCCGTGAAAGAAAAAAGAAAAATCTGAAGACTCTATCCGTCAAAGTTGACAAGGAGGGTGCAGTATTCTTTTGCCATCATTGTGATCTCTCAGGCTCAGAGTTCCACGAACAAAAACAAGAGGTAGTACCCATGTCAGTAATGAAGAGCATAGACGAAAAAGAGTTAACAAACAATGGCTTAGAGTGGCTTTCTAAACGAGGTATAAGCCAGAAAACAGCACAACGAATCGGTCTAAAGTCGGTTACGAATTACATAAATTCAGTTGGTCACGAAACAGAATGTATCATGTTTCCGTACACGAATCAGGGTCAGGTATATGCATCCAAAATCCGATCCATCAAAGAAAAAGGTTTCGCTTGTAATGGTTCACCACAAACATTTTTTAATATTGATACCATAGATTGGGAGCAACCACTTGTAATATGCGAGGGTGAAGTTGACCTAATTTCATTTCTTGAGTCTGATTGGAGCAATGTAGTTTCTGTTCCGAATGGTGCAGTAATGAAGGTAGCAGAAGGCGAGATAAATCCTGAGAGTGACAGTAAGTTTAAGTTTCTTTGGAACGCAAAAGATCAGCTCAAAGATATAAAGAAAGTAATTATAGCAACCGATAATGACTCGGCAGGTAAGGCTATGTCCGAAGAGATAGCTAGACGTATTGGCAGACACAAGTGTTTTAGGCTTGAGTATCCAGACGGATGTAAAGACGCAAATGATGTTTTGATGAAGAAAGGTTCACTTGAACTTTTATCGCTGATAGATGATTCGGAACCCTTTCCCGTATCAGGGCTTTACTCTGCCGAACATTTCTTCAAAAGATTGGACAAGCTATATGATGAAGGCTTTGGGAGTGGTGAGTCAACAGGGTACAGCAACGTAGATGATCTATTCACGATAGTACCATCACAGTTATCTATAGTAACTGGGCATCCCTCGTCTGGGAAGAGTGAGTTCGTAGACCAACTTATGATCAATTTGGCAAAGAAAAAAGGCTGGAAGTTTGCAGTGGCAAGCTTTGAGAACCAACCTGATATACACATAGCGAAACTAATATCCAAGATAGTTGGCAAGCCCTTCTTCCAGGGGCTGCAGCCGAGGCTTTCCGAAAAGGAATTGCAATACGGCAAGAAGTTTCTACAAGATCACTTCAGTTTTGTCTATCAAGCTGACGGTTCGCTGCCGACACTTGACTCTTTGCTTGAAAGATTGAGAGTTTCCGTACTTCGTAGTGGTATTAAAGGTTGTGTTATTGACCCTTATAACTACATCAACAGGTCTAACGTAGACGAGAAAGAAACAGATTGGGTATCATCCATGCTCTCACAACTAAGAGTGTTTGCCCAAAGCTACGACATTCATATGTGGTTCATAGCTCATCCGACAAAGATGATGCGAGATACTAGTGGCAAGGTTCCTGTACCCAAAGGGTACGATATTAGTGGTAGTGCTTCATTCTTTTCCAAGGCAGACTTGGGAGTTACTGTACACAGACCTGACCCAAGCAACTCGACTCTTGCAGAGATACATTGTTGGAAGTGTAGATACGCATGGGTCGGCAAGCAGGGAGATACTGTCCTAAACTACGATCCACTCACTAGTTCCTACGCCCAAGTGAAATCAAAAGGCATGTATGATGAGTTCTTGGTAAGGGATGATGCACCATCGTTCTGATCAGTTGGACACAAAGTTGGACACGACATGATGATAAGTAATCCCCATTTGGGTTGACAATCTGAGAAAATGTGACATATATGAATCGTGGATTTATATGTTTATTTCACTCTGACATATTTATTAAACTTTAAGGACTCTTCGGAGTCCTTTTTTTTGCATCCCTTTCCCCAGTGTCCTGCTGGCAAGGGATGCCCAAAGTTCACTTGAACTTTTTTCGCTAAAAGTAACTTGAGCTTTTTAGGCAACCCTTCCCTGGGATTCGAACTCCCAATTTAAGTTACTGTTTTAAAAGGATAATTATTTTAGTAAAATTCCTACCCACAACGCTACCCACAAAAAAACCCCCACCGAAGTGAGGGTTGAGTTGGGAGGAAAGATTCTGCTAAAAATGGGGATAGGAATTGAAGGATACCCATCCCCAAATTCCCAATAGACAAAGGGGGAGTGAACCCTAGCAGATGTGCCTATTGGTGTTCTATATTACTCTTGCCATGCAGTTAATACAATCTGTAAAGAGTCACTATCAACATCAAATTTAAATTTATAGCACTCACCAAAGTGCTTTGTGCATATTTTTTCTAGGTCATCTACGAAGTCATTTACAACTCCACTCTCCTCCTCAATGACCTTATCTTTTAATCTACTCATCTTTAATCTCCTCTACACCAACAATCTCAAAGTCTTTTGACCGATCATATCCAATGTCCATTTGAAAATCTTTTCTTGCAACATCATAAACATTATTCTCGTCATTAACCTCGACCTTATACTTATAATTTAAAGTGTCGATTGGTGCGAATGTAACAACAAACTTTTTATCTTTCATAAATAACTCCTCTAATTGTTCACTTGTACTTTTTTCCAATAGCCATAAACACAACGCTCTCCATCTCGTCTAGGATCATGTTTTGATAGTGCTACTCCATCGACAACAGCAACCAACTCGGCAGAACACTTTACGAGCAATGTGCCACTAGGCAGTTCATCTGCTATGAGATGAACCTTGCAACCCTGACCGATCTTCATGGTAGGATGCCACTCAAAACCCAAGCTAACAACGTACTCTCCTAGCAGTTTGTATAGCTTTGATCTTGTCTTACATATCTTGTACAACTCTCTGAGTTTTTCGTTTACGTCAGGCAAAGGTATGCCTGATGCTATTGCAATAGGAACTGCTCCCCAATGCACATTTACTTTTTTGCTACGGGGAGAGATTGGCATAAACTCTCTGTAGTACCATTCTCCACCATCATTATGTTTGTATTCCATATTGTTTCACTCCTAAATGTTCACTTGAACTTTTTGGAAACCCTGGCGCCAGGGAGGCAGCCCCAGAGTTCCCTTTTACGATTATTTTTCTGAACCTATCAGACCAACGAGTAGCATCATTGTGTCAAGCATGATGAATGATAGCCAAGCTGATCTTTCATCGGTAGTTTCTGCACCCATGCAACCAAGCAATAGGAATACAAAAGCAATACCTGACACAACAACGATCTTGTTGAAGATATTACCATGCCAAAAATCAAACATGGTAATACCCATAGTGCAGACATACGAATATCCATATAACAAATATTAATATAATGGAGATCATTCCTAGGATATCCGATACTTTTAGATCAAGAACACGATCAAATATTTCTTTGATTGTCATTATGCACTCTCCAACATAGATTTCATAACCTTGGCATTTTGCCTACGCTCTAGCAAAGATTTTGCTTTGTGTATGCTATCGCCAATGCCAAACATCTTGCCGTCACTCGTTTCCTTAACAAGCAATACTTTATTTGGCAGATACTCAGGGATAAACTCATATCCATACTGCCCAACACCTTTGTGCTTAAACCTAATGTCTAAAAAGTTACCTTTGAAACAATGGATGCCCTCGCTCTCTAAGTGTTTGTAAGGGTCAGGTGTAAGGGTCAGAGTCATTACATTACGTTTACCATTAGGTATTATATCTAGGTCTTGCTGATAGACGTTTTTATCCCATGTCAAAGATAGGTTAATCACATGTTTATTGTGGTAAGTATTATCTGAAGCGATGAAAGTATAGCCTTGTTCGTATTTACTATCGGCAACCTTAACAGTAAAAACCCTATCACTAGATGCTCTCTGAAAGTTCTTAGATACGCTATCGTCAAAGTGATTGCGAATAATCGCAGTATACTTGTCTTTCATAGGAACAAAGTCAATCTCTCTGTAGCCATTCTTCATACTTCTATAGTTTCTAATGTGACTAGCATATTCATACATTTCATCTAGTGGTTTTGGTATACCTGACGTTTTGTTTACGGCATCACAAGATGCCTCAAAGTTTGCCAACCACTCACAAGAAGCATCGGATAGATTATCCTCATCTATCTTCTTGTAGTAGTTGTCCTTTATATTAAAGACTCCTTTCACAATATCTTTAGGTACACCATACCTATGTATTGTATCTCTGATACTAGCATTGTATGCATCGATTATTACTTTGGGGGATGTTAACCCAGTTTTAAATAAGTTCATTGTATCACTCCTCTTCCTTATATGTTTCGTTGTATTTGCTAACCATTTCTTGAAACATCTTTCTGCTAATTGTCAGCGTTACGTTATTGTCATCTCGACCATGATTTATAACTTCAAGAAAATCACCATCATAACCATCTATAAATTCAAAATCATCTGCTACTGCATTTACTTTTAATTCAATCTCCATTACTTCACTCCTTATATTTTATAGGGTCTAAAAAAGTTCACTTGCACTTAATAGACCCTATGGTTTTTATCTATCGGATTTTACTAGTATAGTATCTCCGAATGGTGCTTTCTCGTCAGTACCTGAACAGTTGCACCACAATACGTCATATTCAGGTATCATATCGCCTTGAGGATAATCAAATATGCCCATGTCGGTCATAACAATTACCTTGGTATCTTCATCTACTAGACCATTCTCCTCAATGTAATTGAAGCATGGCATGATGCTAGTGCCACCATTCTTGACAAGTTCCAACTCCTCTATCTCCTCTCCTCTATCATAGTAGACTATCTTTTCCTCATCTACGTCAGTATCAAAAGGTATGAGCGTGACGCTCTTAGGTGATAGTGTCGATGTAATCTCATTCAACTCAGTAAAGGCAACCTGATGCTCCTCAGTTTGCATACTACCACTTTGGTCATGCAGTATGATTAGATCAGATACACCTACACGATTGCTTGTCGGCATGAGAGTTCCACATGTCTCCAAGGTAGCCTTGCGAAAACGAGAGAAGGTAAAATCTTCAGGCTGATCGCCACCTTGAACATATCGCAACAACTGATCTCTCCAATCAACTTTAGGCTCAAGCAGTTTCTTTACCATGTCCTTGATCTCTTTCGGTAGGTTGCCTGCCATGATCTGCTTGGATGAGTTCAGTAGTTTCTCATCAATCTGACCCTCCAACTCTGCCATGTCTACGTCAGATAGTGGAGTGCCATCAGCATTAGTAGGTTCGATAACATCACCAAAAGGTTCACCTGAACTTTTTTCGTCATCCTCTTCATCGGCAAGCCTATTGTAAACTACCTCGGCAGGCAGATTACCATAACTGGCATCGATTAGAATATTCTCTACAAGTTCAAAACCTGAGTCTTTCAGTATCTGATTAATAGGATAATCACATGCTTTGTTCCATCTCTTGAACTGCCTACCCTTTTTCCTGAGAGGATGCTTATAAAGTATGTGCATAACCTCATGGGCAAAAGTAAAGACAAGCTGACCCTCTGTTACTCTCTCTACAAAATCTCTGTTCCAATAGATACCCTTGCCATCTGTAGCCATAGTTTTGGTAATGTCGGCTCCCACCTCAGAGATGGGAGTCGTTATTAGATTACAACCAAAGAATGGATT
>CAACVD010000348.1_pt1 | contig 22369 bp, 23 predicted proteins | sample 2381771 | NCBI WGS metagenome assembly CAACVD01 (sample SAMEA5211965, study PRJEB30684) | marine metagenome | biome: Marine; feature: Epipelagic; material: Water | collected 2015-10-15 | depth 15 m
TAAAGATGAACTAGAAAAACTTAAAAAAGAATTAGGACTATGACAAACAAAGTTTTTAGACCGTTTAACACCTATGGCATCTACGCTATTTCTGCCGTAGTGTTCTTTACACTGGGTTACAGCGTAGCAATAATTTAAGGAAAGTATTATGGCAGAAGATATCTATAGCCCAGACCCTCTGATGGTTGAAGAGTCAATTGAAGAGTGGGTAATGACCAAGTGTGAAAACTGGCGTGACCACTACGAGTCAAACTACGAAGCAAAGTTTGAGGAGTACTACAGACTCTGGAGAGGACAGTGGGATCCTGCTGATTCCCAGAGAGGATCAGAGCGTTCCAGAATCATATCTCCTGCGTTGCAGCAGGCCGTAGAGTCTAACGTAGCAGAACTAGAGGAAGCCACGTTTGGCAGAGGTAAGTGGTTTGACATTGCTGACGACACTAACGACAAAGATCGTCAGGACATACAGTACCTCCGTAACAAGCTAACAGAAGACTTTGAGAACTGTAAGGTACGTAAAGCTGTTGCAGAGTGCCTGATTAACTCTGCTGTGTTTGGCACAGGCATAGGAGAAGTAGTTCTTGAGGAGATTAAGGAGATGGCTCCTGCTACTCAGCCTATTATGGAAGGACAGTTGCAGGCTGTAGGTGTAAACATTACTGACAGAATCGTTGTTAAACTTAAGCCAGTGTTGCCTCAGAACTTTCTCATAGATCCTGTAGCAACGACTGTAGAAGACGCTATGGGCGTAGCTATTGATGAGTTTGTGTCTAAGCACGCTATAGAACTTCTACAGGAGCAAGAGGTGTACAGGGACGTTTACATTGAATCTGCTGCGCCTGACTCAGACCTAGAGCCTGACCAAGACCTTACGATCTACAACGACGACAAGGTACGACTAACTAAGTACTACGGCCTCGTGCCTCGTGAGTTACTTGAGGCAGAAGACGTAGAAGTAGAGTCAGAATCAATGTACGTTGAGGCTATCGTAGTTATTGCTAACGGTGGCACACTACTAAAGGCTGAGGCTAACCCGTACATGATGGGTGATAGGCCTGTAGTAGCGTTTCCTTGGGACGTAGTTCCTGGAAGATTCTGGGGTCGTGGCGTATGCGAAAAAGGCTACAATTCTCAGAAAGCGCTAGACACAGAACTACGCGCACGTATTGACGCCTTGAGCCTCACGATTCATCCTATGCTTGCTATTGACGCAACTAGGTTGCCACGAGGAGCTAAACCTGAAGTACGTCCGGGCAAAATGATTCTTACTAACGGAGATCCGCGTGAAGTTCTACAGCCGTTTAACTTTGGGCAAGTTGGTCAGATTACTTTCGCACAGGCACAAGCGCTTCAGCAGATGGTTCAGCAGGCTACAGGAGCGGTTGATTCAGCAGGAATTGCTGGCAACGTTAATGGTGAAGCTACTGCCGCTGGCATTAGTATGTCTCTTGGTGCTATTATTAAACGCCATAAGCGCACCTTAATTAACTTCCAGCAGTCGTTTCTGCTGCCTTTTGTATCTAAAGCTGCACACAGGTACATGCAGTTTGACCCTGAAAACTATCCGGTAGCTGACTACAAGTTTAACGCTACGTCTACTCTAGGTATTATTGCGCGTGAATACGAGGTAGGACAGCTTGTACAGTTGTTGCAGACCATGAAACAAGACAGTCCTAGCTATCCTATATTAATTCAAAGCATCATCGACAACATGAACTTAAGCAACCGTGAAGAGTTAATTGCGTCTATGCAACAAGCGTCTCAGCCAGATCCTCAGGCACAACAGATGGCTCAGATGGCTCAACAAGCACAACTGCAGTTTCAACAAGCACAAACCGCAGCACTACAGGGACAAGCTGCTGAGTCTCAAGCTAGGGCTGCTAAGTACCTTATCGACTCTGAGTTGGCTCCAGAAGAACTTGAAATTGATAAAATTAACGCTATTACACGTAATCTTAGAGACGGAGATGCAGATGACCGAGAATTTGAACGTCGGTTAAAAATTGCTGAAGTAGCGTTAAAAGAAAAAGCACTAGATAATAAAGGAGTAACACCTCGTGTTAATGACACAGACAGAAATGAACAGCTTTCTGAGCCAAATCAACCAAGCGTTCCAGGATCAGTTCAACCGTTTAGACGAGATGGAGCGCAAACTCGTGGACCTAGAGGACCAAATGTTGGCCCTGCGCCAGAAGGAGGACTCTAACGGTGCCAAAGGAAAAAGACCCCAGACTAGCAAGAGCGGGCGTGTCGGGTTACAACAAGCCAAAGAGGACGCCTAGTCACCCTACTAAGTCACACGTAGTTGTGGCTAAATGTGACGACGGTAAAGTTAAGACTATACGGTTTGGACAACAAGGAGTATCAGGTGCTGGCAAGAGTCCTAAGACTGATAAGGAAAAAGCGAGGCGTAAGTCCTTTAAGGCTCGTCACGCTAAAAACATAGCCAAAGGGAAGTGTTCTGCGGCTTATTGGGCAAACAAGGTAAAATGGTAAGGAGATAGCTATGCCACAAGGGAAAGGAACATACGGAAGTACAGTAGGAAGACCACCTAAAAAGAAAAAGAAGAAGGTTAAAAAATAATGCCTAGGGGACTATACAGCAACATACACGCTAAACGTAAGCGTATCAAGGCTGGATCAGGTGAAACTATGCGTAAACCGGGATCAAAAGGCGCTCCTAAGGCCTCTGCCTTTAAGAAAGCCAAGAAAACTGCCAAGAAACGGTAAAATTTACATAAAATAATGCTTGACTTTTAGTCAAAAGTATGGTATAATATAGATGTACTTAGGTACACTTAATACAACAGAGACAACCCAAGAGGCCTCAAGATGGATCAAGAAACACAGCAGTACTACGACGCATACTTTAGTCTTTTTATTACTGATGGCTGGAAGCAACTTATGCAGGACTTTGGTAACAATGCTTTACAGATTAACAGTATAGAAGCTACTAAAGATGCTAACGATATGTATTTCCGTAAGGGACAACTAAACGTATTAGCCCACTTAATCAACATGGAAACTATCGTTACAACTAACTACGAAGAGGCATCTAAGCCTCCAGAAGAAGATGATTAAAGTATTTGATTTTCGTTGTACTAACGGACATACCTTTGAAGAATTTGTAGAGTCAGGTACTACATCCAGTAGGTGCGGATGTGGTGCTAATGCTACAAAGATTGTATCAGCAACTCAACACATACTTGATGGTGCCTCTGGGGATTTTCCTGGTAGGCACATAAAGTGGGTACGTGAACACGAGAAGGCTGGGCAAACCACGCGGGAAACCTCATAGGCCAACTCCCATTGAATCCTCCATAACCTAATAATAATAGGCGGGGTAAGTTTAGAATGTCACGAGCAACACTACTTGATGAGCGTAAGGAAGAAGAATTAGAAGCAACAGACCAACTCGACACACAGGATACGGTAGAGACTCCTGAAGAGGAACAACCTCAGCAGCCCGAAGTTCCAGAAAAGTACCACGGTAAATCTGTTGAAGACCTCGTACAGATGCACCAAGAACTTGAGAAGTTTTCAGGTAAACAGAGTACGGAAGTTGGCGAGTTACGTAAAGTTGTTGATGATTACATCCAGACACAACTCTCAACCCAACAAGCACCTCAACAACAGCAACAACAAGATGATAACGATGACGATGTAGATTTCTTTGTCGATCCTAAGACCGCTGTTAGTAGAGCTATAGACAACCACCCTAAGATCAAGGAAGCGCAGGCTTACACACAACAATACAAACAACAGGCTACTCTTGCACAACTCAAGTCTTCTCATCCTGAGATGGAACAGATACTGCAAGACCCCAAGTTTGCTGAGTGGATCAAAGGGTCAAAAGTCCGAACACAGTTGTTTGTTCAGGCAGACCAACAGTACGATTACGATTCTGCACACGAGCTATTCAGCCTCTGGAAAGAGCGCAACCAGATAGTTCAACAGACTGCACAAGCAGAAAAAGCAGCGCGTAAGAGTTCAGTTAAGACTGCATCAACAGGCAACGCTCGCGGAACAGCAGAAGGATCTCGTCGTAAAGTTTATCGTCGTGCTGACATTATTAAACTTATGAGAACCGACCCAGAGCGCTATCAGTCCATGTCGGACGAACTACTCAAAGCGTATTCAGAGGGTCGGGTCCGATAGCCTAAAGGAGAATTACAATGGCTAATGAAACTTCTGGTGCCTACTTTACAGCCCACGCTGTAGTAGACAAAACTGCTGCTGGGACTTTTATCCCAGAAATCTGGAGCGACGAAGTAATCGCTGCTTACCAAAAGAACCTGAAGATGGCTCCCCTTGTCAAGCGTCTCGCTATGTCTGGCAAGAAGGGTGACGTTATTCACATCCCTAAGCCTATCCGTGGTGCTGCATCTGCTAAGGCAGAATCTGTAGCAGTTACGATTCAGGCTAACCTAGAAACTGAGTTGCAAGTAACTGTTGACCGTCACTTTGAGTACTCACGTTTGATTGAGGACATCGTAGAAGTACAGGCTCTGTCTTCTCTGCGACAGTTCTACACAGAAGACGCTGGCTACCAGCTTGCTCTGAAGGTAGACACTGACCTCATCAACGCTGCTACTGGCTTTGGCAACGGTACTCGTACTCAGTCTCCTGCTGCTACTGGTGCTAACTGGGTTAACAGCAACAGCTACTACTTTAACGCTGCTACTGGTATTTCTACCTATGCAGTGGATACTGTAGCTACAGGCGACAACTTTACGGATCTTGGATTCCGCGAAGCTATCAAGCTGATGGATGACGCTGACGTACCTATGGATGGACGAGTTCTCGTTATTCCTCCTGCGTCACGTAAGTCAATCATGGGCATTGAGCGCTACGTGTCTTCTGACTTTGTAGGTGGTCGTGGTGTTGAGTCAGGACTCATCGGTAACTTGTACGGTGTTGACGTATACGTTTCTAGCAACTGTCCCGTTGTTGAGACAGGCGGTGAGAACGGTGCTTCATCTCTTGATACCCGTGGTTGCTTGTTCTTCCACAAAGACGCTCTTGTAATGGCAGAGCAAATGGCTGTACGTTCTCAGACCCAGTACAAGCAAGAGTACCTCTCTACTCTGTACACGGCTGACACTCTGTACGGTGTTGAGACTTACCGTCCCGAAGCAGGATTTATCCTCGCTGTCGCTGACGAGTAAAACTCTAGGGGGTCAGCAATGGCCCCTTTTTCTTTCCTTGTTTGTTTTCTTAGGAGTAGTCTATGCCTATCTTTCGGGGTGACGGTGGTTCAGGTGATGCCTCTACGGATGCGTATGCGTCTCAGGTAGCTACCAACGCTCAGACTGCTACTACAAAAGCAAACGAAGCTGCTGCATCTGCTACTGCTGCGGCTAACAGTGCTACAGCGGCTGCTGCTAGTGAGTCTAGTGTATCGAATGACGCAACTGCTGTAGCACTAAGTGCTACTGCGGCAGCAACCAGTGCAACCAGCGCTTCTGGTAGTGCAACTACAGCAACAACACAAGCATCTGCTGCGTCAACGTCTGCTACGTCTGCTGCTACATCTGCTACTACAGCAACAACACAGGCTACTACAGCTACTACTAAAGCCAGTGAAGCCAGCACAAGTGCTACTAATGCAGCTACCAGCGCAACAACAGCAACAACACAAGCAACCACAGCTACTACACAGGCTACCAACGCAGCCTCTAGCGCCACTGCAGCGGCCTCCAGCGCAACGGCAGCAGCCTCTAGTGCTACAGCAGCAGCTACATCTGCAACAGCCGCAGAAGCCGCTAAGGACGCTATTAACGGGCTTTACTTAGGCGCACAATCAAGTAACCCAACTGTTGACCTAAACGGTGACGCAGTAACAGCAGGTGATTGGTACTTTAATACATCAGATAACAGCACTAGAATTTACACTGGTAGTGCTTGGGATACTATTAACCCAGACCTAGTAGGAGACACTACGCCACAGTTAGGCGGTAACTTAGACCTTAACAGTAAGGATGTTACTGGCACAGGTAACGTAAACATTACGGGTAATGTAAGCCTCAGTGGTACTGTTGATGGTCGTGACGTTGCTGCTGATGGTACAAAGCTAGACGGCGTTGAAGCTAGTGCAGATGTAACGGATGCAACTAATGTTGCTGCTGCGGGTGCCTTAATGGACTCAGAGGTTACTAATCTTGCACAAGTAAAAGCGTTTAGTTCTGCTGATTACGCTACGGCTGCACAAGGCACTAAAGCTGATACAGCACACGGCTGGGGTAATCACGCTAGTGCTGGGTATCTCACAGGTAACCAAACGATCACACTGTCCGGTGCAGTCACTGGCTCTGGTACAACTTCTATTTCTACAACACTGTCAACTGTTGACGGAGGAACTTATTAATGACTACAATTAAGCTAAAGAACGGTTCAGGCGCACCAGCGACAAGTGATCTTGTTCAGGGCGAACCTGCGCTGGACTTAACTAATAAGCGCCTCTACACAGAAAACGCAAGTGGTGCTGTAATTGAAATAGGTGTTTCACCTAGCACCATAGACATAAATGCAGGTACTATTGATGGCACTGTTATTGGTGGTGCCAGTGCCGCCGCAGGCACATTTACTACGTTTACTTCAAACGGCATTGATGACAATGCTGACGCACTAGCTGTGACCATTAGCTCTAGCGAGGATATAAGCATTGGTTCAGCTTCAAACCATGCTGGCGCAAGAGTTGTCATCAATGACACCCCACCAACAGCCTTTGGCAGTCCAATGCTTCAAGTTGGACAAGAGACATTTACAGGTAGTGGGTATTACTCTATTGGTTTTGGCTATACAAATGGAACCTATACAGAGCCGCCCGCAGAGATTGCCGCAGTTTCTACGTCATCGTCTGGCGGTACTACAGCAGATATTATCTTTGGTACAAGAAGTGTAACTACGAACACCGCTGTAACAGAACGTATGCGTATTGATAGCTCTGGCAATGTGGGTATTGGTGCAACCACAGTAAACCGAAAACTAGAACTTGCGGGCAACAACAACGCCGGTGCAAAAGCTAATTACCTCAGAATCACAGACACAGACACATCAGCGACAGCGGCAAATCAGCAGGGCGGCATAGAGTTTTATGCAAGTGACTCTAGTGCTGGCGCAGGGGTTACCGCGAGTATGGAGGTCGTATACGCAGGCTCAGGCGGTGGCGGCGAGATAACATTTAACACTGCCGCAAACAGCGGTGCTGGTGTTTCTGAAGCCATGCGGATTGATGAGTCTGGCAATGTCGGTATTGGCACTACGACTCCCGGCGAACTACTACACGTTCGTAACTCAAGCACAGCCGGTGCTGTTGGCTTTAGGGCGCAAAACAGCGAGGGTTATGCAAACATTCTTACTAATGGTGGGGGGCTACAGATAGAGACAAACGCTAGTGGAGTAGTAGCAACTATTGACTCCAGCGGCAACTTGCTGGTTGGAGAAACTTCATCTGGAAGCTCGCGGTTTATTGCTAAAAAGAGTGTTGCAACAGGCGTTTATACCGCAAAGCTGATAGACACAAATACAACTGCCAGTAATTGTTTTGGCCTTAATATTGATTATTCGGCGGCGGCTCCTAACGGCAGTGGTAATCAGTTTATTTATTGTGAAGATAGCTCCGCATTGAGGATGTCGGTTACCTCAAATGGAGGAATCAGTAATTATCAAGCCTATGATTCAAATTTATCAGATCAACGCGCCAAAAAAGACATTGTTGAATCTGGTGATTACCTTGAAAAACTTTGCAGTATTCCGGTTAAAAACTTTAGATACAATGAGGACGAGGAAAACAGCAAACTTCACTTAGGTGTTATTGCACAGGACGTTGAAGCTGTTGCGCCAGAGTTTGTAAGCAAAGCATCTTGGGAATACAACGAGCAACAGATGGACTCCGTGTTTAACACTGATCTTATGTTCGCCATGATGAAATCTATTCAAGAACTTTCAACACAAGTAAACGAACTCAACGCCGAAGTAGCGGCTCTAAAAGGAGAATAAACAATGGCACACACATGGACTGTAGGCGCAATGGACTACACCGTTTCACAAGACGGACACACCAACGTAGTCAATACCGTACACTGGCGTTGCTCAAAGACTGACGGCGATCACTCTGGCTCATCCTACGGCACTGTAGGGCTTGAGGCTCCTAGTGGGTCGTTTGTCGAGTGGGCTGATGTTACTGAAGCTACGGCTGTAGGCTGGGCTAAGGCGGCTTTAGGTGACGATCAAGTAGCGGCTACAGAGGCGGCTATTGATGCACAGATTGCTGAACTTGCTACACCTACGTCTGGCACTGGTGTTTCTTGGTAATCTGATGAATGGATCCTCTTTCTTTAATTGCTATGGCGTCTACAACCTTCAAGGGTATACAGACGCTAGTAAACAGAGGTGCTGAGATTGAGCACGTTGCTCAAAAGTTAGGGCAATGGTACAGCTTTGCGTCTGACATAAAACAAGCAGAAAAAGAAGCTGAGAGTCCCGGTGTATTCAAGAAGTTATTTGATGGTAACACCGTAGAGCAACAAGCACTCAATAGCGTTATAGCTAAGAAAAAGCTAGAGGAGCAAGAGAAGCAGATAAGAGAACTCATTGTGTGGTCATACGGTGTCGAGACTTATCAAGAGATGATAATGCTGCGGCGTAAGATTAAAGCACAAAGAGAAGAAGTTATCTACAAGCAACGCAAAAGACAACGTATGCTACTAGATAGTTTCTTGTTGTCTATAGCCGCTATCGTATCAGCAGGTATTATTTACGGTACGATAACTATCATCAAAGGTGCATGAGGATGGCAGATCAAGGTATGAAAGAGGTAATGGATACAGTTTCTGTAGCAACTGGTGTTGGTGCCTTGGCTGGCGTACTGCCTTCCTTAGCTGCGTTGTTGACACTCGTGTGGACAGGCATACGCATCTGGGAAACAGACACAGTGCAAGGCTGGCGTAACAGAGGTAAGTCGTAAGTGTGGCAAGCACTCATTAGTCCTATTGCTGGACTTGCTAAGACTTGGATGAGCAATCGTCACGAGCAATCACAAGCTAAACATGTAGCTAAGATGCAAGTAATACAGAACACAGCATCTTGGGAACAACACATGGCACAGGCTAGTGCATCCTCGTGGAAAGACGAGTGGTTCACAGTAGTCCTGAGTGCGCCTGTGATAGCAATTATGTGGGGCGTAGGTATGAACGATCTTGATATCATTGGACGCGTAGGCGTTGCCTTTGCAGAGCTAGGGAAGCTACCTGAGTGGTATCAATATCTTTTGTACGTTGCAGTCACAGCCAGCTTTGGCATACGTGGTGCTGACAAGCTGATGCAGCTAAAAGGTGGTAAGTAAGTTATGGCTAACGAGACTCCTTATGTGCCGCCTAAAGCCGGTGAATTTTTTTCAGAGCTAGGCGAAGACGACAAGTGTAAAAACGAAAGCCACATCCCTGTTTTTATTGATGGTAAAAAAGCAGGTTGCGGTAGTAGTTCTTTTTTTAGCGATTACTACGTTGCTGGTACAGACGTAGATAGTGTTCCTTTTATACAAGGAACTGTAGATCAAATTTACTCTATGCTTTACGGTCAGTTGCCTGCTGGTGAGTACTACGAAATTGGAGACTTGAACGAAGACGGTGTTAACGAGGTTTACAGCTACACTCTTAATGACACAGGAGCACAAGTTACTCAGTCTGTTTACGGCTACGATGACGACGGAAACGTCACGACTACTTCTTATGCTGATTGGAGCGCACCAGACCTCTCTGAGTTAATTGAGAAGTACGGTGAAGACGCTGTTAATACAGCAAAAGGTGTTTATGACGACTTAGGAAATTTTATAGAAGGGGCGCAGGACGATCCTTTAGGCGCTATTGTGTCTATTCTTGATGTTGTTACAGAAGCAGGTATTCCTGAAAAGTGTCAAGACTTACAAGACTGTAAAACGGCTGATCCAGATAGCGGCACGTACTGTTGGAAAGACTGTGTTAACTTTAGTGTGTTAATAGGTATACCCGGTTTACCTAGTCTTCCAGGCATTGGTGATATAGGCACTTACCGTGATTTTGAAGACGCTCTAAAAGAAATAGGAACCACAATTGGAGACGTTTTTGAAGGTAACAATAAATGTGGTGCAGACACAGACGGCGATGAGATACCCGATGAAGAGTGTACCGTTGGTCAAGTAGTAAAAGACCTTGGTACTTGGGCAATGGGAAAACTTGAAGAGGTTTTAAAAGGCATTGAAGATGCTACTTTAGACGATGCTTATGATTGGATAAAAGGAATACTTGGTGCCGCTGTCGGTGGTTACGTTTTTACGCAAATTGAAAAAGAAATAAAAGACGTATTTTTTCCTATTGCGCCTGATGACGATGAGTGCCCAGAAGATGTAAGCGAAATTAATGCAGACAACTTTGAAAAATGCGGCTACCAAGACTGCGGTGACGGCAAGTACGTAAAGGTAGGGGAGTCTTGTGACGAACAAGACCCGTTTGACGAAACTAAGTGTGTAGAAGAAAACTACTTTAACGAAAATAAAAAAGCCTGTGAAGATGCTGACTACGTAAACTGTACTGGCGGTGAAAACTCAAGTGGTCAAGAAACTACAGGCGGTATAATTCAAGGGATCCTTGACGACTGTGATGTAATACAAGACCCACAGTGCATAGGAGACGGTCGCTGGGACGGGGAAAAATGTGTATGTCCTGATGGAACCGATAAAGCAGGAGAAGACGAGCCTTTAGACGGCGATTGTTCTGATCCAGATAACCAAACACCCACAGGACCAGACGGTATAACGTGTGAAGACGGGATGCCGGGAGACGCTGGTGATTTTAACTTGGTTGAAAAACAAAACTGGTGGATAGCTAACTGCAAAGATACTCACTGCAACGACGGAACTCTGATACCTGCAGATGGAGTCTGCGGTGGTGGTAACGTCCCTGACGACCTGTGTGACGACGGTTCTGAGCCTTTCTATCGTGTATTTGACGATGACAAAGATGGAGCCTTTACAGACCCTCGTGACGGAAAGAGTTATACCTACGATCCTTGCGACCAAACTCAGCCACCTGTTGAAGTAACTGGTCCTGATACTGGAGGAAACCAAGGAGACGAGTGTGACTTAGCAGAAGCTGGTTATTCAAGTGGCGGCACGGGCGTTATTGACGCAAACGGAGATTGCAAAAGAGTTGGACAAAAATGTAACAGATTTTCTTATGGTTTTGGTTCTGAAGATAATTGTGACACTGGGCAAGGCTCCTACACTTCTGTTGGCGTTATAGATTCTAATGGGGACTGTGTTTGTGCAGAAATTTCAGAACCGCCAGAAGGCTGTGAAGAAGGCTTTGACAAGCCAGAAGGGTACGATGAGTGTACTTCTATAGCACAACTGTGTGCTGATGGGGCAGAAGGCTACGGATCAGAAAATGAATTGTGTGTTTCTACACCGCCCCCAGAAACTTGTAACGACCCTAACGCTGTCAACGATGGGCAAGACGGGCCTTGTGAATGTAAGCCCGGTTTTTCAAAAGACCCAGAAACGCTGCTTTGTGTACAAGGTACTCCTGTTTGTGACAACGGAGCTACAGAAGAAAGTGGGTGTGATACTTGCCCTGATGGAACCAGTGTTCTTGAGTACGAAGACGGAATGTGTCCTTCTGAGCCTCCAGATTGTAACGACTGTACCTGTGCTGAGTACGCCGCAGATAACCCTAAAGAGTGTACTACGTGTCCTGAAGGTCAATCTTACTGTGACTCTACAGGCCAATGCGAGACTGCTGAAAACTGCCCTGACGGGCCTGAGCCTCCTCCAGAAACCGGCGGTGGTGGCGGTGGTGGCGGCGGTGGCGGTGGTGGCATGTTTCAGCCGTACACTTTTGCCATAGCCGCAGACCCTCAGTTACAAACTCGACAAGAGTTTCCTATTACAGATTTCTTAGCTGGTATCTTTACTGGCACTGGAGGCGGTAAAGCATGACATATTTAAACTTAGTAAACAACGTGCTAAGACGCTTACGTGAAAATGAGGTGTCTAGTGTACAAGATACAACCTACAGTAAGCTGGCGGGTGACTTAGTAAACGATGCCAAGAGAATGGTAGAGGACGCTTGGGATTGGTCAGCACTCAGGACTACCCTGACTGTTACTACGTCTGCTGGTACTTTTAACTACGTACTCACTGGGTCACAAAACAGGATTAAGGTACTAGACGTACTTAACGATAGCTCTAATTTGTTTATGAGTTATCAGACAGCACACTGGTTTAACGATGCGTACCTTAACCAGAGTCCCGTATCAGGCATACCTGAGTACTACACGTACAACGGTGTTGACTCTAACGGCGATACTCAAGTTGACCTGTATCCTCAACCAGACGACACGTACACCATTAGGTTTAACTGTATTCTAAGGCCAGACGACTTAAGTGCTGACACTGACGACCTTACCATCCCTGCCCAACCTGTAATACACCTAGCAATAGCTCTGTTAGCTCGTGAGCGTGGCGAGACAGGCGGTACATCAGCACCTGAGTACTTTGGTATTGCTGATAAGTTTTTGTCTGATGCGATTGCTCTGGACGCACAAAAGCACCCTGAAGAAACCATCTGGTACACTCCGTAGGAGCCTGACGTATGGCACAGCCGCTACAAAGTATTAACTTAGTTGCTCCTGCGTTTAAAGGAGTCAACACAGAAGACTCTCCTATTGCACAGGATCCGTCGTTTGCTGAAATCGCTGATAACGCTGTGATTGACAAGCGTGGGCGTATTGCTGCACGTAAAGGAGTAGACCTGTTAACTGCTGTAAACACACCTCTAGGTTCTGACTACGCTGTTAAGTTGCACCACTTTTACGATGACGCAGGTAACGAGGAAGTCTTTGTCACGGGTAACAACAAGATATTTAAGACTGCACAGACGACTAATCCTAATGACACGCTTACTGATATTACTCCGGGTTCGTACACAATAACCGCAGACAACTGGAAGATAGTAAACTTTAACGATAAGGCTTACTTCTTTCAGCGTGGACACGAGCCTCTGGTGTACGACAACGCGACAGGACTCAGGACGTTCGGTACAGCAACAGGTAGTTCTACTAATAGTAACTTCTACTGCCACGAGGCTCTAGCAGCTTACGGTAGACTGTGGATCGTAGATAACGCAGCAGACACACAGACTATATACTGGTCTGACCTGCTGATAGGAACAGACTTCACGGGTGGCTCCAGTGGTTCTATAGATGTATCTAAGGCTTGGCCTGATGGGTACGACGAAGTACGGGCACTAGTTGCTCACAACAACGCTTTGCTAATCTTAGGCAAGCACAGCATTATCGTGTACGCTAACGCCGTTAGTCCAGCAATTATGGCTTTGTCTGATACCGTTGCTGGCGTTGGGTGCATCTGTAGAAACTCTGTACAGCACATAGGTACTGATGTGTTGTTTATGTCTCAAAACGGCTTGAGGAGTTTTGGTAGGACTATACAAGAAAAGTCACTACCTCTGTCTGATTTAAGTGTAAACATAAAGTCTGAGATTATTAATTTAATTGAAACACGGACTGCACCAACGGCGTCTGTGTACAGCCCTGAGAACTCGTTTTACCTCATTACGTTTCCTGACAGGTCAACTACGTACTGCTTTGATCTCAAGGGTAAACTAGAAAACAACGCTTACAGAGCCACACGTTGGACCTCTGCACCGTTTAAGTCTTACGAGAGAAAGAACGACGGTACGCTCCTTGTAGGTACTGTGGACGGCGTAGGTGAGTACGCAGGGTACGCTGATGAGTACAACGACTCAGGAACAATTAGGACTTCTAGCTATCGCTTTAGGTACTACAGTCCCGGATTGACGTTTGGTGACCCGTCTAAACTTAAGTTCCTAAAGAAAATACGTCCAACACTGGTAGGTGCTAACAGCGCTACTGTGTTCATAAAGTGGTCGTATGACTTTAGTACAACGTACAGTACACAGGAGTTTACGGTAGGTAACCAGACTCCCTTTTATTTTAACGAAGCAGCTTCAGAGTACACAGTTGCTGAGTTTACTGGAGGAGCAACAACAACCAGACCTCCTGTTAACACTACAGGCTCTGGCACTATTATTACTATTGGTCTTGAGTCAGAAATAAACGGTTTTGCTTTATCTCTCCAAGAAATTAACGTATTAGCACTAATGGGTAAAACACTATGAGCAACTATACAAAGACAACTAACTTTGCTGCTAAGGATAGTTTGCCTTCTGGAGATGCTGGCAAGATTATTCAAGGCACTGAATTTAACACAGAGTTTGACGCTATTGCAACGGCAGTTGCGACCAAGGCGAACACAGCTTCACCTACGTTTACAGGTACTGTTACTATACCTAACTTGACGTTTACAGGAACTCTGTCTACAGGGACGATTGACGGAGGGACTTACTGATGGGTATTCTAAGCGACCTTTTAGGAGGTCTTACTTCTGGTCTTATACCGGACGAGTTAAAAAACTTATATACAGACCCTCTTCCGCAGATAACACCGCCAGACGCCACGTTTCAGCCGTTTACTGTTACAGGTTCAACAGGAGGCGTAACCGCTGGTCCTACGGGAACTCAATATAACCTTTCTCCGGAACAGTTGGCAATGCAAAAGCAGTTGTTTGGCGGTGCTTCAGGGTTTTTTACAAACGCTATGCAAGACACTGCTGGTCGAGAAACAGACATATACGAACGTATCAGGGCTGCACAGCGGCCTGAAGAACAACGACAGCGTTTAGATTTAGAAGAACGCTTGTTTGCTCAAGGTCGTGGCGGTGTAACAACTAGCCAATTTGGTGGAACTCCTGAACAACTGACAATGGCTAAGGCACAAGCTGAAGCACAAAACACAGCTATGCTGGGCGCTATGCAACAGGCACAAGCAGAGCAACAACAGCAAGCGACCTTAGGGGGACAGTTTCTGCAGCAAAGCTACGCACCGCAGGCAGCACTTTTGTCTGCCATGAGTCCTGCACTCAACGTAGCTAGTATGGCTGATGTAGCACGAAGACAACAAGCAGAGTTTGACTTTGAAGCACAACTAGGAAACATCCAAGGATTAGTAGGACAGCGCACAGGTCTTGCTAATTTGTACGGAGGTATTTACGGAAGTGTTTTAGGAGGAATTGGTGGTCTTCTTACAGGAGCCGACAAGGAAGGAAAGCCGTGGTGGTGGCCTGATAAATAGGAGAAATTAAAATGGCTAACGAGTCAATAGCAAACATGCTTGCACAGTCAGGTAAATTCGCAGGTCAAGCAATAGGCGCACCTATAGAAGCATTTGGTAAAAGTGCAGGTCAACAGCTTGGGGGAATGCTTACGCGCCGAAGGCAATCAAAAGAAATAGAAGAAGCTAGAAAAATTGTAGATCAGTACACAACGGCTGGTGCAATAAATCCTGGAATGTTGAGTAAGAAAGCACGAGAAGCAGACGCAGAAGACAAAGACTATCTTGCTAAAATATTTCGTGAGGGTGCTGAACTAGCTAACACTAATTTAGCTACTGGTCAAAACATGACTGCATATAACGAATTAGCTAAACGTGCTGGTTTGTCTCCTGAAGACGCTTCTATCGGCATACGTGGGTTAATCGCTGGGCAGTACAAAGACCCGTCGTCGGCTCTTAGAGGAGCAATGGATACTCAAAAATTAGTGGGTCAAAAAGCTACAAGAGAAAACGCTGTTGAACAACTAAGGGCTATGGGTTCAGACGACCTTGCTGATGACGTAGAAAGTGGCATGTACACAGACGCGCAGGTTGGGAATGTTTTACTTACGGCTAGACAAGCGACAGCAGCAGCCGAGCAAGGCCAAGCAGGTTTAGAAGCGTTTGTTACTGCCAGTGATTTGTCTGATACTGCGTTTGGTCAAGCAGTAGTCGCCGGTCAATTTAAAGATGTTCCTCCTAAGCTTGTATCTAAACTTGCTACAGAAGCTTTGGCTCAACGAGAAGAAGATGCCTTTATAGAAAACGCTAAAAAATTAGACAGACCAGAAGCAACAGAAGCTGCAGAGTTGTTAGAACTGGGAGTAATCACGATTACCGGAGCAAAGAACCTGATTAAAGACGGAGGAAAAACTGAGATTCGAACAACCGACATGGATCAGTATGTTCTTGCTAATGGAGACGTTGTGTGGGGCGGGGATATTACTGTTAACGGTGTAGAGCGTAGAGCGTACCAAGACCCCAACGACCCTACTCAAATTACATCTTTGCCTGCTGACGCCACAAGATTAACTAACAACAAAGAAGGAACCAGTAAAATAACAAAGACAGAAATGACCCTAGCATCCATTTCTTTGGCCGACGATAATAGATACAGTGAGGCTTTAGACGCTGTAGGTAGAAAAAAAGCAAACATTTTTTTCGCGGCTGTATACATAGACATGATTAATAGAGAAGACGTAACTAAAGAACAAGCAGAAGCACGGGCAAGAGAACGAACGCTGGCTAGAATTAAAGACGGTGAGTTTCAACAGACTGAGGTTACGGAAGATGTTCCTGAAGGTACGCCAACTTTTGATACAGAAAAAGAAGCACTGGCTTCAGGTTTAGAGGAAGGCACACTTGTTATAATAAATGGTCGTCGCGCGAGACTTTAATATGGCTATTACATATTTAGATGAAGAAACTCCAGTTTCTGCAGGAAGAGTAATTACGTATTTAGACGAAGAACCTACAGAAGATGAACCTGAAGAGGACATCGGCTGGTGGGACGAGTTTAAGTTAGCTTACGATACTACGTACACTGACGCTCAAGATTGGAGTTTGTCTTTAGAAGCTGCCATGCCTATGGGAAACATAGACTTTGAAGGCGGCTTGCCCACGTATCGTTCTCCTGCAGAACTGTACGGTGCTGACTTTGAAAACCTAGACTACGAAGAGCGCAAGGAATACTTGGCAAGTCGTAGAGAGTTTGCATCAAAGCTAGAAAACATTGAGACTATTATTTGGCAAGAAGACAACGGTAAAAGCACCAGTGCCAGCATACTAGGTACTATGACAGGTGCCTTGATGACACCAACTACCGCTAGTCCAATGGGTAAAAAGAGAATAACACAGGCTGCGATTGGTGCCGGTATAGGCGCTGAGACTGCTGCTGCTAAACAGTTAGTTGAAGGTGAGTTCGACCCCGTAGAATTTGGTATGATGACGGCCATTGGCGCAGTGGCTCCTAGAGCTACAGAAGCTGTTTTTAAAGGCAGTGTTTCTGCAACTCGACTAGGAGTTGAAGCTGTTAAAAAAGCTGAAGACAGTACTAGGGCTGTTGCGTATCGACTTGTGGGTAAACAGGCTACGCCACGATCACAGAGGAACGCTAACAAAACAGTAGACAAGTTGGAGCAAGAGTACGCCAAAGGTGTTGTTGCTGGTTTAGACGAAGAAACTATTGTGTCGTCTTCTATCAAAAAACTTAACCTAACCACAGATGATTTAGACAACATGCTTTTACACGCATCTCGACAGCCTGTAATACCTGACGTTGAATCTTCTGTTAAAATTGTAGCAGCGTTAGATAATCCATTAGCGTCTACATCTAAGCTAGGCAAAACGTTTGATGCTTTAGCCGCCCCTATTAGCACCGTAATAAAAAACATAGACAAAAAAACATTTAGTCGTTTACGTAAATACGAAAAAGACTTGCACGTTAACACAGCAGAAACTATGAATAAACTGGGGACGTTTATCACAGGCGCTGCAAAAGCCAACAAGAAAAACCCAGTTGAGTTTAAAAGTTTTCAACGTGCGTTGTTTAACGGAAACATAGACGAAGCAAAAACTATTGCTGGCGAAAGCACGGCAAAAGAAATGCGGGAACTTTTACCTGAGATAGAGAATGTTCGGAGTGTTCTAAACGACTTGTACGAAGGGTTGGCTAACGCTGGCGTCAAGGTTGAATACAGAAACAACTACTTTCCTCGTGTTGTCAGAGATCTCGACGGACTGCTAAACGCGGTAGGTAAAACACGTAAAGCCGAGGTAGAGAGAGTCCTGGAAAAATACGTTGCGTCAAAAAATAAAAACTTAAAAACTACTTTTAAAAGTTGGAGAGAGTTGGATGATGATGAAATCAGCTTAGTTGTATCTCAGTATTTGCAGAGACAGCGCGGCGCAGGTAGGGGTGGTCCTGCTGTGGCACAGCAAAGAAAAATAGAAGAACTGGATGACGTAATTGACCAGTACTACTATAGTGCGCCTGAGTCTCTGCACATGTACGTAACTCGTGCAGTACGAGAAACTGAAAAACGTAAGTTTTTTGGTAACCAAGCCGTAAACAAAGAGGGCACTACGATAGTTGACGCAGAACTTAGTGTTGCTAGTTACGTTGCACAACGAGCAAAAGAGGGTATGGACACTGACCAGCTTGATACGCTTACCGCGATGCTGACGGCTCGTTTTGGTTTAGGAGAACAGGCGGCTAGTAAGTTTATATCAGGTACAAAAAATCTACAGTACGCATCTTTGCTAGGTCAGTTTTCTTCTGCACTGACGCAGCTAGGAGACTTAGGTTCTTCTGTGTACCTCAACGGTTTAGTTAATACTATTAAAAGCATAGTCGGAAAGAAAACAGTTACGGTAGAGGACATGGGCCTTATTAATCAAATAGCTGCTGAAATGTCAAGCATTAACGGCACAGGAAAAAGTCTTGAGTTTATTCTGAGTTCTGTTGGATTCAAAAAAATTGATAAACTTGGTAAAGAAACCTTGATGAATGCCTCACTGCATAAGTGGTCTAAGATTGCTAAGAAAAATCCAGAGGCTGCTGCTAAGAGATTTAGAGACACCCACGGTGATGAAGTATCTGCTTTAATTGATGACTTAGCTAACGACAGGATGACAGACAACGTAAAGCTAATGCTGTGGAACGAACTGTCAGACGTTCAACCTATCTCACTATCAGAGATGCCTAAGAAGTATCTTGATATGCCTAATGGTAGAATTTTTTATGCGCTCAAGACGTTTTCTCTTAAACAGCTTGATTTGGTTCGTAGAGATATTGTTGAGAAGATGGTGTATGGAAGCCCTAAACAAAAAGCAGAAGGCATGGCTAATGCTTTGCGCTACGCTGCTGCTATGGGACTCTCAGGCGCTACAGTACAGCAAGCAAAAGATTACATCACAACAGGTGAATTAGATCCTGAGAGTTTTGATGATGATGTCTTTTGGACACTCACTGGTTTATTATTCTTTAGTAAATACTCAACAGAAAGATACTTGCAGCGTGGTGAAGTTGGTTCTTTTATAGGATCACAGGTTGTCTCCGTACCTGCTGTTGAACTGATAGATGGTGTGTCTAAAGGTATAAAAGCTATGATTACTGAGGACACAAAAGACGATAAAAACGTAGCTAAAGCTGTTAAGGCTTTGCCTACTGGTGGTCAGGTAATTTACTACTGGCTCTTGGGCGGCGCTGAACGTAAGCTAGAGTACGAGGCAAAGCAGAAGGTTAAAGAAGAAAATGAAGAACTGCGGAAGGCGGGGATCAACATATGAGCAACGACAAGCACACAGTAAGCTACACATCCATTGACTACCACAGTATGTGCCAGAAGTCAAAGGAACGCATCAAGAAGATGCAAGCTGAAGGAATACCTACGTCCCATGACCCTAAAGATAAGCCAGAGGACGTAGGTAAGTCTAAAGGTTACTCTATATTCTTCATGTCATAACTCACAGTTGTTACCTGTACAGGCTAACTGCTGGCTACCCTCAGTCATATCAGAGGCTTCATTGATGTCCCAATCAATCTGGGTCGGGAAGCCCTTCTGTAGTGCCTTGAGGGTGGCCTTGTCCACAGGCTCATAAGGTGCCTGTTGGTACGTGTGGTCTGAGTAAGGTAGAAAAGAGATACCACTGACCTTATCAAACTTGTTGTACAACCACTGTCCCACCTCCAGGAATTCATTATCACGGTAGTAGCACGTCATAGACGGCTTGTGCTCACACCAGTAGTCCTGATATATCTCCCACAGATCCAACTGTTCCATAGCACCCATGTCTGAGGCTGTCACAGCGCCCTCAGGAGACGCAATAGGGAAGGAGAATACCCTAGTACTGGGTGACATCGCATCGTCCTCCACAGGCACTCCTGCGGCCTCTAGTACGGCACAAAGTGGATCTCTAGCATCTGCGCGTACTCTGCGTATGTATTGTGCACTATAACGAGGATGGATACCACTAGCGCTATCGACCAACTGACTAACAGTGCCTGAAGGCTTAACCGCAGTGATAGCGGTAGATACATTGATACCCAGTTTCTTAGCCCAATCTTTGTTAACTTCAATTGCTTCCTCCCGCATCTCCGTAAGCCACTTCTTCAGCTTGGCCTTGTCTCCTCTACCTGACAGCATTGGATGGTCCATGATGCCTGTCAACGATACACCCAGTAGTGCCTCTTCCTCTGTGTTTAGTTTCCAAATATTTCTGAGATATCTGAAGTTGGTGAGGGTGGCCTGAAGAGTCCCAAGGATAGTCGCAACCCTAACTTTTCGTTTGAGACTTGCGAGTGTATCCTGTGGCCTAACAACAACCTCTGAAAGATTGCAGAACTGGTAGGGTCTGAGGATGATTTCGCTGCATGGATTAGTTCCAAAATCGTAGGTAGCATCTCTTCGTTCATTTTTTGCAGCTTGCTTTTGACTTGCGACTCTGCTAAAGACACCTCGTTCTCCAGATTTAGATTCATATAAACTAGTCCACTCGTTGAGGAAGGCTTCAAAGTCTGGCTTCTCTGTGTAACACGCTGAGTTGTTCGCCAGACCACGCTGGGGTTCATCTATGTACCACTGTCCGTGCTTGCATCTTCGGAGTCTGTCGTCCGTGAGGTTACTGAGGCTGATAAGGGCGCTTCTCCTGACTCCTCCGACGACGACGATTTGAGCAATCTTACAGCAAAGATCGTGGCATTCAATGGAGCTAAGTTTTCGTCCAGATGCTGTCTTAAAGAGTTCAACTGTAAACTTGAAGAGATCAACGAGAGGTTCTGGACCACTTGCACGACCTCCGAAAGTCTTGAGTGCGGCACCTGCAGGTCGTACTCTACTAATGTCCCATTGTGGGACTTGACCTGTATACAGCAGTGATACCAATTCCCTAAACGATTTCGCCCATCCGATCTTTGAATCCGCAACATTAATAACTGTATCGGTTGCATGAAACTCCTCCGCAACTTCCGGTAACTTCTGTATGTACTGACGCTCGACACTGAAGCCTACGCCTGTGCCGCACAGAAGCACGTACATGAGTTCGTCAAACGCCTTAGGGTGGTCTATGGGTAGGTAGCTACAGTTAAACCCTGCTACGTTGTCACGCTCCAGTGCGTCTCCTGCAGTCATCAGCGCCCTCATGCTGGGCATTACGTCTAGGTCATGGACTGCCTTGAATATCTCTGATACGTCAAAGTCGTTGAGGTGTCCACGGTCTACCCAAAAGTTGATGTACCTGTTTACTGTTTCTTCCCAAGTCTCCCGACGTTGCTCCTCTGGCAAGTACCTAGCGTAGCGTGACTTGTGTATGTACTGTTGATATGCGTCCATCTATTCTGTTACTCCTAGCGTTTCGTTAATGATTGCTTGTGCTGCTAACTGTAGTAGCATGTAAACCCCATCAGGGTACTGTTCGTTGGACGCTACTTCAAACATCTGACCGTCCTCGTACATTACCACTACCACCTTAGGTTTGTTACCTTCAGTCTCCTGTATCTGAGCCTTAGCTGCAAACTCAGTCAGAAACTCAGCCGTTGTTATCTCCTTTTCTTCTGTATTTGTCCCAAAGTTACCTTCTATGATCTTCACAAGGCAACCTCCTTGATTAACCACTCTAGATAGACACGAGCCTTCCGTAGATCTTCTATGCCGTTCTTGTATTCGTAACGCCACAGGTACTTCAGACAGTTACCCTTGAGGTATCCCTTGTATTCTTGTGGGTGCATAGACGCCTTGATTGCTTCAATGGCCTCAATAGCTCCCTTGTTGTAGTGATCTGGTTGTGCCACAGGATCGTGCTTGTCCTGAGGGTGGTACAGCTTGCCTGTGAATGTCTTAGACATCCTGTCCCACTCCTCTGTAGTAATGTCGTCTATGGACCTGCTTTCCTGACAGTTTTTACGTAGCTTCTCACAGTCTTTTTCAAACTTTGCACAGTCGTCTTCAGTCATGTTCCATTCATTCGGCATATTCTTCCTCTAGCTCCTCTTGAAATTCGTCGAGTCTGCGTATGAGTTTGTCTTCAAATCTGTCCAGGAGTTCCTCAGCAGATATTTGTAGTGCTTCCAGAAGATCATCAGGGTCGTACAACCGCAACAGACGCTCCTTAATTTCTTCTAGTGTCAGAGACATAATCAACCAAC
>CAACVD010000349.1_pt1 | contig 22344 bp, 19 predicted proteins | sample 2381771 | NCBI WGS metagenome assembly CAACVD01 (sample SAMEA5211965, study PRJEB30684) | marine metagenome | biome: Marine; feature: Epipelagic; material: Water | collected 2015-10-15 | depth 15 m
AAACCTTAATTTGGCTTTTCATCTCTTTTTATGTATCTTCCCTTACTGTAGGGGGGTAAGGGGTTGAGTCGCACAGTTCGCACATTCGCATTATGTCATTAAACAGTTTTTTCGATAGTATAGATACAGACGCACAGTTCGATGTGTGGAAAAAAACTATTACTCAAAAATTAATTCGCTTAAAAAATACTATTCCTATTGAAAATAGGGATGAGCTTAATTATGTAGGTGAAACATTAGAGTTTATAAATTCACTAAATCTCTTAAGTAGTGATTTTTTAGCTCACCATCCTAATATGGATAATAAAAAAACCTTAACTAAAAGATTAAAAACCTGTAATTCTTTTTATAGAAAGTTTGGAAATCAATAAATTATTTCGTATATTAAATAAAAATTTATTATGGCTAGATATAGACAACAATTAACTATTGCACTAGAACGACTTGATCAAGGATTAGCTCGTGTGCACAGTATGGTAAAGCGTGGAAAAAATGCTGAGGCTATTTACTACATGGATAATGATTTAAAAGAACTGTATGAAGAACTACAAAACATTATTAATATTGAACCTGGTAATGATGGAGGTAAAATAGGAATGTTATGATTGGAGCAGAACAAATTAAAATTAACTTTGAAAATTTTAATGGGGTTTTAGAGGCTAATTTTGAAGGTGAACGTTTAGAAAAACTTAAAACCCTTTCTGATTGTCTTAAAGAAAGAATGATGTTTGCACCTGCATCATCTAAAGACTGGTTTAATAATGCTTTTCCTGGTGGTTATTTAGATCATGTATTAAGAGTAAATAAAATAGCTAATCAACTTCATAAATTATATAATTTTCATGGTGCAACCGAATCTTACACAGGTGAAGAATTAAATTTTGTATCATTATTTTGTCAATTAGGTAAATTAGGAGATTGGAATAATGAATATTTTACTAAAAATGATTCTGATTGGCATGTTAAAAACTTAGGTATGGTATATAAATTTAATGAACATGTACCTGCTATGAAAGTTTATGATCGTACTATCTACCTTCTTCAAGATGCTGGTATTAAAATATCGCATAATGAATATTTAGCTATTCGTAACCAAGAGGGATTATTTGATGATAGTAATAAATTTTATTTTTATAGTGGTCAAAAGGAAACTAAATTTAGAACTCACTTACCATTATTAATTCACCAAGCAATCCAAACAGCCCAAGAAATAGAATTTCAAATTTGGAGTTCTGGAAATTCGGTTATACAACAACCGTCTAAACCCGCTAATGCTTCCAAAGCTGATAAAACTATAAGGAAAGCTAAAGCGATAAACGTAGAAAATAATCCTAATTTCAACGAAAAAACCAAATCAATTATTGATTCATTCTTTACAGACTAAATGGAAATTATAATTGCAATACTATTAGCCCTATTAATTGTAGCAGGATTTGCTATTCGTAATGTTATAAAGAAAAACGAAATATTAGAAGACTTTATAGCAAAACAGAGTGAAGCAATTGACCGATGTAATCAAAGATTAAAACAAGTTGATGATAAAGGTTCATTTATAGCAGATGATGAAATAGGTTGGTTTTTTAAAGAAGTTAAGATGATACAGGAGGCACTAAACGAATTCCGTCTCCGCTAATCTTATGCCTAGAAAAAAAAGTAAAAGACAATATTTTACCGAAGATACAGAATTAGCTATAATTGAATATTTAGCTACAGAAGATCAGGTTTTACGAAATAAGATTTATAATACACGAATTCACCATTCGTTTTATAAATTAGCCGAAAATCTCATCCACACATTTAAATTTTATTACACTGAAGTAGATGACCTCGAACATTTAAAACACGAGGTTATTTGCTTCTTACTTGAAAAACTTCATTACTTTAAAGTAGGTAAAGGTAAAGCTTTTTCATACTTTAGTATAGTAGGTAAAAATTATCTTATTTTGTATAATAATAAAAATTATACAAAGAAAAAGAAAAAAGCAGATTTATTAGAGGTAGATACTGACAATGGTATTTTAACTAACTTTGAAAATGAAGAACGTTTAAGTGAAAAAATAGAATTTTTAGATATTTTTATTGAAAAATTAGATTATAAATTATCTAGTATTTTTAATAAACCTGATGATATTATGGTAGCTGATGCGGTTTTAACTCTTTTTAAAAAAAGAGAAACCCTAGAAATATTTAATAAAAAAGCATTATATATCTACATACGAGAAATTACAGGGTGTGATACCCCAGCTATTACTAAAGTAACTAAACACCTTAAACAGTATTATATTAAAGCTTATAATCAATGGGAAAACGGTAAACCAATAGTTTTATAATTATATATTTATAACCATGAATACTCCACTTGATACAGTATTATTTAATGGGAAAACATCTTCTGATGTATTTAAGGAAATATATGATAACAGTAAAAAAAAGGATAAACAAATTAATTCTTTAATAGCTGAATTAAAACCTTTAATACAAAATATTGGTGATGCCCCTGTAGTTGTTCCCCTTATAAAAGAATATTTAGAAGTTAGTGTAAAAAACGATGAACATCTTATAAAAATGATGGCCGTTATACAAAGAATGGGTAATAATAATGGTTCAGGTGGTAGTGATTCTCTTTTAACTGATGAAGAATTAAAACAACTTCAACAAATAGCAGAAGAAGTAGCACAAGATGCCAACAAATCAACTAAGAACACTAAAGGGTCAAAGGAATAATAATAATCCTTCAAAAGACCGTAGTTTAATATCCGCTAGGGTATATGATATCATATTGGATGAAACTCATCCATTTTTTTCAAAAACCTTAGAAGGGCAGTTTGACCCTACTTACATTGGGGCTATTTTTTGGGCTGAAATAGGTACTAAAGAAGGGAATAAGGATATAGATCCTTTAAATTTAAATATAGCCAAACCTCACTTCTCTGCAACCAATATCTTACCCCTAAAAAATGAGATAGTAACTCTAACACTAGCTCCTAGCTCAAATCATTATAGTAAAACAGGAGGATATTCTAATCATGCAGAATATTATTATTTCCCAAGTGTAAATGTATGGGGAAATGCTGGTTATAATCCATTACCACGAGAAGCAGATTTAAAATCTCCAACAGTTAACCCGGGCCAAGTTGCCACCCCTACTAATTTAGAAGAAGATTTCAATTTAGAATTAGGAACCTATATAGATGAAAATAAAGTAGCATCTACTAAAAAAATGTTACCCTTTGAAGGTGATATGTTATTTGAAGGTAGATTTGGTAATAGTATAAGATTTGGTTCTTCAACACCACAAGGTAAAAACAGTTGGTCCGAAAACGATAGTGAAGGTGATCCTATTATTGTAATATCTAATGGACAGTCAGGGGATGATGAAATGGTAATAGAAAATATAAATGAAGATGCTAGTTCTATATATATGCTAAGTAATCAAAACGTCTCTGGTTTTAATATATCTGCTAATAATTTTAGATCTTTAGGAGAAAATACCAATTTAACTCCTTCTACAGAACCTATCACACCGCTACAAAAACTTAACGTATTTTCTAGAACCGATTTAGTAGATTCAAATAATGCTATACCACAAGACCCTAATGATACTTTTAAAGAAATACAAACAGATAATACTATAGATACTGAAAAGGGGAGTATTACACCTGGTATATTACAAGATCCTACTAGAAATTTAGGTAAATTCTTAACAGAAACTCCTTGGAGTGCTGCTTTTATAAGCTATTGTATAGCAGAAAAAGCGGGAGTATCATTCCCAAGACGTGCTAATCACGTTGGATATGCCCAAGCTATAAAAAATGGGGGATATCCATTTACTGTTATAGATCCATTTTCATCTGGATCAGAAGGTGAAGTAAAAGAGGGTGATATTTTTATTAAGGGAAGAGAAGGGAATAAACTTAATTTTAATGATGATAATTGGAAAGGAGCTTCTCATGGAGATATAGTTGTAAAAGTTAGAAATACCTCAGTTACTTTAGTAGGGGGCAATGTAAGTGAAAAAAACGATAAAAAAATATATGGTGTTGATATTAACCAAGGTACATGTAGGAAAAAAGTCCTTACAGCATCTAATAAAAAAATAATAAGTAAATATTTAGGTACTCCCGGGAGCCCAAATTCGGCATTTGTAATTTTAAGACCTTTAAATGGTCAAGATTCTTTAAAAATAGTTAATGCGGCTTTAGAGGAAGCAAATTTTTGGAAAAATAGAAGTGAAATAGATCCAGCAGTTACAGATACACTTATTACTTATTGGAGTCAATTTCCTACTTATATTAAAAAAATAAACCAAGCTATAGATAAAGACACAAACCAAAACCCATGATCAAATCTCCTGACACATATCAAGGTAAACAAATAATATTAACATCTGATAGATTAATATTTAATGCTAGGGAGGATCAAGTGTATTCTTCTGATAGTACTATAGCATTTTCTACTAATAAAGATTTTCATATTAATACATCTGAGGGCTCTAATGGTTTATTTATAGTTAATAGCCCTAAAATCCGTTTAGGTAAGATATCAGACACTTCCCCTGAAGCACCTAATAACCCTGCGGTAAAAGGTAACGAATTGGTTAGTTTAATGGGGGATATTTTAGACCATATAGACAAATTATATAATACAGTATTACCTGCATTAAATCAAATTACTATATTCCCTGGACTCCCTACAATGCCTAGCCCTACTAATGTAGGTATAATAGCCCCCCTTACAGCTGAACTAAAAACACTAAAAGGAAGGTTAAATTCTATTAATAGTAAAAATGTTTATATAAAATGATTCGCCTTTATCAAACAGCTTTACCGGGTGCCATGAGGTTATTTGAAAATGCTAAACAAAGAACCTTCTTTTTTAGTAATATTGCCCCTACAATAGATGCTAGAATCACAGTAAATATACCAAATACTTCAAGAATTCTTCTTCTTCTTGCTGAAAGGACTAATTCTACTGAAGAACTTGAAAGAGCTTTTTTAGAATTAAAAAAAGTGTGTCAAACACTTGAAGGAGAATTAAGAAGTTATGTAAATGAAATAGATAAAATTATAAAAACCTTAAATAGAGTTAATCAAACATTTGGTTCTTTTGATGGAATTTTAACCCAATTACTTCAATTAATTCCTGTTTTTAATGGTATTATAGCAGCGGGCCAAATAATATTGGCAGCACAAGTATTTCCGGTAGCAAATGGGGCTCTTATAATAAGGACTGGTGATGCTATAAATCTTTTAAAAGGTAAAATTAAAGAGATACAAGGATTAGGATCCTTAATAACGAATACAGCTTCTTTCTTTAATAAGGAAACATCTTTACTTTTAAATATTTTAAATCCCGTTAGAACCGATATATTAAATATACTTTCAATTATACAAACTAGATGTTTGCTTATAGATAGTTTGTACTTAGAAGAATTAAAAAAATATAATTTAAATAGTGCTACTAATAATTCTCAAACTAATGAAGAAGTTATTAACACACTAGGAAATATACATAAACCAGAAGTTATATTAGATAACTTAGAAAACTCAAATAAATCTTTATTTATAGAATATCTTAGAGAAAATGGTCATACTGGGTATCAAATAACTAAAGGGTAATATATTTATTAAAAACCTATAATATGAAATTAAGTGCATTTGAAAAAATAATTAGAAAAGTTGTACGTGAAGAAATAGACTACGCACTAAGACGTGAAATTGCCTTACTAAAGGAAGAATTATCACCACAGCAAAATGGAATAACTAATACTACTTCAATACAAGAAGTAGAAGATTTTAGAACTAAATTAAAATCTCAATTACCACCCCCAAGTTTTAATACTGGAGACTCTACATTAAATTCATTATTATCTGAAACAGCTACTGCTCCTTCTTGGGAAGATACAATGGCTACAAATGATCCTGTAAATCAGTTTATTAATAAAGATTATAGGCCTGTAATGGATGCTATTGAAACTAAAAAGAATTTTAGACCCTAATGGCTATATCAAGAAAAGTTGGCATAAGAATTGATCCTTTAGACCTTGATACTCGTAAGGCTATAGGGACAAAAATACCTTTTAATAAAAAAAGTATTTTTGAAGCTAATTTTTCTACAAAAGAACAAATAAAATCTAATTTAATCAATTTACTTTTAACTTCACAAGGTGAAAGAATTCATGAACCTAGTTATGGTATAGGATTACGAGAAATTTTATTTGAACCTAACATTGAAACCTCAGATAAAATAGCTCAACTAAAAGGTTTAATTAACCAAAATATTTCAATCCACATCCCCCAAATAACAGCTACAGACGTAAAAGTAGACCCAATAAAAAATACTAACAATTTATTAGTTAAAATACAATATAAAGTTTTAGTTGATGGTGATACTAATGAAGTATCTTTAAAATTATAATAAATGGCCTATTCTAAAATAAATAACACCCCTAACAAAGATATAAACTATCTTAATAAAAATTATAGTCAACTAAAACAAAATTTAGTTGAATTTACTAAAACCTATTTTCCGGATTCTTTTAATGATTTTTCAGAAAGTAATCCAGGAATGATATTTTTAGAAATGGCCTCTTATGTAGGTGATGTACTTTCTTTTTATATTGACACTCAAATTCAAGAAACTTTTATAGAATCGGCACAAGAAAAAACTAACCTTTTAGCTTTAGCTTATAATTTAGGTTATAAACCATCAGTAACTAATGCTTCTACTACTGAAGTAGATTTATTTATGGAAATACCTGCTAAAGGTACAAGCCCATATGCCCCAGATTTTGATTATGCCCTAACTATAAATAAAAACTCAAATTTTAAAACCACTGGTGGAGAATCAGCTACTACTTTTACATTAGAAAATGATGTTAATTTCAGTATTAGTTCTTCTTTAGACCCACTTGAAACTATAATTCACCAAACAGATATTTCGGGAAACCCCGAATATTACCTTCTTAAAAAGAAAGGTAAAGTAATATCGGGTACTTCTAAAAGCAAAACCTTTGAAATAGGAACATCTCAGAGATTTCTTACACTAGAAATATCTGATAAAAATATAATTAAAATAGAATCTATAGTAGATTCAGATGGTAATCAATATACAGAAGTTCCTTATCTAGCTCAAGAAACTATATTTGAAGAAGTAACTAATGATACTTCTAATACACCTGCTTTATCGCAATATTCTAGTGATACTCCTTATTTACTAAAACTTAAAAAAGTACCTAAAAGATTCGTTAGTAGGTTTTTAGCTAATAATACTCTCCAAATTCAATTTGGGGCAGGTATTACTTCTAACAATGATGAAGATATAACCCCTAACCCTGATAATATAGGTTTAGGAATTAAGGATGGTAGATCACTTTTAGATTTTGCTTTTGATCCTTCTAATTTCTTATATACTAAAACCTATGGAGAAACCCCCAAAAATACTACACTTACAGTAACATATATAGTGGGTGGTGGGACTAAAAGTAATGTAGATTCTAACACAATTACACGTAAAAATACAGTTCTTACTATGGATAATGCAGGTGGACTAGATGGTTCTATAAAAAATACAGTTATAGATTCTATAGCAGTAAATAACCCATTTGCTGCTACAGGAGGAGGGCCGGGTGATTCAATTGAAGATATTAGGTTAAATTCTATAGCTAGTGCTGCCTCACAATTACGTACTGTATCTAAAGAAGATTATATTATAAGAACTTTAAATTTACCCCCTCAATTAGGAAGAATTGCTAAAGCTTATATTATAAAAGATGAACAAATAAGTGCTGTAACTTCTGACAGAATTAGTAACCCAAATTCTTTAAATTTATATACTTTAGGTTATAATTCACAAAACCAACTAACTCCACTTAACCCAGCTACTAGACAAAATTTAATAACCTATCTAGAACAGTATAGGATGTTGACGGATTCTATAAATATAAAAAATGGATTTATTATAAATTTTGCTATAGAATTTGATATAGTAGTATTTAAAAGCTTTAATAATCAAGAAGTATTATTAAATTCTATTGACTCAATAAAAAATTATTTTAACATTCAAAATTGGCAATTTAATCAACCCCTATTACTTAGTGAAGTATTTAATACTTTAGGTCAAGTACCAGGTGTTCAAAATGTAGAAGACGTAAGATTTATAAATAAAGCAGGAGAAGCTTTAGGCTATTCAAAACATTCATATGATTTCAGTTCAGCAACTATAAATAACATAATCTATCCCTCACAAGATATAGGTATATTTGAATTAAAGTATCCTAATTCTGATATAAAGGGTAGAGTAGTAAAATATTAATTATGGCATATCATTTTTTATTTCCCGAAAAGGACACAACAATATATTCTCACCCCAGTAGACAAGATTTAAATACTGGAGTTGGGGAAATCCTAGAATTAACTACGGAAAAGGGAACAAATAATGAATTATATTATCCTTCTAGGATACTCCTACAATTTAAAAATAGTGAACTGACTGATGTATTTTCAAATAAAATAACAGGAAGTTTTGAGGCTAATTTAAAATTATATGCTACCGAATTTGCCCAAAATTTTCCTACTTCCCAAAATATAGAATTATATCCTCTTTCTGAATCATGGGATAATGGAAATCAAAAATATAACGAAAACCCTACTAATAATAATATAACTAGTAATGGTTGTTCCTGGTTATATAGAGATAATGGAACTACTAAAACATCTTGGGGTACTTTAACCCCTAATACAACGGGTAGTTTTTCAGGTAGTAGTACTCCTGTATCAGGAGGTATATGGTATACAGGCAGTGGGTTTGAATCAACCCAAACATTAGGAATAGTAAATGATTTAGATTTAAATTTTGATGTTACTAGCCAAATACAAAAAGTCTCTGCAAGTATATTTGGAGGGGGTCACGCATACCCCAACGCTATTAATAATAATGGTTTTATTATTCTAAGAGAAAACGACGTACATAATAATGTTACAGATCAAGGTAGTTTAAAATACTTTTCAGTAGATACTAATACTATATTTTCACCCACATTATCTATAAAATGGGATGATTCAAGTTATATAACAGGTAGTGGGGCTACTCTTTTAAATAGTGGTAAAATACAATTAAATATTTCCAATAATAAAAAATATTATAAAAATAGTGAAGAATATACTTTTAGAATAAACGTAAGAAAACAATTTCCTACTAGAACATTTACTACATCTTCAAACTTTTTAGATATAGGTTATTTATCCTCTACTTCTTATTATAGTATAGAAGATTTTACTTCTAAAGAAGTAATAATTCCTTTTGATACTTCTTATACTAAATTAAGTGCCGATTCCGAAGGAATGTTTTTTAAACTAGATATGAATGGTTTACAACCCGAAAGATACTATAAAATTCTAATTAGACATGATTGTAATGATGGAATTATTTTTTATGATGATTACTGTTATTTTAAAGTTGAAAGATAATGAGTGAGAGAATTAAAATAATAAAAGACTCTTATTTAAAATCTGAATATAAGGGAGTTATTGATACTAATTTTTCTGAATTAGCTAATAACCAAGAACCCGAAATAGATTTAGAAGGTTTTTTTGGAGAATATGATGATTTATTTTTTAATATTCCCCTAGAAGGAACTTTAAGTCATAGAACGCTTGTTCGAAGAAGTTCTGGATTGTTAGATGATTTAGATGATCCTCGTGATAAAGAAATAGATGATTTAAGGAATAGAGTAAGTGAATTAGAGTTAGAATTATTACAACGAGATGAATCTTCTCAGGAACCTGAACACCCACAATTTAAAAACGGTAGTTTGGTTCATGATCCTACTACTAGTGAAACATTTTTTATGTCTAAAGGAAAAACTAGAAAAATATTTGATGGTAATGTTTTAAAAGTAATAAAACAACTCCAACCCGGGGGAACAATAGATTCTCCCATAAAGGAAGTAGCTACTTTAGTACCTACTTCTATTATTAATGGAATTGAAAGTGGCATCCCTTTAAATGAATCTAACTTTAATCTAATAGATAGCACAGTTGATGATGAGACCCAGCGCGCTATATGGAATTTAGATTGGTCTGATACTACCCTTAATTTAGATTATGCACGAACTGTATATGATGATGTTTTTGATTATTTAGATTCTTTATCTCGTGATATAGATGCAAAAGAAAATGTACTTGAATTTGTTGAAGAAAAAATTCTTAATATTAATAGACAAATTAGTACTTTAAGAATGCAAACTAAAGGTCAAAAATCACCACAACTTCAAAATGAAGTTTCTGAAAAAATAAATGAATTAAGACAACAAAAGAACGATTTAAGCGAAACTTTAGATAACACAGAAACTAGACTAGAAGAAGTAAAACAAGCCTATACTACTCTATCCCAGAATCCTGGGTTATTTGGAGATTTACCAGGAGGTACAGGAGACTCAATAGACGATGATGACAACCCCCGAATTGATTATGGTGATTTAACTGCTAATCTTCAAACCTTATATGATGACGGTGAATTAGAAAATAACAATGTAAATGGACCACGAACAGACTTACGACAGGCTTATGAAAAAGAAAGAGATGGTAAAAATATCCGTAAATATAAAGCTTGGAAATCAGATATAGATAAACGCAGCAGTTCTAAGGACCAAAGAGATTTATTTAAAGTATTAAAGGCTACTAGGGATCAAATAAACCAAACAGGAACAGGAAGAATATAATAAACTATGGCCATTCAATCATTTGAAATATTAAACCAAATAAAATCTGAGGATAGGAATCTTTTAAACCCAGAAGAAAGACAAAACTCTTTTGGTAATGAAAATGATTTTGTAGAATTACATGTCTATGATTCAATAGATCAAAGAATACTTTCTCTTCCTAATTTTACTAATTATAATCTTCCCGAATTACTTACTGAAGATACTGAAACCTTTAATGAAATTATTATTAATCCTGATAGTGTATTACGTAATTTAGGATTTAATCAAGGACAATATAGTATTATTTTAAACTGTGTTAAACAAGAAATAGGCTCAAATATAGAAAACATTCTTTTTATAGAAAATATTTCTCCTAGTAGAACTGAAATAAGAGCCAGATTATTACCTGAATTTGAAAATAGAAACACACAAACTCAAATCAATTCTTTAGCATTGTCTTTTGATACAGAAGATGGTGGTGCTGAACGGTATTTTAAAGATTTTGCTCTTAATTTTGATAATAATATTATATTAACTGGGGTTAATTTTATAATAGAAACTGATAAAACTTTTTTAATAAAATTATATGAACCTATCCCGGTTGATATAAATGAAAAAACTTCTTTTAGAATAGTAAGAGAATTAATTGACCCTGTCAAATATATAGTTAATTTAGAACCCCCCGAAGCAGATTTAAATACTATAGAACTTAAAGGTCCTAATTTACGTATTGATACTAGATTAAATTCTAGTATTCCAACAAGTTATAAAACTTATAATGATATACTAAATTATACTTCTACTTCTTCACTTCATGATGTTATAAATGCTTTATCACAAAGCATTCCTATATCCATAGAATATAATAATCCTAATACCCCTTCAGGATATACTTTTGAAAAGTTTACTCATTTTGGGTCTGCTGAAGAAAAATTAAGAAACTTTAATTATAAATTAGAGTTAATAGAATTATATACTTCAAAAAGTGAAGTAGTTGAAAATGTAAGTAATTATAATTTAATACCTTCGTTAACTAGTGAAAGGCAAAAAAATATTAATTTAAAAGATAAAATTATAAATAATTTTGATGGGTTTGAAAGGTTCTTATATTTTTCTAGTGGAACATATTCATGGCCTAAATCAAATTCTACTAAACCATATATTAATTTTGCCCCAACAGCTTCAGAAGCTTTAACTTGGTTAGGTAGTATTAACCCCAACAGTGTTTATTATGGTGGACAATTATTAAGTGCATCACTATATGACCAACAAAACCCTTATATATTAAGAAATACCCTTCCTACCTATATTTTAGATAACCCCCAAAACACTGAGGCAGTAACCTTTACAGATATGTTAGGACAATACTTCGATAACATATGGATATATATTGAAAATATTACAGATAAGAATTTTGCTAATAATGATATAAATCAAGGTATTTCTAAAAATTTAGTATTTAATGCTTTACAAGAAAGAGGTATCCCTGCTTTTGATCAATTTGAAAATAGTAATTTATTTGAATATCTATTAGGTAGTAATAGTGCAGGTAATTTTCAATATCAAGCACCTGTATCACAAAGTATGATATCTGCCTCCAATGATGGTTCTATTCCTAAAGGAGATATATCTAAAGAAGTATGGAAACGTTTATATCATAATGCCCCCTATCTTTTACAAACAAAAGGCACTGAAAGAGGTATTAAAGCATTAATATCTTGTTATGGTATTCCTGAAACTATTCTTCATGTAAAAGAGTATGGAGGGCCTACAACTAATTTAGGCAATATTAGAACATTTAGTTATAAAAAACATAGTAAAATGACTTCTCCCGCGGCAGGAGAAACTGTATTATCTGACACCCAAATACCAAATACTACTAAAACTCTTCAAGTTAGATTTTTACCTACTAAGGGATCAACTACCGCTTTTGATGTTATGTCTATTGTTCCTCCTAGTAGTACTAATGATGTAGTAATTGGTATATCTCAAAGTATAGACCCTACTAAGGGGATAAATTCGGGCTCTTTTGCTCATTTAGTAATCGCATCAGGTTCTTTAGCAGATTCATCAGCAGGCAGAATTAAAGCTATTTCTAGTAGTTTATTAGGCCCTATTTTTAATGGTGAAGTTTGGAATTTATCTGTTAGATTAAACAGTGGATCCTCAGAAGGTAATACAGTTGAAGCATTTGCTACTAATACAGCACTTGATAAAAGTATTTATGTTTTGTCATGTAGTATAGAATTACCTAATTTCTTTACAGATTTAACAGCAGCTACTAATACAATTATAGCAGGAAATTCTAACCCTATAGGTTCACATACAACAGTAGGTACTTTAATAAATCCATTTACAGGTAGTATACAAGAATATAGAGCATGGACTGAAAAACTTACTAAAAATACTATAGTTACTCAATCACTATCCCCTTTTAATTATAATGGTAATAATGTAAGTTCAAGTTTTGAATCATTAATTCAAAGATTATCTTTAGGATCTAATAACCAAACTATAGTTAGTGGCCAACAAAACCAAGCCCCAAATATAGCAATGCATTCACTACATGTTGCTAATATTGTAGCAGGTACTACAGTTGTCCCTATAGAAGAAACCCACCATTTAACTACACCGGATACTGTGGGTTCTACAATGGTATCAGAAAAAGTTAGATTTGATAGTGGGTCTGTAAATGACAATATATTATCACCTTTTATAATGTCTGAAGAATCTACTTTAGATAGACAACCTTTAGATTATTCTACTTTAGGAGTATTTTTCTCTCCTACATTTGAAATTAATGAAGATATAGTAAACACCTTAGGACCCTTTAGTATGGATGATTATATTGGGGATCCAAGACACTTAGCTAGTGGTAGCTATCCAGATTTAAAAACATTAAAAGATATATATGACCAAAAATTAGAAAGAAGATATAATTTCTTTGATTATATTAAAACTATTCAATATATAGATCATACTTTATTTAAAGTAATAGAACAATTTGCTCCTGCTAAAGCTAATCTAAAAACTGGTTTAGTTATTGAACCTCACTATTTAGAAAGAAACAAATTTAGTTTTGGTAACCCTGATTTTTCACAAATTTCTATACAAGATGTTAACTATAATGGCACAGGTTCCATTTCGGGTGAATATATATTACATGAAGCAGATATTAATATGATATCAGTATTTGATGGGAGTGGGGGTAATATAGAAAACAATTTTATATATGGCCCTTATAGCTCAAAATATTATAGAATAACTGCTAAATATAACCACCAGGGTGAAGATACAACCATTACAGATAATACAGGAACAACAGTTACTCCTGATTTCAATAATATAGATAACTCGAATAAATAATGCCAAACGGAACACCCCAATCATTACCTCAAGTCGCTTCTAATCTACCTGCAGCTCCCCCACAAACTCCACCCTCATTTGGAGTACAGCTCTTAGGTAATAAAGAATTTTCAGTAGAGTTTAATGACAGTGTTTGTGATACAATATCATGGCGTTCATCAAGATATGATGGTAACCAATTAGAAACTAAAAATGGTATAAATGGATCGTTTAGTGATACTGATAAAACTTTTGGAAAATCTTCAGTAGTAGAAAAATATTCTAGATGCATTTATATAGGTAAGCAAATAATCCCCCACTTAGAAGAGGCGGGTGGATTATTTAGCGTACCTCCTTCTATCCCTTTTACAGGTTTTAAAAATAAAACTGTAATTCAAATAGAAGGTTTTTTTCAAATTAATAGTGATGATACTATAACTAAAATTACTAATTTTGATAATTCAGTAAATACAAAAAGATCAACAAAAAACACTATTCGTACTGCTATAGGCGATGATTTCAGTTTAGGTTCAAAAGCTAAATTAATAGTATTTGATAAGGCTGTAGAACAAAACCTTAGAGAAAATTATACTGTAGATTTTAATGAAGGTAGTTTAGCTAGAATAGCTGAAATTAGTCAAAGCTTCGCTTCTTCTTCTGTGCCAACCTTCGTAGGTGCTGTAGCAGCACCGAACACAACCCCTGATCAAAACCAAGTAGTTCCACTTTTTTCATTTACTTTCCCTACTACCCAAGTAGATGGCGTTACAGAATTTAATGCGGGACCTAATCAAAATACTAAAGTTACAGTATTTGATAATGAATTTTCTAACTATTACTCTAATATATCAGGAAGTGGAGCTAATTATATAGCAGGAAATCAAGCTACTTTTAGCGAAAGATTTATAAACTTATTTTTAGAAACACAAAAAGTGTCTAATCTAGATCCGGCTAATAATAAGTTTTATTTAGAAGTAAAAGGACCTCCTACAACAAACCCCCAAAAATATAATACCGCAGCTTTTGGACCTAATAATTTTAATCTATTTGAAATAAATAGAAATAGTATTGATCCAAATTTTGACACACAACAAAATATTAATGCTGGGATTAGTATTTTAGGTAAATCTTCTGTAGCAAGAGTAAGTAACCCATTTAACTTAGGGGGTACTTTTCATTTTGATACATTTTCATCTGCAGGTGATCCTGACCCTTCTGACCCACAAAGGCCTGCTAATCTTATGGTTTTACATAGATTAAATACTAATCCTGCTATTATTATAAACATGAATACCGGGGACGACTTACCTAATGGTGTAGGTAGTGAGGGGTTTGTAATTCTTCCAGAAAATTTACATCCAGATATTAAAAATGATATAGATAAAATATTAGTTAAAGATTTAGGTTTTGCAAAAGAGGGTTTTACCGACAAAAACGATATTAATCCTTTTACAAATAATAGAAATAATTACGGAGGATTTGGATTTTTTAATAGAAATGAATGATACTTATAAAAAATATATATTTATAAAAAAATAAAGAAATGGGATATTTAAACAACCAAACAATTATAGTAGACGCGGTTTTCACTAAAAAAGGTAGAGAACTCTTATCCAGACAGGATGGTTCATTTAATATTACACAGTTTGCTTTAGGTGATGATGAAATTGACTACACACTATTCAATGAAAACCACCCAAATGGCTCACAATTTGTAGGTGAAGCTATTGAAAATATGTCTTTATTAGAAGCTATTCCAGATGATAGATATATAATGAAATCTAAACTAGTTACTTTACCTAGAGGTACTTCTAAAATGCCTGTAGTTACTGCTAATGTGTCTAAAGTTACATTAGCTTTAGGATCAACTACTAATGTTAATCCTACTACATTAAATTTTAATGGTACTGCTAATTTAAAAGAACCTGGAGGATATATAGCTACTATAGCAGATAGAAGATTACTCCAAACATTTACAGGTACTACAACAAAAGGTGCCCCCATTTCTAGAAGAAGACCCTATGCTAATACACCAATAGCAGAATCTGTGTTAGGCAATTCATTCACTTTAACAGCTATTAATTCCCAAACTTTATTTGGTACTTCTAATACTCTATTAACTTCTTTAATTTTAGAAGGAAGGGATAGTGGAGCAAGAGTAACTATTCCTGTAGAAATTACTAAAGAAGTAATCGCTGTAACCGCAGACCAAAACGTAACCGGAACTGTAAAATAAATAAATAATGTCAACATTTGTACGATTATCATCTGACGATATAGTAATTAACACAGAAAAAATTTCTACTTCAACTTGGAGTAATAATGTTAATAACTTAACCACTGCTCACACTTCAAGCACTCAAGCAATATTTACCAGCCCCACATCTAGTGGACAATTTTTTATTGATGTATTCAATGTTGCTGCTAATTCAACTACTACTACTCCCGAAGTCCAGTATTCTATTGCTTATGGACATAAAAACGGAAGTGGGTCATTAGATTTTACCAATGATACTGGATCATTTGGATTTAATGCTAGTAGAGCTACATATGGGCAGTATAGATCTTTAGTTTTTGGCGATGAAACCCGCAATTTTAAATTTGATCAATTTACTCCTGATGATATTTATGTTTTAAATGTTAATAGGGCTAGATATAAACAAGCCTTAAAGCCTGGTTCTCTTAACTTAAAACTAAAAAAAGGATCTAATCAAATATTCCTCACAGATGATTCAGTTACAAGTACTGGCAGTGCAGTATTAACAAATTTAGGAAGACAATTTAATATAGTATCTGGATCTAATGGAGTAATGCTAGGTAGTACTTTAACCCAGGTAGAAGGTTCAGGAAGTTATGGTTTATTTTACCCGGATGCTGGTATTTTAATCTTTAACCCCGCTTGCCTTGATGCTACAGCGGCAGATGGAGGCATTGTATTAGGCACAACAAGAAATTCTAATACAAGTGACAAAAACCAACAAAAATTCTTTAATGCTGTTTCTTCTTCAGGATATTTTATTATTGATTCAGAAGAAACTATTAGCTCTCAATTTTATTTTGTAAGAGCTAAAAATAAAGAATTTAATTATACTACAAATGCTTCATTTATAGATAATAATGGAAACTTAAATTTTGATTCTATGATAGATAATCCTAAATCATACATTACAACTGTAGGATTATATAATGATTCAAATGAATTATTAGCTGTTGCTAAATTAAGCCAGCCTATTACTAAAGATTTTACAAAAGAGGCTCTAATAAAAGTTAAACTTGATTATTAATGTTTACATACAAGAAGTTCAATGCTTCAGACATAAACAAGTCACCTGCTGAAGCCCATAAGCAGTGGAATATAACCTCTGATAATACTTCTTCATTAGGGATTGATTTCTTTTCTGCTCGTTTTAGTAGTTCTAGTAAATTTTTATTTGGTATAAATGATCTAAATGAATCTAAAAAATATTTTCAATTAGACCATTTATATTATGATAATAATCATATAAATTATCCTATATCCGAATTAAAATACGAAGATCAAGAAAGAAGATTATATGATAAATTAAATATAATCTCAATACCCCAAGGATTATTTGGGAGTAGTATATATAACAATAGTGTTAATCTTCAAAACGGTTATAGAGATGATGGTTTAGGAAATATATATCTTTCAACAACCAATATAAACAATTACCCTACAGATAAAGATAGAGTTTTATATTTGGGGCCAGTTAAAGGATTTAAATCTACTAGATTAGATTGGGATTATAAAAATGGTAGAAAATTAGTAAATCCCTCTACTATTCTTAATAAAAAAGACTTAGATGATTCTTACTATTCTAACCCCGTAGAATATATAAGTAGTTCTATTGTAAATTTATCCGAATTAAATTGTACTGGGGTAAATCTTACTCATGGTTATGTTAAATATCCCCATAAAAATGACTATAACTTTGGTGAAACAGATAATTATACTATTAGTTTTTATTATAAATCACCTTCATCTCTTGCAGGAACTAAATATTTAGTAGCAAAATCATATAGCCAAACAGTAGTTAATAGCCCAGAAACTGGAATTTCTGGTTTAGCACTTAATACAAATACTAGTGGTAGCTTACAAGCAGTTGAAGTAGATGCTGGATCTTCTACCCCATTTGAAATTTTCTTAGAAGGAAGTTCTTTAAATTTTTCTATAGCAGATGATTCTTCTTTTAAAACTATTACTAAATCTTCTGCCCTAACGACAAATACTTTAAACCACTTTACTTTTGTTAAGTCTGGTAGTGAACTTCAAATATGGAAAGATGGAGTTAAAATAGAAAGTGGATCTCATACTATAGAAAACACTAAAACACCAGCAAATTTATATATTGGGGTTCAAGGAGGAACTAGAAGCAGATACAGTTCAGCTGGTGGAACTTTATCTCAGCTAATGATTTTTAATACAGCCTTAAATTCTACTCAAATAACTAATGTATCTGAGTCTATAACAGGCTTACCCTATATAGGTAATGTTTTTTATGAAAATGGACTAATAACTATTACTTCTCCTAAACATAATAGTAGTCTTTTAGCAGTTAATGATTCGACTAGTTCTATAGTAACTATAGGCCCTACATTCGGTAATATAAATAATTTTACTGATTTTGCTATTAGTGAAAGCGCACCTGTAGTTTTTAAAGCAACTATAAGTGCATTCACTTCTTCTTTTATCCATAAAGATTCTAAACTTACTAGGTTTGATTTTTTTGTTAAAGATAATATAAATGAAGGTGGAGCTAATTTTATTTTAGAACAAGATAGTACTTTTTCTGGGGTAGGAAATACTATAAAATATTCTTTAACTTTTGATTCAGCAAGCAGTGAAAATTATTTAGTACAAGCTTTTACAAGTAAAAATCTTGTACATGGTGCTTTCCATAACCCCTCATTTATAAATTTTGCTAGCACGGGTATTAGTGATTTTGATACCCACCCCGATGCAGTTGGAGGATTTATCCCTTCGGGATCATGCAGTATTACTACTAATAATACTAAATTTTTATTAAGTTCTTCGGGTGAACAAATTATTGATACTCAGTTTTTATTACAGGCTAGTGCTTCTCAACTTATAGCGTCTTCTAGTTTTCCTACTAGTGATACTTCACTCAGTGATACTCCTTTTACTTTTAATGATAATACTTCTACTGAAGGAACAGTTTACTTAGAATCTTTTGCTATAAATGGATTAGCTATGTCAGGTAGTTTATCTGATATTCCTAACTATGTAGGATCTATAAATAGAATTACAACACTCAATGGTGGATCAGCTGACGGATTTACAGATATTAGGGTTACTTATGAACAAGTTTCCCCAAGTAATAGTGCTGTTGAATTTGTTGATAACGGTTTTTATAATACTATTAGCAGTGGTGGTAGAATAGGTATATTAGATACGGCTAGTGGTGTTCCTACCTCAGCTTCGTTTAAAATGACTGCTAAATTTACTAATTCTAATCCAACTAAAGTTTTTAATGGTCAAATGAGAATAGTATCTGAATCAGGTGCAAGTGCACAAACTTTAGGAACTGTTAAATTTTTCTCAATTCCACCTAACACAACTACTCCCATAACTCATCAACTTGATTTAGCAAATAGACCTCTAAAAGAAGGAGAAAACTATAGAATGCAGGTTAATATGAATGGAAGTAGTCAGTTAAACATGACTGAAGCTACATTACAAATATTTAGCCAAACACCTACAGCGGGAAAAAGAAATAAAATATCCCTTACTCATAGCCCTTCTGCTACTATATTACCCTATTTTGGAGGATCTGGCCAAACTCAAGCGGATAAATCAAGAAGATACTTAATAAAATTTGGAGAAATACACACTAGTGCATCTAACCAAAGCAGTGGCCCTAACCACTTAAGTCTATCTACAGGCTCACTAAAAATAGAATTAGTATCTAATGTTCAAGGAACAAGTACTGTATTAACTAGTTCTCTAATACCTTCAGGTACTTTATCAAGTTCATTTGCCTATTTGTTCCACCCCGGAGATTTAAGCAATTCAGGTACTGAAGGAACTGCTGGTAACATGTTAAGTACTATTAGTGCTTTATTTACTAGATTAAAAGTTGTAGACCCTAATAATCCAGATACACTACTATCTTTTTCACAAGGAGAAGGATTTACAATTAAAGATTTCTCTATAAGAGAGATTAGTGGCTCTACATCTATTATTTCAAATACTAATATAAATTCTAAAACAGGAAATTCTATTAATTTTAATAACAATTTACCTACATCAGCTTCTACCCCCATATCAAGTGTAACTTTGGACAGTGGAACTAATCCTAATTATATCGTAAGTAAACCAATTTTAACTATTGATGCAACAGGTAGTTTAATATTTGAAAGCGCTTCCGTAGTAGGATCCCCTGCAGGATTTGTTAGTGCAAGTTTTACATCATCAATAGTAGAAGCAGGTGCATACATATTGCATGGTTTTGATGTTGATACTAACTATGATTCCGGTAAAAATATTAGGGTTAGAATTTATTCAGGCAGCCAGTTAATAACTTCTTCTAAAAACCAAACTAACTTAAATTTTGGTAGTAGTATAGACTTAGGCTCTGCTAATGGTACAAGTTTTGCTAACTCAGACCACACAGGATCTGCTGGACAAGTTCAATTAGGGGCATTTGGTCCCGGTGGTGTTGTAAAAGTCCTTTTAGATGCTGTGGATGATAGTAGTAATCCTATTTCTATTTCCCCAAGCTTTTCTGCAAGTTTTAGTAATTTAGGTATAATATATTTAACAAGCAGCAATCTTGTTAAACAAGTTAAATTTACAAATATCTCAGCAGGTCCCTTTGCTTTCGAAGATAACCAAACATATAACCAACTTAGAGTAGATTCTACAGCAGTTAATCCTCCCTTCAGTAATGGAGCTATAACATCTAGTTTTGTCCAACTAGCAGGATCAAATTTAGGATCACTTGGGGAAGATTTATTTTTTACATCTAGCCAACCTGCTACTTTACATGTAGATGTAACTCCTGCTCCTATAGTAATAGAACGTGACCTTAATTTACAAGCTAATAGAGTATACGAAATTACCCAATCTTTATTATTTACAACCTCTTCAGAGGATACAGATAACGTTTATGTAAGGATGTTTAGAAAAGGTACTCAACAAACTTTTGGTTCTTTTGGAACCTTTAATGTACCTTCTCCTGTTGTAGGGGGTGATTTCCCTGGCCCTAAAGTTAATACTCAAACTTTTACAGGAAATGGAAATGCATTAGAGGAATTTAAAGGGAAAGTTACTATAAATCCAGGACAAGAGGGAATTTATACAATCCAATTATATTATGGTACAGGTAGTACATCAAACTATCCATTTAATAATACACCAGATGAAGTTTCTAATGTAGTAATTCATTTAGCTTCTGCTTCTTTAAAAGAAATTGGCCCATCATCTACTGTTACAAAAATAGCGGGAAATAATTTTACTTCTGCAAATGTATCTAATTTAAGAATAAAAACTACTGAGGGTGGTATCTTTACTGCTCGTAATTTAAATATATTAAGTGGAACTGGAAGTAACCAAGTCCATGTATCAACTTCATTTGCAAATGAAAATGGAACATTATTACCTCCATTAGCCGGATTTAATGAATTCACAGTTAATAGTAATAGTGAAATAGAATTACATAATGGTGAAATTTTTATAATAAATGGAGAAATAACCGGTTCGGGTAATGCAACTTTCTTCTATTTTACTCCTACTTCTTCATTAAATGTAACTTCGGGCTTTAATAATAGTATGCAAGGTGGTAACTTTACTGATTCTTCTCAGGGAGATTTCCTAATACTAACAGCTTCTTCAGATACATTTAATATAAACGAAAATTACTTTAGTACTACAGATCAAACATTTTTAGTAAATTATATAAATCCTTCTACAGTTAATGATTTTAGTTTATTATTTAAAAATACACACTTAATTTTTGAAAATGAATATATGTGTACTGTAGATGAAAATGAGTATAACTTTACATTAAATCCAACAGCTAGAAAACTTAAATCTATTAATAATGGAGAGTTAGCTAACTTTGCAACGGGTTCAAACTTTAAACCATATGTAACAACAATAGGTTTATATAGTGACGATGGTGAATTGTTAGTAGTAGGTAAATTAGGGCAACCTATTAAAATGAGTGATGAAACTGATACAACATTTATAGTAAGATACGATACATGATAATACCAGAAAGTTATGAACAATTTCCAGAAGGCACATATGGATA
>CAACVD010000350.1_pt1 | contig 22312 bp, 39 predicted proteins | sample 2381771 | NCBI WGS metagenome assembly CAACVD01 (sample SAMEA5211965, study PRJEB30684) | marine metagenome | biome: Marine; feature: Epipelagic; material: Water | collected 2015-10-15 | depth 15 m
CATCGTCAGAGGCAGAAATGGGTGTATATAACCAGGCACAATCTGGAATGTCCGCATTGTCACAAAATCTAAATCAAATGACCGATTTCTTTTTTAAGGAAATGCAAACGAGAGCAGTAGAAGAGGGAGAAATTTATGGAGCTACTAATCCTATTACTATGGATGAATTAGAACAAGCAGCAAGAACAGGCGAGGATGTTACAGGTCGTTTAGGTTATGGCTTAAAGGGTCAGGCAGCTCGTAGTACAGCATTTGCAAGTGTTATTTCTGAAATAGAATTAGAAGCCTCCAGAGATTATATGGCTTATATAGAAAATGCAAAACTAACTCAACAAGACCCACAAGATGTTATTGATGGTTTAGATTCTATCACTTTAGGTTACACATCTTTGTTAAAAAAAGCGAGTCCAGAGAACTATGGAATAGTTAAAGGTGCGTTGTCTAAATTAAGTAATGGTGTACTTAAAGGTTATATAAACGATATTGCTGATATAGCTCAACAACAGATTCAATCTATGGCAGCTGTAAAAATTGAAGGTATTAAAAGTAATTTAGGAAATTATATAGAAGGTGAACTTGATCCTAATAAAACTGAACAACAGATGATTAATGACTTAACTAAATTACAATCAGTACAAACAACAACTGCTTTATCTATTGCAATAAATGAAGGTAAGTACACAGGACAACAAACATCACAACTTATTAAGGATGTAGAAAAAGATATTATAGAGAAAAAAAAAGCGATTGCTATTAATCAGGTTTTAAAAACAGGAACTGTATCTTCTATAACATCACAAATAGTACAGGGTAAAAAAACAAACAATTCACAAATAAATGCTTTAATAGCTGGGATGACCATTGAAGATAAAAATGATTTAGTAAAAAAAATGTTTGCAGCAAGAGAAGATGAAATCTCTTTTGAAAAGGCTATAGACGAATCTGATGACGAGAATAGTAAAACTAAATTTGCAGAAGCTAACCTTGCAGCTTTTGAGGCTTTAGATAAAAATGACATTTCTGAATTTAACAACCAATTAAATATTATGAGAGCTATTGACCCTGACAACAAAGCAATATTTGATATAGAACGAAAACGAGTAGAACTTGGTGGGAGAAGATTGACGAGCAATCCTGTAGAATTTAATAGGTTACAACAATTAGAACAAAAAAACATTTTAGACTTTGACGAACTTAATCAATTTAGAGGTGAGTTAAGTAAAGAAGATTATGATAGCTTGTTTAGTGAAGTAGAAAAAGATAAAAAATTCCAAATAAGTACTGCTTTGCGAAAAGTTGAGGGATTGCAAACATATAACCCAGAACAATTACTTTTAGCTGAAACTAAAGAAAGTAAACTATATGCAAAATTAAGTAGTGGATTAAAAGCTGCCGCTGCCGAAGCACAAAACGAGTTAAAGGCTTTTGATGTAAATAAATGGTTAGAAGATAATTTAAAAGAACAACAAGATGACATTAACGAAGCTATTGCCTCTAATTTAAAAACAGAAATGTCAATAAACTTTTTACGAATAAAGAATGAAATTCAAAAAGCAGAATTACCTATACAAATTTCTGATGAATTTTCAATACAAAATTATGAACAACTTTTGATTGCCATAATGTCAAATAAAAACAAAAAAATTCAAAGGTATAATGATAGATCAAAACCATCAATTTCATCTTTATTAAAACAGATTAATGATTACAAACAGGAATATGGCAATGAATGACGATGATATTTTAGATTATATTGAAGATAGTCGTAATCTACGAGCTACAGGTATGGAGCTAGAATTTGATTATGATGAAAACGATATGCTAGTTATGAAGCCATATTCAGAAATGTCAACACTAGAAAGCATAAGTATTGGTTTAGAAAAAGTAGGTTCTGCAGTTACAGGGGTTGCTGCTGGAGTGGGATCAGCTACTGCTGGTTTTATACCTGACCTTACTGTTGCTTTACCTGTGGCAGTTAAAGATGCGTTGAGTGCAGAAGATGGTAAAAAATTAAAAGCCTTTGGAGAAACATTTGAACGACTATCTAAAGAAAATTTTGGTGTAGAATTTTATAGAGGAATGTTTAACAATGCTATAGATAGTTTAGATTTAGATGATCAACTTAAAGAAGATGCAAAAGCAGGATTTAATTTAGGAGAATTTTTTGATGTATTAGGACCAGCTTATGCAGGAATTAAAAAAGGTCCGCAAATAGTTAGAGGTGTTAAAGATAAAATGCAACAAGTAGGTGAGTCTGCACAAAAAAGATTAGATGAAGATAAAGGATCGGTAGCTGTATCAAGTATGGGTGTAGGTGAAATGGGTAAGATGGTGGATAAAGGTTTGTCTAAACTAGCTCCTAACAAAGGAGAGGTAGTAGATATAAATAAAAAAGTTAAACAAGTTGTAGATATAAGAGCAGAACAAATGAAATTGCCTATTAAAGAAAGAGTACAACCAAGCGGTAAACAATTTTTTAACAGAAATTATCAAACACAAACCGCAGACCAGACAGAAATAGAAACACCAAGTATAGATGAAACAAAGCCATTTCCAAAAAATAATAGAGCAAAAAAATTAGAAAGTTTTGGTAATGAAATAGCTTTAACCATTGCTAATAAATTAAAAAATAAGGTAGGAAGTAATGAACAATTTTTTTATAATACGCAGCCTTTAATAGATAAAGCTACAGAATTAGGAATACCAGAAGATGTTGCCAAAAAACAATTAGAAAAGTTATCTTTAAATTATGCAGCAACAAGTCCTAAATCAGCGACAGAAGAAAATTTAAGGTCTGCCTCTCTTGTATCTGCAAAACAAACAGCAAAAATTCCTGTTGATTCAGTTATTGGTTCTGGAACTGTTGATCCCAAAACAGGTAAAAAGGGAATATCTGAAAAAGGTTACCCTATGATGATAAGTCCTGGAGGAACACACAGAAAATTAGTAGATGCAGTAGCAGCCGAAGGTTTAAATGTAAACACACAACCAAAGCCATATAGTTTTGCAAAAAATGTTCAAGGTAATTTAAATGGTGTTACTGTTGATTCTCATGCTATAAGAGCTGTAATTTTTGTACTTAATGATCTCAAACCTGGAAAAGTTCCGATAGAATTTATATTACCTAAGTTTCAAAAACAGTACAAAAAAAATCCAACTAAATTAACATTTGATATGATTGATGCTTCTTTTGCAACACAAGCAAGAAATAAAATATCATACAAACCAGAATATAAAATATTTTCAGATATATTTAAAAAAGTAGCTAATAACTTATCAATTAAACCTGCTGAAGCACAAGCACTAACATGGTTTAACTATGGCGATAGAACAGGATTAGTAAGTAAACCAAAAACATTTGTTGATATTTTAGAAGAAAGAATAGATGTTACTGCACAACTTACTAACGATTCAAAAGAAAATGTATTTAAACAATTTATGCAAGGTAAACTTCCTTTGCTTTCTTTAGGTGGTATAACATTACTTGAAACAGGAACTTCTATGGAGAACGAGTAATGGTTAAGAAAATTAAAAAAGGTCTTGAGTATCTATCTCAACAACTTGGCAAAGCCGAAGATGTACAAAAAGAAATAAGAAAATATTCTGCACCTGAGGACGAAATATCAAAAGGTAAAGGTGGTGAAATACTTGTTAAGGGTGCAAGTGCCGATGCTGTAAAAGCTCTTAACGAATCATTAAAACTTGATGGGTATAAAGGACCAAGTCTAAATATTGCTAAAGTTGTTATAAAAGCAAAAGGTTTAGACCAAGTAAATCTAGCAGAACTTTTAACTAAAATTAAAGATGATAATAAAGAATTATTTGAGTTTTTACGCAGACCAAAACAAACAATAGAAACAATGGTTGCGGCAGCAGAAGCTAATGGATTTGATAAAATAGCTTATAAATTACTATCAAGAAAACCTGGAGAAGTTCCTAGGGTAGAAGATACTTTAGGTGGTTTAATAGCAACCCTAAAACTTGGTCAAGATTTGGAGGAAAAATCAAAAGTCATACTTAAAACAACTAACCCTGAAAAGAAAAAAGAACTATTTAAAGAATTTAAATTACTTGTATCACTACAAACAAATTTACTCGGTCAGGTATCTGGAGCTGTATCTGAATATGGTAGAGGTTTAGGAGCTATATCAGCGGCACAAAAATTAGAAAATATTAATTTAAATGATTATACAAATAGAATAGATGAGTTTGTAAACAATCTTGACGATAATATGATAGATTTTCATGCTCAAACATTTCTATCTTTACCAAGTCCTGGCAGAGCAGAATACGCAAGAAATAGTTTTGCATTAAGAACTTATGATACTTTAATGGAATTGTTTATAAATGGTATACTCTCAAGTCCTGTTACACATATTGTTAATACAGCTGGTAATGCTATATTTCAAATTCAACAAGCAGCTGAAGCTGGTGTAGCTGGAATAATTGGTGAAGTCAGAACACTCGGAGGCAGAAGAGGAGTTGTTGGAGATAGGGTATACAAAGGAGAGTTTGCTGCCGAATCTCATGGAATGATGATGTCTTTAAAAGATGCCTTTAGAGCTTTTGGTTCATCAATGGTTACAGGTGAGGCAGGAGATTTTGCAAGTAAAATTGACCTTAAAAACAGAAGAGCTATAGGTAGAACAGATAATATTGCTCACATAACAAAAAGTATTTCAGAGGGTGATCCAATGGCTGTTGTAGATATACTTGGAATACTTGCTAGATTGCCAGGAAGATTTCTAGGTTCGGAGGATGAGTTTTTTAAAGTTATATCTGAACGAGCAGTATTGTATAGAGAGGCTTATAGAGAAAGTGCTATGGCTTATGATAATGCAAGAAGAAGTGGATTGAGTAAAGCAGAAGCTAAAGATTTAGGACAAAATGCTTATGCAAATACATTACTTGAACCTAATCAATCTATAAAAGATATGATGGCTCAAGAAGCTAAAATTAGAACATTTCAAGGTAATCCAGAAGGATATTGGGCGAGTTTTGTACAATTAGCTAACACAGTACCTGGTGGTAAAATGATTGTTCCATTTAGTAAAACACCTACAAATATTATGAAAGAAGCATTTGACAGAACTCTAAATTGGTCACCTATATATAAAGCACTTAAAGGAAAATTACCAGGACAAACAGGACCATCTGGTAGAGAATTTGACAGAGCTATGTCTAAACTATTAGTAGGTAATTCTACATTTGGTATGATGGTAGCTATAGCAATGGGCCAGTTTGGTGATAATATTAAAATTGTTGGTAGTGGTCCAAGTGATCCTAAAGCACAAAAATACTTAACAAGTATGGGTATAGATAGATATTCAATTAATTTTAAACAAGATGATGGCACTTATGTTGGTTATACTTTTTCTAGACTTGACCCTATGTCAGCAGTTTTATCTATGGCAGCCGACTATGCTTACTATGCACAAAACTCTGATAGTCAAAACTTAATTGATTTAGAAAATATATTCAAATCAGGAACTTTAGCGGCAGCTCAGTACGCAACTAATATGCCATTTCTTCAAGGTGTTTCAGAATTAGCTAAAGCAGCTGGTAATCCATACGGAGTTCCAGAAGGTTTTGGTGAACGCATGGGAAAATTTCTTGTTAAAAAAGCATCTGATGTTGTTTTTACAGCTACAGGTATGGTGGATTTATATACACCTGGTATTGATATTGTTGGTGCTACAGCCTTTTCAGGTTTAATAGACCGAATAAAAAATCCAGATGCTTCAAGTACAAAACTTTCTGAAGAACAATTAATTAAAGCGGAATATGCTTATTTACCTACTGTTATGAAAGGTTATTATGAATCTTATAATCAGGCTTTAAGTAGAAATCCTCGTTTTTCTGAAACCTTACCAGATGGTTTAAATATGTGGGGAGAAGTTAAACAACAAAGTGATGGTCTAAACTATAATTTAGTTTCACCAATCAGAATATCTAATCCACAATTTACCGAACTTAATGAAGAATTAACATTTTTATCTGAGAGAAGAATTGGAACTTTCACAAGTCATAAAGAAAAAATAGGTGGTGTACAACTATCTGCTGAACAAATCAACGACCATATTCGTTTTATAAATAACTCAAACAAACTTAGTAAAAATGTTCATCTAGGTGAGAATGATAAAGGATACAATCCAAACCAAAGTTTATTAACAAAATTAAATGCTGAAATAAAAAAAAATGATTATCAAGTAAGTGATTTAGAGGACCGCTATATAAGACTTAATAGTATACTTGCAGATGCTAGAGAAAGTGGTAAAAATTTATTATTAAAAAAGTATCCTGGACTAAAAGTTAGAATAGATGCTTTGAAGAAGTAAGGATTGATAATATGAGTTATATAGTGTATAAATATTATAAGCGAGAATTACATGGCAACATTTAACATTAACGATACAAACCGCAGGGTTCAATATACAACCAATGGTAGCCAAACTGCTTTTGCGTTTAGTTTTCAGATCAATGCTAATTCAGAGCTTAAAGTAATTCTTGGCGAAACAACTCAAACTCTTTCGGTACATTATACAGTAACCATAGCATCTGACGGAACAGGAACAGTTAATTATTCTTCAGCTCCGACTTCAGGACAAAAACTAACCATCCTCGCTAACAAACCTTTATCAAGGGAAAGTGTTTATTCTACAGGAGCTTCATTTACAGCTGCATCATTAGAAACAGATTTTGATAACACTATTATGGTGTTGCAACAGTTCGAAGAAAAGATTGACAGAACATTACAGTTACCTGAGTTTGTAACAGGATCAACAGCACCAAGCCTAACTGTACCCTACAATGATACAGCCTCTGATAATGCTAACAAAGTCATTGGTTACAATACAGGTGGTACGGATTTAACTTTGTTAAGTAAGGGTATAAGCACAGTTTCATTAACAACGAATACATTGTCAGCAGGGTCAAGTGCTACAGGCTCAGCAAGTGTAAGTGGTGATCAATTAAATTTAACATTAGGCATTCCTACAGGAGCTACAGGTGCTGCTGGTTCAAATGGTACTGATGGTGCAGATGGTGAAGTATCTGCTGGGTTTGCTATTGCTATGAGTATAGCTTTATAAAGGAGAAATATGGCACAGAATTTTAGACGATTTACTTCAAACAATGTAGGCACAGGAGCAACCACAGTTCTGACCGCTAACTCTTTTGACACTATTGTCGGTATAAGTTTAGCTAATGTAACAACAAGTGCGATCACAGTTTCCTGTTATATTAATGATGGCAGTAATGATATTCATTTAGTAAAGGATGTATCTATTCCCTCTGGATCAGCATTACAAGTCTTGGATGGTGGTGCAAAATTTGTTGTACAATCAGGAGATGCTTTAAAAGTAATTTCTGATACCGCCTCATCGCTTGATGTTTGGGTTAGTGTAGTAGATGCAATAAGTACATAGTATGGGATATATCGGTCCAGCTCCAACCACTTCATTTCAATCGTTTGTAAAGCAAGATATTACAACTTCCGCCACAGCTAACTATACACTTTCTCAATCGGTTACAAATGCAAATGAATTAAGAGTTGTACTTAATAATGTAATACAAGAGCCGACAACTGCGTACACAGCTTCTGGTACTTCATTGACTATGGCAAGTGCTTTGACTAGCTCTGACGATCTCTATGTTGTTTATATGGGTAAAGCGGTGGGTACAGTAAATCCAGCAAGTGGTAGTGTGGGTACAGGAGAGTTATCAGCTACAGGAACAAAAGATGCTACAACATTTTTACGAGGTGATAATACTTTTGCAAGTAGTGGTAAAATATTACAAGTAGTGCAAACTGCAAAAACTGATACTTTTACTACATCAAGTACATCATTTACAGATGTAACAGGACTATCGGTAGCAATAACACCATCAAGTACATCAAGTAAAGTATTAATAATGCTTAATATGAATTCATCAACAAGTGGTGGTAATAATTCAATGATTAAATTAGTAAGAGGTAGCACAGATATAGCTGTTGGTGATGCAAGTGGTTCTCGTAGACAAGGAACAGCACAATCAAGAATTAATGATACTAATGCCTGTTTAACTTTAAGCACTTGTTTTTTAGATTCACCTAGTACAACATCTGCAACAACTTACAAAGTACAATATGGATTACAAACTGGAACAGGAACAGTTAATGTAACACAAGGTGGAACGGATAATACTAATTTTGCAATGACTATATCTACGATTATTGCTATGGAGGTAGGATCATAATGAATTTACACAAAGCCATACGAGCAATACATAGTTCGGTTGTTACTATAAATGGTAACACTCAAGAAACAATTATTGCTAAAGATAATAATGGTGCAGAAGTAACTGTTAATTGGACAAAGGTAAATGTCTGGACAGACCCTGAAGCATATAAAGATAAACGAGAAAATGAATACCCAAGAATAGAAGATCAATTAGATGATATATATCACAATGGAATTGATGGATGGAAAGCAACAATTAAAGCAATTAAGGATAAATACCCAAAGGAATAGATTATGCCATTAAGTAAAATATTATCAGATTCGTTAGCAAGTGGTGTTGGTGGTAAAATATTACAAGTGCAATCAGCATTTAAATCTGATACTGCAAGTACAAATTCTACAAGTGATGTTGCCATTACAGGATTATCTTTAACTTTAACTCCATCAGCAACATCTAGTAAAGTGTTAGTAATGTTTGATGTGGGAACTGCTGGAAATAATTCAAATGCACATTTCTTTTTTACACCTTACAGAGATATTGGAGGTGGTGGTTATAATGCGATTGCTCAAGGTGTAGGTGGAAGTTCTTATAATTATGCTTCAGCACACTATGCAACAAGTAATAATAATTATTCTGCTTTTGGAGGTAATTTTTTAGATTCACCTAACACGACTTCAGAAATTACTTACAAATTGTATTTTAGATCAAGTAGTGGTTCATATACATCTTACATAAACAGAAGAGCGGCAGATGATGCTTTTAGAGGATCATCAAGTTTAATTTGTATAGAGGTAGGATCGTAATGGATTTACATAAAGCTATACGAGCAATACATTCTACAGTAGTAGTTATTGATGGTGATACTCAAAAAACTATTGTGGCAACAGATAAAGATAACAAAGAAGTAACTATTGATTGGACAAAGGTAAATGCTTGGAAAGACCCTAATGAATATCAATACAAAAGAGAAAATGAATACCCAAGAATACAAGACCAATTAGATATGCAATATCACGATTTATTAAATAATACTACAACTTGGAAAGATGCAATTAAAGCTGTTAAAGATAAATATCCAAAGGATGGTGGGTAATGCCATATATAGGAAAACAACCAGAAATCGGAGCATACAAAAAGCTAGATTCTATTACAGCAGTTAATGGTCAAGCCTCTTATACTCTACAGTATAACTCAGCTAACTATAGTCCTGCTAGTGCGAATCATCTTATTGTAAGTTTGAATGGTGTTATTCAAGCACCTCAAGATTCATTTACAGTATCTGGCAGTACCCTTACCTTTGCATCTAATCTTAGTACAGGCGATTCAATAGATTTTATTCTAGTTTTAGGTGATGTGTTAAACATAGGAACACCTAGCGATAACACAGTAACCAATGACAAGTTAGCTACTGCACCGACTATAATTAGTAAAGGAGATGGCTCAAGTACAGATGGAGCAATACAACTTAACTGCTCACAAAATACTCATGGTGTAAAGATTAAATCACCTCCACATTCAGCAGGACAGAGTTATACACTAACCTTGCCTAGCACAGCACCGAGTGCTAATAAATTTTTACAAACAGATGGTAGTGGTAATTTATCTTTTGCTGATGCAAGTGCTGATATGGTTTTGTTATCTGACAATACTCTTAGTGGAGCAAGTTCAGTTAATTTTGACAATACATTAATAACAAGTACATATAAAATGTACAAAATTTATATAATTGTTTATCCAAGTGCAACTGCTGGTTTAGGTTTATATTATAGTCTTGATAATGGTAGTACAATGAATTCAACAAGTAATGTTAGAATTGGACACGAAACTTCCTATACTACAAACACAGCATATAGAAATGTAAATGTAAATTCATATTGGGCATTAACAGGATATTATTATCAACACACTTCAACAACGATACCAATGATGTATGAGGTTACTGTTTGGAATCCTACAGCTACGGCATACACAGGTCTACTTAGTTATGGTGTTCATTTATCGGCTACTAATGTTTATTCTGTACAAAGAGGTAATGGTTCAATAGAAAGTGCAAGTGCAATAAATTATATACGAATTGCACCTAACACTTCTGCTAATATGGCAAGTGGTTCAATAAAATTGTATGGAGTGAAATAATGGCAATAATTAAAGCAAACAATAATACTTTATCAAGTGTAACTTCATTGCCTTTTGCAACAGGTGGGTTAGTTAAATTAAACACAACAGATATTACATCATCTACAGCAACTCTATCTTTTGATAACACACTTATTACTGATACTTATGATAAATACATTGTTGAATATACAGGACTTAAACCTGTTACAAATAGTGTAAATTTTAGATCAAGAGTTTCTTCAGATAATGGAAGTTCATTTGTTACAGGTACTTATCATTATGGATATCATTTTACTAAATGTGGTGGAGCTGATGGTGCAAATAGTGGAAGTGGAAAAAGTAATTATGCTCTTGGTGATTTTGCTTTAGGGAATGATGCAGGTTATCCATATAATGGGGTTATGTATTTTGAAGCATTGAGAGATACAGGAACTTATTTAACAATTAGAAATAATTTTTCTATAAAAAATCAAAATGATGTTCGTGCTTTAGTAACAGAATCTTGGGTATTAGATGCGACAACTGCTTACAATTACATAGAATTTAGTTTTAGTAGTGGCAACATTGCTGATGGAACATTCACTTTATATGGGTTAGCAAAATAATGGCAATAATTAGAGCAAACAATAATACTTTATCTAGTGTAACTGCATTGCCTTTTGCAACAGGTGGGTTAGTTAAATTGTTAAATACAACTGCTTCTTCTGGTGCATCAGAGTATTTAGTTAGTAGCACATATATAAATTCTACTTATGATAATTACAGAATTATTGCTGGATACCAATATGTTACTGATAATGTAGGTTTAAACATAAGATTTTATGTAGGTGGGTCAGAAGTTACTGCAAATTATACTTATGAAAATGGTGCAATGACAAGTTCTACCTATGCTTATGATGCACACGGAGGTTCAACAATGCAAATTGGTGGTGCTAGTGGAAATGCAACAGGAGAAACAGGAACAATAGTTTTTGATTTATCAAATGCCAATAGCACAACAATAGCTACAAGAATACACGGATTTCAATATAGTGCCGCTACTAATGCAAATACAGCAGGATATACTTTTCAAGGTGGTCAAGACCCTAACGGATATACAGGGGCAGTTAATGGATTAAAATTTTATATGGGTTCTGGTAATATTATAATGCGACATTTTACTATATATGGACTAACTAAATAAAGAAAGGAGGTAAATATGTCTTATAAAACAAAAATGGTAAATGGTAAGGAAGTAGAATTAACTGCTGACGAAATCAAAGAACTAGAAGCTAGAGATAAAACTTGGGCTGATGGTGAGTATGACAGACTAATGGCAAGTATTCGTCAAGAAAGAACTGATCTTTTAGCTGAATGTGATTGGATGGGAATGTCTGATACAACTATGTCTGATGATTGGAAAACATATAGACAAGCATTAAGAGATATAACAAAAGATGTAGATACAGTTGATAAAGCTAAAGCTGTTACTATGCCAAAGAAACCTGAGTAATGCAGTTAACTAAACACATAATAAGGTTTAGTAATTTTTTAATTAAGATACCTAAAGCTATGAAGGGTGTGTGGGATAAGTCCGAGAATAGATGGGGGTATAGAAAGGAGAGTAAATGCCAGGATATGGAAAAAAGAAACCAATGACTAAAAAAAAGAAAAAAAAATAATGCGTAAACTAATGAGAAAGTTTAATCCTGTAGCTAAAACTAAAGGAGGAGTTCCAAAGAAGTATGTATCTGGGGCAAAGAATCCTAAAGCCAGAGAAGCAGAGATTAAGAGAACTGCTCGTTTATATAAACAGGGTAAACTAACACCAGCGATGATGGATAGAATATCAAAACAAAGGAGTAAAGGATAATGCCATTTAGTAAATATAGTCCAAAGCAAAAGAAGTTAGCTGCGGTTGCAAAACCGAGAAACAAAATTACAGGAGCTGATCTAAAAAAACTGAGGAAAAAGAAATGAGTAAATATTCTAGCATACCAGGTTCAGGAAGATTTGGTAAATCAACCTTAGATAAAGTTTATCGTAGAGGTTTAGGTGCTTACTATAGTAGCGGTAGCAGACCAAAAACTTCAGCACATGCCTGGGCAATGGGTAGGGTAAAGTCTTTTGTATCTGGTAAAGGTGGTGCTAGAAAAGCAGACAAGGATTTGTTAGGTAAAAAGTAATGGCAACTAAAGCGGATAAGAATGAGATGAGAATAACTAAACATGAGGAAGTTTGTTCTGAAAGGTATCGTAATATACATGATAATATTTCTGATCTTAAATCTAGAATAAAAAGACTTGAGTCCATAATGATGGCTAACACAGTTGCTGTACTTGTAGCTTTAATCTCTGTGTTTATGAAGTTATAACAATGGCTCTCATTGATCCGTTAACCGCTTTCGCTGCAATCAAGACAGGTATATCTTTAGTAGAGAGAGGTATCAAAGCTGGCAAAGAATTGCATGAGCTTGCCTCACCGATAATGAAGTGGGCGAGTAATGAAGCGCATTTAGAAACACACTCATCTAGAAAAGGTAACACAGGTTTTCTCGGTAAGTTTACAGGAGTTGAGCAAGATGCCATCGCTGCGTTTATTCGCAAACAAGAGATAGAAAAACAGAGAGCGCAACTCAGAGAAATTTTTTTATTGTATGTTGATGATGGTCTAAATAAATGGGAACAGCTCCAAAAAGAAATTGCTCATCAACGAGCTTTAAATAAACAAAGGATTAAGGAACAAATAGCCAGAAAGAGAAGATTCAGAAATAATTTAATAATACTTGGTTCTGTAGGATTAGCAGTTACAATATTATTAATAGAGTTTTATTATTTATTAGGTATGTGATGACAGACTTCTATACATTTACTGTTGAGATAGAAAGTAAAAAAAAGGGAAAACAACCACCCACAGTATGTATTCGTTTCTTTGGTTGTAAGGATTTATCCGATGCAAATAAACTTGCAGAACACTTAAATATACTGTTAAATACAGACATGATCACCCTTGAAGGTGAAAGTCTACATTAAGGAGGTAGAATGTTAACTGCTCTAATAGGCCCTGTAACTTCGTTACTTGATAAATTCATAGAAGATAAAGACCAGAAAAATAAACTTGCACATGAAATTGCAACGATGGCTGATAAACAGGCGCATGAAATTGCTAAATCACAGATTGATGTAAATAAAGCTGAAGCTCAAAGTCGTCATTGGTGGATTGCTGGATGGCGACCAGCGACAGGCTGGATTTGTGCCTTGGCAATGGGATATCATTTTATTATCCAACCTTTCTTAATATTTTTTCTAGCATTGTTTGGTATGAAAATGGATCTACCAAGTTTTGATATGGATACTTTGATGACAGTTCTGTTAGGAATGCTAGGATTAGGAACACTCAGAACTGTAGAGAAATCAAAGAAACTTACGAAGTAAAATGCAACTGTCCAAACATTTTAAGTTATCAGAATTTACAAAGTCACAGACAGCTGCTCGTCTAGGTATTGATAATACACCGCCAGAGGAAGTCATACCTAAACTTACTTTTTTATGTAGCCAGATACTACAACCGCTTCGAGAAAAAATTGATAAAGCTATTATCATTACTTCTGGTTACCGATGTGTTGAGTTATCTAAAGCCATTGGATCAAGTGAGAAAAGTCAGCATACTAAAGGCGAAGCTGTGGATATAGAAGCCTTGGGGATGTCCACACTTAATCTTGCGGAAATAATAATAAACCATTTTGATTTTGATCAATGTATATTGGAATGTTACACACCGGGAGATATGAACTCTGGATGGGTGCATGTAAGTCTAACTTCTGGAGAGAATAGAAAAGAGGTTCTAACCTACAACAAAGAGAAAGGATATGCCAAGGGATTGGTAATATAAAATGTCTGAAATTACTGTTGGTAGGATTGGAGAGCTAATCTGTTGTTTACGATTAGAGGAGATAGGTATACCTAATGAGATTGCACACATCAACGGTTTTGACATAGCTGCACATTACAATAGTAGATTAATAAGAGTACAAGTTAAAGCCAGATCAGTTCCAGATACTCGTAGAAAAAAAATTTATATGTTTACTACCTCCAAAGGATGTAAAAAAAAAGTTGCACTTACAAGAAATGAGTGTGATGTAATTGGTTTAGTTTCTATTCCTGAACAACAAGTTATATTTATGCCGGTCAAAACAAAAGTAAATGTTACAGCCAGAGTAAGAATTTCTGATTATAAAAAAAAAGACATTGCCCTCATCACATGGAATCAGGCAATGCAAGCATTAAATTATTCTGATTGATCTGGACAAACCTTTTATCCTAGCAATCTTATTCTCGGTTTCTAATTTAGTAAGAGCTTGTTGAACTGCCGACCGAGTATTGTGTCCAAGTCCGTCAGCTATCTCTGCTTGAGTTGGAGGGAATCCATTGCTACTTGAGTAAGAGATAATGAAGTCAAACACACTTTCTTTTAACGATTTAGTTTTCATCTTCAAACCTCTTAATCTTTTCATCAATTCTATAAAACTCATCAGCATTTAGTTTGCGTAAATGATCAATGCGATCTTTGTTACCTTTAAAAAATTCAGAAATAAATTTTATTTTTTTCTCTGGACTATAATCAGTATGGTTAAATATGTTATCTAACATAACATTTATTCTTTTTATAGCCTCATTATGCGATTTATAGGACTCTGACTTACTGCCAGGAAACATTAACCTCCATTCAGCCTTTTCCGCTTGCTGTATAGCTTTCTTTAGTTCTTGGGTACTACCACTCATCTGACCTGCGTTTTGTGGTCTGGTGGCTTTCTCTGTGGCTTTTTTTTTCTTTTTGGCTATGTCCATCTCCATAGATGACGCATATTCACCACCACTTAGTCCAATACTTGATAAAGCTCTACCGATTGCACTTGTTTCGCAATTTTCTACAGCAGAAGTTTTATTAACATAACCCTGTCCTCTAATTTCTTCTGCATATCCACATCCAATTATAGTACCCTCCAAGTCTTTGACTACAGCTTTAAAAACTATTCGCTTGCCATCATCAATAATCATAGAAGTTTCTATGCCATAATTAAATTCGCAATGTTTTCTAAAGACATCAACTCTGTCCTGAACTTGCGTATATTTCTTACCACTTTTTTGTGGTACTCCTTGAGTCTGATTTAACTTTTGGATTTCATTCATCATATCTTTCATTTTATTCATCTCTGATTTCCTTTACTGTTAATTTTTCATATTGAGATTCAGGCTTGGCTGGAACTATTTTTTCTGGAGTAGCCTTTCTAACGATAGTATCTAGCGCAACCTTTCTATCATTGATTGTAATGTAAGAAACATTTTCAGATTTAAGAGTGCCAATAATCTTTTCTCTGGCACTTTCTTTTAAATCTTTTTGTTCCTTAATCTTTTTATCACAGTTATCAAAGTCAGTAATTAAATCCATTACCTCATTACTCTTACTGTGATTAGTCCAATCAACAAAAGTTTTCTCCGGTTCACTATCATCATCGTAAGGAATGTCATCATCCACTCGTTTCCAGAAATCCTTCACCGCTTCAACAATGGTATTCTGAATCTCTTTATCTTCTTCATAAACATACATATCAAATTTAAGATTAGGGCCGAGCTTACCAATGATTGCCCACTTGTAACCAGAACAAAACATCTGAGCTTGTACTTGTAGTATGTTCTCGTAAGTTGGTGGACCAGAATTATATCCTTGAGTCTTTATTTCACAGACTCCAAAGCCTTCTAGGTTTACCATCTTATCCTCAAGCCTATCGTAGAACGGAAGTTTACCACCTTTGATTTCAAGAATACCATCCAGAGAAGCTGCCATCTTATATTCTTTTTTATGAAAACCTTCTTTAGGTATGTAAAGATTACAGGACATCTGACCCTCTTGATGAGAACATAACTCGTCAAGTTCATCGGATACCCATTCCCTCAATCCAGGCTCGAGGTACTGACCCCTCTTAGCTGCATTAGGTGCTGATGTAGAATCCATTTGTTCAATCTCACCGAGCTGAATCTTTCTAAATTGATAGCGAAGATATTCCCTGACATAGAAATTGTTTTTACCGAGGACGATTACACCAATCTTTGATGCTCCGATTTCATATCCATCATGGCTAAATTTATTCATTATCGCTGACATAAGGTATCTCCTGTATTGGGTTCATATGAAGGTTATAACACTCGTCATCATAGGCACAACTAACAAGCAAAAACATATATGCCATAACCATAAATAAGACTAAAAAAAGTACAGAGGGTATGACTTCTATGTACTCTTTAAGTTGTTTTATTATTTTATCTTTCATTCTTTCTCCTTCGTAACACATTGTTGTTTATATTTTGTATAACCAAATACACTAAGCGATGGATTCTTTGGATCGGCTTTTGACCAACCCTTATCAACCCATACGCAAGTATATTGTCTTTCATTGTTTTTCTTTTGTACAAAAAAGTCTGCGTTGCTCCAAGAGTACAAGTTTAAAACAAGTCCTATAATTAATGTTTCCATTATCTCTCCTAGTGAAGTGTTGATATTCTATCTAAAGCTCTCTTAACTGTGGAGGCACTCCAACTACAACCTCTGGCAGTTTTGATGTTACGAACATTTAGATAATTAGCCATACCAAGTAAGGACCTGGAATGATTCTTAGCATCGTTAAGATGAATCTGAACCTTGGATAAATCTCTCATAGCTTTCTGTTTTACAGCTTCAGTAGCTTTTGATCTAGCTTTATCCATAGAGTTATGCACACCAAGTTTAGTCATCCTACGATTTGTAGATTTAGTAATGTAATAACCTTTTTCAGCAATAGAAGTTTTCATCTCTAAACATTTTTCTTTTTGCTTGGCAGATAAATCCCTTCTGTATTGGTCAGACATAATCGCATTGACACCAAACATAATTCTATTTTTATCTTCAGTTATCTCTGGATTATTACACACCACTAAATTAAAATTTTTATTATCTCTAAACTTCATCATGTCGTAGTCCAAACGACCTAACCTTGAAAGGTCAGAAACATAAACTGTAGTGCCTTTTGGAGCAGCTTTAAGGACAGGACCTAGTTTAGGTCTGTCAAGGATAGGCACTCCTCCTGAAATACCTATGTCCTCAACATACCTAACATCAGTAATGTTATGTTTCTTAAAATGATTTTTCAGTATAAACTTTTGTCTATCTTCATCTGATTTATCATTACTTAATCTTATTATTGCTATATCCATTATTTACCTTCCCTTTCTAGTTCATCCAACCATCGTAATAAGAAACATCTTCAATACCTTGTTCTTTAAGGAAATCTAATGCTACTTGTACTGATCTCTGAGCAGATATGTTACCTTGTACCCAATTACATGGGATAATTGTTCTTTGTTTTGGTGTTCTACATTTAGGAGCTATGTACCAAACTTGTAAACCTTTACCGCCTGTACAACTTCCCTCATCTTTACCGCCCTGTCTTTTCCACTCGTCATGCCATTTAAGATGAGCTAACTCTAGGTATTCTCTTACCTCTTCCAAGTCCTTTTTTTTGTAAACAGTAGCAAATGTATCATCTTTAAAAGGATTTACAGTACTACGATAAACTTTCATTTTTTTTGGACCTGTCTTTTTAGAGTCATCAATTATGTTTACATGTCTTTTGTTTGTAATACCTTCAATAGGATAAAGGTTATCATCACATAACTCAACAATCATCCATCTACTTCTATTATGATATTTATGTTTAAAAATATTAGCTTCTCGCATTTTGATACCAAGTTCATTTACTTTTGTAAGAGCATCACCATATTCTTTGTCTGTGTACTCTTTGTTGTAAATATTACAGTAAATACTGCATTGCTGTTGAGCAATCAGGTAATCTCTAATAAGGTCGTTATGTTTTGTATCATTAATGATAATACAATCAGCTTTTGTACCTTTTCCTTGATATGCACAATCACCACTTATTGCTAGTAATCCATATTTATATTCCATCTTTTTAGTCCTTCCTTTGTTATAGGCATCATTGCCTACTATGAATATAATATATTTATGATATATTGTCAAATGCCTACCTGTATTTTTTTTGGAATCCTTCCCCATATATAGCCACAGGTAGGCGCAGAAAGGATGACGATGAAAGGTTTATTTATTAGAATTGATCAAAAGGTTTACGATAGATTAAAAAAGGAATCTAAGAATAAAAGAGTTCCTATGGGTAGACTTGTTGAGCATTACTGTGAAGAGGGTCTACAGGATCAAGGCGCATTTAGACGATTGTTTGGGCTGTAATGTTTGTAAAGTTTGCAGTTTGGATTATGGTTTTTTCTAACTACCCTCCACCAGCTAATCACCATTATATTGGTGACACCACTAGTTGTAAGTATGCACCAAGATTAGTGGAAGAATGGGTAGAAAAATATCATAAACCAGAAGGCTATTATGGATGGGTATGCTTGAAGTGGGAGGAACATTTAAATTTATTGTATGCTGGAAGGCGATATAAGGACAGAGTAAACGATGACAAAATACAAAGCGATTAGAACTGAAGTTGATGGCATTACCTTTGCTTCGAAGAAAGAGGCTATGCGATATAAAGAACTAAAGTTTATGAGAGAAGAAAAAAGAATTAGTGATCTAGTATTACAACCAAAGTTTCCTATTGAAGTTTGTGGGAAAAAGATATGCACATACATTGCGGACTTTTTATACTATGAAAATGGTAATAAGATAATTGAGGATGTAAAGGGAGTGAAAACTTCTGTGTATAGAATAAAGAAAAAACTTACCGAAGCTATTTATGACATAACAATAAAGGAGGTATAATGGCTGACCCTAAATACAACATAGAATTAATTAATCCTGATCATTACAAACAAGGAACTGTAGAGTGTATTGATTACATACGAGATAGACTTGGTTACGAAGGATTCAAAGCATATCTTTTGGGATCACATTACAAATACACCTATCGTTTTGGTTACAAACATAAGAATCTTGATCCGTTATCAAGAAAGAAAGAAGAGGATAGAGATTTACGCAAGGCAATGTGGTATCTATGTCGCTACCAGGATATATGTAAAAAGGAAATAGAAGCTCATCAGGAAGAAGATAATAGACAAGAGATAGAATATTCAGCGGGGGATATACCAAGTGATTCTGAACAAAAATAGTGAAACGCATAGATTGCTCGCCAAGGAAGCCATAGAATTCTTATTGTTATGCCTGGATAATGATATGAAGTTAGCGGACATACAGCGAATGTACATTAAAAAGGAATTGAACAATCTTACCTATGCCAATGTATTACAGGCATTAATTAACGAGCATATTGATTGTCATGTCAAATTATCTATGAAGTATGAAAAAGAAGAACAGACCGCATAGGATTAAATGTGATTGGTGTAATAATATATTTTGGAGTGATGAACCTTTTGTTGTAACCGCAAGTAAAATTACATTAGAAATTAAATGCTATGAACAATTTGTTAAGAATGGATACAGACTACAAAGACAAGATACGGAAGAAGATTCTGGACAATGGTAAGAATAACATTCAAAGTGTGTATTCTGGAGGGCCATTTACTGTCGTACCCAGAAGAGCTTTGAATGATAAACGCATCGCCAGATCACCAATTAAATACCTGATCTTATCTGTGTTATGCAGCTGCGCAAATAATTATACCGGAGTCTGCTTTCCCACATACCAATACATTGGTAATCAAGTGATGAGAGATAAATCAAGTGTATCCAGAGCCATAAAATCTCTGATTGAATGGGGCTATATCAAACGACTCAGAAAAGGTTCACCGCTGTATAAGAATGTGAAACATAAATCTTCCGTCTATAGAATACTCTACGATCCATTAATGAACGATAATGAAGTATATTCTAGAGCATTAAATAACGATGAAGAGTTGCAAGAAATAGTGCAGAAAGATACAATACAAGCTACTATGAAAAGAGATAAAAAAAGCCAAACAAGTTGCGGTGAGCGCAACAAACAAGTTGAGCCTAGCGCAACTAAAACTAGACTCAAGGAACTAGACTTAAATAATAATACTAGAAGTACTATTAAAGAGAATAAAAAATTAGATGAAATGGAAATGATGAAGAAGTTCCAGAACATCCATTTAAAAATCTACCAAACTACATTTCAACCAGACAGAAGAGATTGGCGACAGATGACTCAGCTGATCCAATACCAGGATAAGACACCATCATTGCTAACTAAGATAGAGAACATACTGAAGAAGAAAAAGAAACCACCGGTGTTTCCCATATCATACATACTCGCTTGTCTAAAGCCAGAACCTACGACAACCAAAGAAGTTATCCAGGATCTGGTGAAAGCAATGCGACCGAAAAGGAGATTGAAGTTTGATTAATTTAGCAAACCTAGAGTCAAGTCTAGAAATGCAAAGCAAAGAATACGCAATAATCCCACCTCTAAAAAATAAAAAAGGCGAACTGCCAAGTGGCGTACCTAGGGGGGAGGGGGGTCTATGCGTATAGGGGGGATGCCACAAAAATATTTTTCAACTTTTACAAAGGAGTTTTTATGGTTGATAAATTAAATGCTGTCGTACCTTTAGAAGGTAAAGATGGTAAAACTTATTGGCATAATGTCGGTAAGGCTTTTCAAAATAAGTTAGGAGGCTGGGATATTATATTTAATTCTTTGCCAATACAAACGAAAAGCAAAGACGGAAGTCTAATTATGAAGGTTATGTTGTTACCACCGAAAGATGGTCCTGCATCAATGCCTTCGCCACAACCTAGACAGAATAATCAATTTAACGATGATGTTCCGTTCTAATGACTAAAAGAGTCCTTCCTCGTCTTGACAACTTTGCGAGTGTCCGTCAGATCAAAAGAAAGATCAAGGGCAGCGAAGTTATTTATAAAAATCGTGATGCATTAGCTAGTGAATTAATAAATATTGGTACAGCTAATATCTCGGATGTCGTTACCTGGGATAATGGTTTAGCCAAGGTCAAGGATGTGAAGGATATACCTGAACACGCATTATCAGCCATTAAGAGAATTAGGATACTAAAAGATGGTACTCTTGATATTGAGATGGTTGATAAGGTGCGTGTTTTACAATTACTAGCTAAGAGTGCTGGATTATTAGATACCGAAGCTGAAGCCGATAAACCAGCGGTCATTGATATTAAAATGGTTGGCCCTGCAGAGGAGAAGGAATGATATGTTAACGGAAAAACAAATAAAATTATTAAAGCCACCGCCTAAAGGTCGTAAATCCTATAGCGATGTGTATGGGTTATGTTTAAGAGTTACTGCTAATAATCATAAGAGTTGGAGTATTCAGTATCGTCAGAATGGTCGTAAGATGAGATATACCATTGGAAAGTATCCTATAATATCTTTGAAGGATGCTCGTAAACTAACGATAAAAAAATTAAAGGAAATAATTTATGATACTTGAAAAAATGTTATATGAGAAACAGAAGGAAGTTCATTATTTACAGATGCGTTTAAAGAAATGCATTGAACAAAAAGAAAGATTAAAAAAAAAGAATGACCGGACATAAGTTATTAGATTTGTTTTCTGGTATCGGAGGGTTTAGTTTAGCAGCTGATAAATTTGGTATTGAAACTATTGGCTTTGTGGAAAAGGACGAGTTTTGTCAAAAGGTATTAAAAAAACATTGGAAAAATGTTTCAATAGAAAGTGACATAAGAAATGTCAAAGGAGATAATTATGGATCAGCTACCATTGTTTCAGGAGGATTCCCCTGTCAACCATTCTCAGTTGCAGGCAAAAGAAAAGGAACAGATGACGATAGATACCTCTGGGATGAAACTATTAGAGTTGTTGCCGAAGTCAAACCAAGGTGGTTTATTGGAGAAAATGTTGAAGGACTTATTAACATCCAAGACGGCATGGTCCTCAGACAGGTGCAAGATGATTTGGAAAAAGAGGGTTTCCAAGTCCAATGTCTTGTTATTCCAGCTTCAGGCA
>CAACVD010000352.1_pt1 | contig 22257 bp, 31 predicted proteins | sample 2381771 | NCBI WGS metagenome assembly CAACVD01 (sample SAMEA5211965, study PRJEB30684) | marine metagenome | biome: Marine; feature: Epipelagic; material: Water | collected 2015-10-15 | depth 15 m
CTAAAAAGACTAGAAAACCTGAATCTAAATTTGCAGCAAAAAAGGGAGGAATGGCTATGCCAATGCAAGGAAAGAAAAAATCTAAAATGATGGCTCGTGGAGGAATGAAGAAGAAATCCAAAATGATGGCTAGAGGTGGAATGAAAAAGTCTAAGATGATGGCTAGAGGTGGTATGAAAAAAACCAAGAGCTATGCTAGAGGTGGAGCAGCAAGACGTAAGTAATGTCTTATCTCATAAGTAACGTACCCCATTTTAAATGTTGGGTACGAAGAGAGTTCACTTGTAATCATCAAAAGTATCATGGTGAGTTCCTTCACGCATTAGCTTTCGCAGTTAACACTATACCTGATAGGTCATTAAGTTTTCAGGTAGTCTTCACAGGATGTACAGAAGATGATAATGTACATGGTGGTGCGATGTGGGCAAGAATGCCAATACAAGCATTAGTTGCAGATATACCTGTAGATGAATGGGCAACACCAATGGAAGACCATCTATGTCAACCTTGGGATTGTGAATCTAGAAACCATAGTGTTATAGTCATGGACAGAGTAAGCTCCTCTCCGTGGATATGTAAAATAGACAATCAGTTTTTTACTGCTAGGTATATGTTTACTGTAGATTATACAGACCATGAAATAGCAGATGACCCTGCACAACATAAACAATCACACGTAATGTATTTATTAGATGCAGGAGAATGGACAGGCAACATTGTTGCATTACCAAATAATAGAGTCAGAGCAACAAGTCCTGCACTTTGGGTAACAGGAGAAGGTGCTCCAGACTTTGCACCCTCACAATGGACTCACTCAGCCGAGGCACATGAGTCCTACTTAGACCCTCATACGACATTTAATAATTTATACGAGGACAGAAGTGGCAGCACCAAAAAAGAAAAAAAGCACAGTAAATAAAGCAGGTAACTATACTAAACCTGCTTTACGTAAAAGAATATTTAATAGAATAAAAGCAGGTGGCAAAGGTGGTGCTCCGGGTCAATGGTCTGCACGTAAAGCTCAGATGATGGCTAAAGCCTATAAAAAAGCAGGTGGGGGTTACAAAAGCTAATGCCACATTATACAAAACCATTAAAAAAAGTCATAGGTAAATTAAAGAAAGCATCTAAAGCTCATGCAGGTCAAGCTAAAACTTTGACACGAATAATGAAAGACCAAAAAAAGGGATACAAGAAAGTTGTTAAAACGAAAAAAAAGAGACCCTAAAGTTGGCACTGGCAAAAAACCAAAAGGCTCTGGTAGACGTTTATATACGGATGAGAACCCTAAAGACACAGTTAGTATCAAATTTGCGACACCGACAGACGCAAGAAACACAGTTACAAAAGTTAAAAAAGTTAATAAGCCATATGCGAGAAAGATACAGATACTTACAGTCGGTGAACAAAGAGCTAAAGTAATGGGCAAGACACAAGTTGTAAGTATATTTAAGAAAGCAAAAGAAAGTTTAAAGAAAGCACATGACAGAAAAAAGAAAAAGGTGTAAAACTTGCGAGTGCTACGAGTGCGACTGCGAAGAATGTTCATGTGACTGTCATCACAATGATAGAGTTCTTACTGATATTCATGATAGACAAAGAGATAGTCAATCAGACACAAAGATTTAAAAGCATTGACAGATGCTTATATTTTGCAGAAAGACTGCATAACCAACCAACTATACCCACAGAAGATGGAAGGAAAAGAATAACTGCATATTGTAAACCTGTAAGGAAGTAAAATGTTAGCAGAATTAGCAGCGGCAAATGCTGCCTTCGGTGTAATCAAAAGTTTCGTTTCAAACGGAAAAGAACTAGCTAGTTGTGGCAAACAGATTGCCGACTTCGTTTTTGCTAAAGAAAAAATAGAAAAAGAAGTTAATAAACAAAAAGCTAAAGGAATTGCAGGTGGAGATTTAGAAGAGTTCATGGCTCTAGAGGAGCTAAGACAAAAAGAAGAAGAACTCAAACAAATAATGATATATGTAGGTAGACCCGGATTATGGGCAGATTGGCAGAAGTTTCAAGCTCAAGCAAGAAAAGCTAGAAGAGAACAAGAAAGACTAGACCAAAAGCGAAGAGAAGAAATAATGACAGTGATACAATGGGTCATTGGAGTTTCATTAGCCTTTACAGGATTAGTAGCTGTAATATACTTAGCAGCAAAATGGGCAGGTAAAATATGATACAATGGATATTAAACATATTTAAGAAAAGTCAAGGTGACTTATCTCAACATAGACTTCATACAACTAAGTATGAAGACTTATGTATGTAAGGATATAGCATGGCACTTAAAAAATCTCAGAGGTCTTTAGTTGCGTGGACAAAACAAAAATGGAGAACCAAGTCAGGTAAACCTAGTACACAAGGACCAAAGGCTACTGGCGAACGTTATCTACCTGAGAAAGCGATTAAGGCTCTTTCTCCCAGTGAATACGCAGCCTCTACGTCTGCTAAACGAAAAGCGAAAAGAGCAGGTAGACAGGTATCTAAGCAACCCAAAAAGATTGCAAGAAAAACATCGAGCTTTCGTAAATTCAGTTAAAGCAAAAGAAGTAGAAAGAGCACGAAGATTACAGGAAAAAATAGACAATGATACAAGCACTAATAGGACCAATAGCAAATCTCGCAGGAACATGGTTTCAAAACAAACTAGAAAAAACAAAAGCTGATGGCAAAGCTAAAATAGCAGAAGCCAAAGCAAGAGCTACTGTTGCAGAAAAAGTTGCAGCAGGGGAAGTAGAATGGGAAGGCAAGATGGCAGATGCTACTAATGATTCGTGGAAAGACGAATTTGCTTTAGTAGTATTACTAGCACCTGCAATATTAGTTTTCATTCCCGGAATGAGAGAATATGTACAAAAGGGTTTTGAAGTATTAGCAACTCTACCTGAATGGTATCAATATCTATTGTACATTGCTATATCTGCATCATTTGGTATTAAGGGTGTAGGTCAAGCAGCAAAAATGCTAAAGAAAAAATAAGAGGATACTATGCCAAAAAAACCAACAGTAAAAGCACATAGAGGATTTATACATATTCCTAAAAGAGGAGGTGGAGGTAGAAGACCACCTAGATTTCCGGGGTTTCCGGGATTTCCAAGACAACCTGTCAGACCACCTAGAGGACCTTTTAGACCAAGAGGACCTAGAGTAGACCCTAGTCCTGATATTCGTAGAGACCCTAAAAAATTAAGAGATTTTATTAGAAGACAAAGGGAGAGAGATAGACTTAGACGTATTAGAGGAATAACACCTAGACCTACCATACCTGATAGATTGCCACCAAGAAGACCTCAAGTGGGCAATATAGAACTAACTCCTGACCAAAGAGCATTAATGGAAAGACAATTAAGAGAACTTGCAAACAGAAGACGTAGAACAACAGGTACACCTACACCTGAACGAAGAAGAAGAAAAAGAACTCCTCAGATTGCAGCAGGATTAGGTTCTTTAGGTAGTTCTATTTTTAACAGAGCAATGAGAGCACAAAGAAGAGCTAAAGGTGGTATGGCTTTTAAATCTAAAGATTATGTAAATCCATCAAATGTAGTAGACAACAAAAAGAAGTGAGTATTAAAACCTTGACATTTTTACAAATATCTGCTATAATTAATAGCATAGGAAACTATTTTTATCGTAAACACGTTGAGTCTTTACATAAAGAACAACGTAGACAAGGACTTAGAAGATGAACATTAATACATTAAGAGAAGAAATAGAAGCTGACGAGGGTTGTGTCTATAAAATATATCGTTGCAGTGAAGGCTATCCTACTGCAGGTATAGGACATTTATTGACTGAGTGGGATGAAGAGTATTATGATAAGCCTATAGGAACACCTGTTCCTGAAGAAAAAGTGCAAGAGTGGTTTGTAAATGATGTTCAAACTGCTATTAATGATTGTAATGATATATTCAATAGTTTTGAAAAGTTACCTGAAGATATACAACATGTATTAATTAATATGTCTTTTCAATTAGGAAAGCCTCGTCTATCTAAATTTAGACGTATGATTGCTGCAGTAGAAATGGAAGACTATCGTGAAATGGCTCTGCAGATGGAAGACAGTAGATGGTTTAAACAAACAACAAACAGAGCACAACGTTTGATTGATAGAGTTGTGCGATATGGTGTACCTGTATGACAACAAAAAAACGTGAGCTAACAGAAAGACAAAAAAAGTTTCTAGAAGTTTTGTTTGATAAAGCTAATGGAGACCCTGTACAAGCAAAACTACTTGCAGGATACTCAGAGCATTCTGCTACTTCTGCTATTGTTGCATCTATGAAAGATGAGATAATGGAAGAGACACAACTGTATATGAGTCGTAATGCACCTAAAGCAGCAGTTGCTATGGTAAGTGGAATTGATGACCCTACACAATTAGGCATTAGAGATAAACTTGGTGCATCAAAAGAATTACTTGATAGAGTAGGTTTGATTAAAACTGAGAAAGTACAAGTAGAAGCATCAGGTGGTGTGATGATATTACCACCAAAGAAGAAGTAATGAACAGAAGTTTAGGTAAGTGGAAGCTCCCACAACCAACAGATTTAAAAGATGAAGAACAAAAAGAGTGGATACAGATACCACGTATAGCAAGAATAATACCTTTTGGATATAAGGTAAACGAAACAGATAAGGAATTACTTGACCCTATACCCTATGAGTTAGAAGCATTAGAACTAGCAAGAAAGTACGTAAAACAATATTCTTTAAGACAAGTTGCTAATTGGTTGACTACCAAAACAGGTAGAGATATATCACACATAGGATTAAGGAAAAGATTACTACATGAACGACAACGTAAGAACAAGGTTAGAACTCTTAAACGATGGTCCGAATATGCCGAGAAGGCAATCCAAAAGGCGAAAGCCATCGAAGAAAGCAGAGTTGGAGCAAAAGCCTAACTTAGTAGAAGCTATAGAAGATATACCTGTTGAAGAACAGAATGTAGTTTTTAAACCAAACGAAGGACCTCAAACAGAGTTTCTTGCTTCTCCTGAAAGAGAAGTATTGTATGGTGGTAGTGCAGGTGGTGGTAAGTCATATGCTATGTTAGCAGACCCACTACGTTATATGAATCATCCACAGTTTAGTGGTTTACTACTTAGACATACAACAGAAGAGTTGAGAGAACTTGTTTGGAAGTCAAGAGAATTATATCCTTTAATATACAAAGGAATAAAGTGGTCAGAAAGAAAGATGCAATGGGTAGCTCCATCAGGTGCAAGACTGTGGATGTCATACCTAGACCGAGATGATGATGTACTACGATATCAAGGTTTAGCTTTTAGTTGGATAGGCTTTGACGAATTAACGCAATGGGCAACACCATTTGCTTGGAACTACATGAGGTCAAGACTTCGTTCTACTGCACATGATTTACCTGTGTATATGAGAGCAACAACGAATCCGGGAGGTCCGGGTCATCAGTGGGTTAAAAAAATGTTTATTGACCCAGCACCTTATGGAAGAGCATTTGATGCCACAAATATTGAAACAGGAAAAGTTCTCAAGTATCCTGATGGACACAGCAAAGCAGGTCAAGCATTATTTAAAAGAAGATTCATACCTGCTAGATTATCTGATAATCCATACTTATCAAGTCAGGGAGATTACGAAGCGATGCTTCTTTCCTTACCTGAACACCAACAAAGACAGTTGCTTGAAGGTGATTGGGATATTAAAGAAGGTGCTGCTTTTACTGAGTTTGATAGGGATATTCACGTTATTGAACCTTTTGACATTCCAAGAAATTGGGTTAAGTTTAGGTCTTGTGATTATGGTTATGGCTCTTATAGTGCTGTGTTGTGGTTTGCTATTAGTCCAGATGAGCAGATTATTGTATATAGAGAGTTGTACGTTTCTAAAGTCCTTGCCACAGATTTGGCAGATATGATATTAGAACTAGAAGAAGACGATGGTAATATAAAGTATGGTGTATTAGATAGTTCTTTGTGGCATAAACGTGGTGACACAGGACCTAGTTTAGCAGAACAGATGATACAAAAAGGATGTAGATTTAGACCATCAGATAGAAGTAGAGGAAGTAGGGTATCAGGTAAAAATGAAATACACAGAAGATTACAAGTTGACGAGTTTACTGAAGAACCAAGAATGGTATTTTTTAACACTTGCACAGAAACAATCTCACAACTACCTGCTATACCTCTAGATAAAAAGAACCCTGAAGATGTGGACACAAAAGCAGAAGACCACTTGTATGATGCGTTAAGATATGGTATAATGTCAAGACCAAGATTTAGTATATTTGACTATGAACCTATGGGTAGACCTAAGACAGGTATGCCTGTAGCAGACTCAACCTTTGGATATTAATATGGCAGAAGATGAAATAAATATTGAAGACGAAGCGATTGCATTAGAAGATGTAGAAGATTCAGTAAACGCAGACATGGGGGTCTCAAGTATTGTAGACCACGTTGTTGGTAGTTTTAAAAAATCTGAAGACTATAGATATGAAGATGAGCAAAGATGGATTAGAGCCTATAGAAACTATAGAGGATTATACGGACCTGATGTGCAATTTACTGAAGCAGAAAAGTCTAGAGTATTTATAAAGATAACAAAAACTAAAACGTTGGCTGCGTATGGGCAAATAGTAGATGTTTTATTTGCAGGAAATAAATTTCCTATAAGTATAGAGCCAACAGAACTACCTGAAGGAGTTGCAAAGGATGTTAATTTCGACCCTAAAAAACCTCAAGAATTACGCAATAGAGAAGACGAAGGAGATGTACAGTCTCCTTATGGTTTCCCTGAAGATGGTAATGAATTACCTAAAGGAGCTACTGCAGAAAGTTTACAAGAAAGGCTTGGTCCTCTCAAAGAAGTTTTGCAGAATGTTGAAGGCTTGGAAGAAGGCAGTGGCAAAACGCCTACAGCGATAACGTTTAGTCCTGCTTTAGTCGCAGCAAAAGCTATGGAAAAACAAATTGTAGACCAACTACAAGAATCAAATGCAAACAAACATTTAAGAAGCACTGCTTTTGAAATGGCTTTATTTGGCACAGGGGTCATGAAAGGACCTTTTGCCATAGATAAAGAATACCCTAATTGGAGTGATGAAGGTGAATATAGTCCTATATTTAAAACTATACCCCAAGTTAATCACGTATCTGTGTGGGATTTTTATCCTGACCCTGATGCTACTAATGTAGACCAAGCACAGTTTGTTGTTCAAAGACATAAAATGTCTAGAACAGAATTGCGTGGATTAAAACGTAGACCTTACTTTAGAGATAAAGTTATAGAAGAAGCTATTTCAGATGGTGAAAACTACGTTAAAAAATATTGGGAAGATGATTTAACAGATTACAATCAAGAAAACTATATAGATAGATTTGAAGTTCTAGAGTATTGGGGTATGATGGATGTAGAAATGCTTTTAGAACAAGACGTAGATATACCTAAAGAATTAGAAGACTTTGAAGAGTTACAAGCAAATATTTGGGTATGTAATGGTAAATTACTTAGAGCAGTATTAAATCCATTTAAACCTGCTAAGATACCTTTTATGGCAGCACCTTATGAATTAAATCCATATTCATTCTTTGGTGTTGGTTTAGCAGAGAACATGGATGATACACAAACACTTATGAATGGTTTCATGAGAATGGCAGTAGATAATGCAGTATTATCAGGAAACCTATTAATAGAAGTAGATGAAACTAATTTAGTTCCGGGTCAAGACTTGTCTGTATATCCGGGTAAGATATTTAGAAGACAAGGTGGAGCACCGGGTCAAGCTATATTTGGTACAAAGTTTCCAAACGTATCAAATGAGAATATGCAACTGTTTGACAAAGCAAGACAGTTGGCAGATGAGAGTACAGGTATGCCATCATTTGCTCATGGTCAAACAGGTGTATCAGGTGTAGGCAGAACTGCTGCAGGTATATCCATGCTTATGAGTGCAGCGTCAGGTAGTATTAAAACTGTGATTAAAAATGTGGATGATTATTTACTTAAACCATTAGGTGAAGGATTGTTTAGATTTAATATGCAGTTTAATTTTAATCCTGAAATAAAAGGTGACTTAGAAGTGATAGCTCGTGGTACAGAAAGTCTCATGGCTAATGAAGTTAGGTCACAAAGATTAATGCAATTCTTACAAGTTGCATCTAATCCTGCTCTTGCACCTTTTGCTAAATTTAATTACATAGTTCGTGAGATTGCAAAGTCTATGGATTTAGACCCTACAAAGGTTACTAATAATATGGATGAAGCAATGCTACAAGCAGAGATGCTAAAAGGTATGCAAGGTGAACAACCACCACAACAACCACCACAAGGACAAGCTCCTGCAGGTGCAGACCCAAATGACCCAACAGGTGCAGGTGGTGCAAACATAGGTGTAGGACAAGCACCTTTACCTGAAGAGCAAGGATTTACAGGAAATAATGAACAAGGAAATATTGAGCAACCTCAAGCCACTGGTGAACCACCAGCTCCAATTCAATAAATATCTTGATGCTCTCATAGAGCAACATCATAAAGCTATGGAACAGGCAGAGGATACAACAGTTCTTTATAGAACGCAGGGTGCAATAGGAGCATTGCGTAGACTAAAACTACTTAGAGAAGAGGTATTGGGAAACGATGGCTAAAAATACTAAACAACAAATGGAAATGTTTGAGCTTGGAGAACTAAAACGTAAAGGTGGTTTGAAAGACCAAGGTGAAACAGTTGATATGCAATCACAAAATCAAGTTCCTGTAGGTTCTCTTAAAAAAGAAGTAAGAGATGATGTTCCAATAAATATTAGTGAAGGTGAATTTGTTTTACCTGCAGACGTTGTGCGTTATCATGGTCTTGAAAAACTTATGAATTTAAGACAAGATGCAAAGTCAGGTTTAAAACTTATGGATGAGATGGGTCAGATGGGAAACTCTGATGAAGCTACTGTACCTGATGATGTACCTTTTAAACCTCAAAAATTTCAACAAGGTGGTTTAAATATTAATCAACCTCAGGTTAATCAACAAAATGTAGTTCCGGGTGTTACTACTCAACAACCGGGTCAACTTCCTAAAAGACCATCTGTTTATGCTATTACACCACCAAAAGTTACCACTCCTACAAAACCTACTTATACTACAACAGGGCAACCTCAATACAAACCACGTACAGATACTGCTGCTACACCACCTTATTCAAGTTTAGTGGGAGCACCTTTTGGACAGTTACCTAGAAGTGAAACAAGAAGATTTATTAATGAGGAAACAGGTGAAGAGTTATATATACCTTTTGTAAATGGTCAACCTATCTATCCAATACCTGCAGGTTTTAAACAGGCAGAATTAATAAAGAAAGAAGCAGAAGAAAAAGACCCAACTAAAGCTACAGTAGATACAACAAGAGTAACAGATACTAGTGGTGATGATGGTCAACAAGAACCTGACACACCTGAATATAGAGTTGCTTCTACGTTAGCTAAACAAGAACGTAATCCAATAACAGATGCAATAGGAAGTTTTTTTAAAGCAGGACCTATAGGTATAGCATTAGATAAATTAACAGGAAAGCCTGACCCTGAAAAAGATTTTGGTGGACTTTTTCCTGCAGATGCAGACCAACTTAGAGCAATGTCAGATAAAGAGTCTAGAGAAATGCAATTAGATTCTTTAGCTAAACAAACAGGATATGCATCCTATGAGTCTTTGGCAGAACAGTTAGGTGTACAACAACCTCAGTTTAAATTTGGCACTGAAAAAGGAACTATTGATAGAGACACAGGTAAGTTTTTTACACAATATGGACAAGCTGAAGATACAACAACAGGACAAGTTTCTTATACATCTTTTGAAGATTTTGTAAATGCTATGTCTGCCTCTGCTAAAACAGGATATTATGGTGGAGTTGAAAGTGCTAAAGATGCTTTAATGAAAGACCCAACAAATAATAAAGCTAGAAACTTTTTAAATGAAATGGGTGAAACCTATAATGTAACAGACCCAACAGGTGATGATAGAAGAGATGATGAAATAGATGAGCAAACTTACACAGGAGGTCCTGCAACACCTACTCTAGGTGGTATTGGAAGAGATTTAGCTGATGATAGCTCTGACGATGATGCACCTGACCCTCAACCTGACTATGAAGGTGGAGTAGGTGATTTTGATTATGACCCTACTGATAGTAGTGATGATAGTGGTGATACTACTAGTCAACCTGATACATCAAGCATGGATGATTCTTTTGGTTACACTGCTCAAGGTGGATTCATGTCTAAAAAAAGAGTTAAAAAGATTAAGAAGATGAAGCGAGGTGGGTTAGCTTCACGTAAATAACCCACATAGTTGGCTACTTATCCCCCTACGATATGGCTACGATAACCCCAAGGAGTAAAATATGGCTGAACAAGCACAAGAAATGGTGGTAGATGCTACACCAACTAAAACAGCATTTATGGCAAAACCTTCTACTCATGAAGATAGAATAAAAAAAGATGAGCAGGAGTTAGAAGAACTAAAGAAACAGGCTCAAGGTGAAACTAAAGAAACTGTTGAAGATAAGAAAACAGAAGAAGAGGAAGAACCGAAGGGTGCTGAAGAAAGAACTTTTAAAAAGCGTTATGGAGATTTGCGTAGACACTCTCAAGAAAAAGAAAGAGAGTTTCAAAAACAACTTGATACCTTAAAAGAGCAATTAGAAAAGGCTACTAAAAAAGAAATCAAGTTACCTAAGACTGAAGCTGAAATAGAAGAGTGGGCAAAAGAATATCCTGATGTAGCAGGAATTGTAGAAACCATAGCTATAAAAAAAGCAAAAGAACAATCTGACTCTTTAGAAAAGAAAATAAAAGAGATAGATGAACTAAATGCTAAGACTGCAAAAGAAAGAGCAGAAGTAGAATTATTACAAATTCATCCTGACTTTGCAGACATAAGAGAAAGCGATGACTTTCATGAGTGGGCAGAGGAACAGCCTAAATGGGTACAGGATGCATTATATGAGAATAGTCAAGACGCAAGGTCTGCAGCAAGAGCCATTGACCTCTACAAGTCAGATAGAAATATTGGCACGAAAGAAAAGGTCAATAGTGGAAAAGAGGCTGCTAAAGCAGTTGCAACGAAGACTAAAAAAAGTATGCCTGATACTACAGGCAAAAATAGTATGATTAAAGAATCAGATGTTCAAAGAATGTCTGCAGATGAATATGAGAAAAACTCTGACACAATCATGGAAGCTATAAGGGCAGGAAACTTTATTTATGATGTTTCAGGCTCTGCTAGATAAAAGTATTGACAAATAGTTATTTATGAATATAACTATATGTAACTAGGAGTGTGACCCCTTTTCTAGGACACTCGCACTCACACTAAACTTGGAAGCCTACCTGATGGTATGAGCCTGTGTTTAAATAGCTACTAAACACACAACCTCAAACACTATTAGCCGATGAAAAGAAAATCTGTCGTATACATTAAGTATACATTTGTTTATTTCAATGGAGATAAAAATGGCATTTAAAACTGCAGCAGGTTATGGTAATCTGCCTAATGGTAATTTCTCCCCAGTTATTTACTCTAAGCAGGTTCAGTTAGCCTTCAGGAAGAACTCCGTTGTTGAAAATATCACCAATTCAGATTACTTTGGTGAGATTGCCAACATGGGTGATTCCGTAAAAATAATAAAAGAGCCAGAAATCACTGTTAAGGAATACGCTAGAGGTGCAAACGTGCAACCTCAAGACCTTGACGATGAGGACTTCACATTGACTATTGATAAAGCAAACTATTTTGCTTTCAAGATAGACGATATCGAAGAGGCTCACAGTCACGTAAACTTCTCTCAACTCGCAAGTGACAGAGCAGGTTACAGACTGAAAGATAACTATGACCAAGACGTACTTGGTTATTTGTCAGGATTCACGCAATCCACTATTAACTCAGTCGCTGACGGAGCTAACTCAACAGTTAACGGAACTAAAGCAGTATCAACTGCAGGTTCAGACGAATTGTTGACAAGCATGAAGCTAAGAAAAGATAGTTTTGGTAACATCACTACATCAAGTGCAGGTGACCACTCTATCCCAATAGCTCCAAGACTAGGTGGTGCAACTGCTCAAGCAACTGCTACTGCAACTCCTTTACAGGTGATTGCTAGAATGGGCAGATTGTTAGATACACAGTTTGTAGACGCTGATGGAAGATGGTTAGTCTTACATCCAACATTTATTGAAGTCTTAAAAGATGAAGATTCACGTCTTCTAAATGGCGACTTCGGTGAATCAGGTGGATTAAGAAGTGGACTATCTGTAGGAAAGATACACGGATTTGACGTATATATGTCAAATAACTTACCTGCAGTTGGAACAGGACCGGGAACATCAGGTTCAGCAAACCAAAACTCTAACTACGGAGTTATTGTTGCAGGACACAGTTCAGCAGTAGCTACTGCAGAGCAAATCAATAAGACAGAGACATACAGAGACCCTGACTCTTTCGCTGATATTGTTCGTGGTATGCATATGTATGGCAGAAAGATTCTTCGCCCTGAAGCAATCGCAACTGCTAAGTATAACGTAGCATAAGGGAGATATAAATGGCAACTTTTGATTTAACTTCTAAAGATACCACTGGTGTATTTTCCGATTCTATCGTGGCTATGCCATCCTCTAAGAATACTAATGTAATGAGAAATATTGAGGCTTATCTTGATATTGATGCATTAGTAGCAGCAGGTGGTAGCTTCTCAGATGGAGACATCTTTCAGGTGTTAGAAATCCCTGCGAACACTCTAGTCATAAATGCAGGTGCAGAAGTGATGAAAGCATTCACTGGCAGTTGTACTCTTGACATGGACTTCGCAGCAGGTGATGACATTATTGATGGTGCAGATATAACCTCAACAGGTTTTTGTGCAGCAGGAACTAATGGTCAGACTAATACTATTGTTGGAAGTGCAGCTTCAACTTACACTCAATTTGTAACTACTACAGATACTATTGATGCTAAGATTGCAGGTGCTGCTCCTGCCACAGGCAGACTTAGAATGTATGCCACTGTTATTGATTTAGCAGGTCATGGCTTAGATGATAAGCCTGATGAGGTAGATAGAGACCAGTTAGCATAACTATTTAGGGGAGCAGGGCAACTTGCTCCTCTACACTAAAATAATAATAAGTTGTAAATGAAAATAAACTATAATAGATTTTACTATAATCCTTTACCTAATGAAGTTTATATACAAAAAAGTTCTATTGATGGTCATGGAATATTTGCTAAACAAAATATAAAAAAAGATACAGATTTAGGTTCTACACATATTAAAGTACCAATGATTTTTAATTATATAAGAACACCTTTGGGTGGCTTTATAAATCACTCAGATAAACCAAATTGTTTTTTAGAATGCACACAAGATTGGGATGATTATTTTGTTTTTAATATTATTACTAAAAGACTAGTAAAAAAAAATGAAGAGCTATTATTAGATTATAATACTTAATTTATAGGAATTATACATGGCAGAGAGTTACTTAACATTAACGAATAAAGTATTAGCAAGATTAAATGAAGTACAACTAACTTCAAGTAACTTTTTAAATGCTAGAGGCATACAGGTTCAAGCACAAAATGCAATAAATGAATCTATTCGTTACATTAATCAAAAAGAATTTCAATATCCTTTTAATCATTCAACAAAAACAGAAACGCTAGTTCCGGGGACAGTAAGATACACAATACCTACAACTGCAAAGACAGTTGATTATAATACATTTAGATTAGTTAAGGATTCAGATTTAGGTTCAAGTGGTGGTAGACTATATGTTCTTAATTATAATGAATATATAAATAGTTATATTACACAAGAAGATGAGATAACAACAACCACAACTAGTACAACTCATACAGATAGTGTTACAACAATAACTGTTGCAAGTACAACAGGATTTGATAGTTCAGGAACTATTTTTATAGCTAATGAACAAGTAACATATACAGGAACAACAAGCACAACATTTACAGGATGTACTAGAGGTGCTAATGATACTACTGCTGCGTCAATAGCTAGTGGTGTGCAAGTAGCACAGTTTGAACAAGGTGGTGTTCCACAATATGTGGCTAGAACTCCTGATAATAATTTTTTACTTTACCCTTTTCCAACAAAAGGTTTTACATTAAAGTATGACTTCTTTTCTTTTCCAACAGATATGTCTGCTCATAGTGACACAACAACAATACCTGATAGATTTGCAGCAGTTATAATAGATGGTGCAACTGCTTTTGTTTATCAGTATAGAGGTGAAACAAATCAATATCAATTAAACTTTGCAAGATTTGAACAAGGTATAAAAAATATGCAAACATTACTTGTTAATAGATTTGAATATATTAGGTCTACATTTATACCAAAAACAGGATATACAAGCACTGCAGATTTAAGTATAAGGGTTAACTAATGCCTGATTCTTCACAAGTAACACCTGTTGCATTTAACTGTGAAGGTGGATTAGTTCTTAATCGTTCTACCTTTATGATGAAACCGGGTGAGGCATTAGAATTAGAAAACTTTGAGCCTGACATAGAAGGTGGTTACAGAAGAATAAATGGATTTAGCAAATATGTAACTGCAGTTGTTCCACAAACTTCTTCTTCTTCAGAAAAAGTATTAATGGTTGCTACGTTTGCAAGTAAAGTTGTAGCAGCAAGAGGAACAAATATATTTCAAGCTACTCCGGGTGGTTCTTCATGGACTACTATAGATAGTGGCAGAACGAGTGCAGGTAAGTATAACTTTGAAAGATTTAACTTTGATGGTAATGACAAGTTAATTGTAGTAGACGGAACAAACGCACCAACAGTTTTTAATACATCATTTAGTGCAACAGATGTATCTTCAGGTGGTGGTGGAGAAGTAAGCACTGCAGTAACAGGTGCTAAGTTTGTTGTAGCATTCAAAGAGCATATGTTCTATGCAGGTATGTCAAGTGCTAAACAAGAATTAGTATTTAGTGTGCCTTTTGATGAAGATAGTTTTGCTACATTAAGTGGTGCAGGAACTGTTAAAGTTGATGACGAGATAACAGGTCTTAAAGTTTTCCGAGAAGATTTATTTATCTTTTGTCAAAATAGAATATTTAAATTATCAGGAACGTCAAGTTCTAACTTTGCAATAACTGCAGTAACAAGAGACATAGGATGTATCAACGGAGATACAATCCAAGAATTTGCAGGTGACTTAATATTCCTAGGACCTGATGGATTACGTACAATCGCAGGTACTGCAAGAATTGGTGACGTTGAATTAGGAACTATAAGTTCCAACGTGCAAAGTTTATTTGATGATAACTTAGCAAGTGCGTCAGAGTTTGACTCTATAGTTATACCTGATAAGACACAGTACAGAATATTTTTTACTAAAGATGGTACAGGAGAAAATGCAACTCAAGGTGTTATATGTGTTTTAAGAGGACAAACTTTTGAGTTTGCTAAAATTAGAGGAATAAAACCTGCTTCTACAGATACATTTGTATCAGCAGGAGATGTAATTGTATTACATGGTGCATATAGTGGTGGATACATTTACAGACAGGAATCAGGTAATGACTTTGATGGAACTGCTATATTAGGTAAATATAGAGGTCCTGATATGACATTTGGTGATGCAGGTATACGTAAACACATGCAACGTGTTATCGTAAACTTTAAACCTGAATCAACAATAGATGCAGATTTGTTTTTAAGATATGACTATGAAGCAAAAGATTCTGCAAGACCTGCAGCCTACGAATTAGACTCTAGCGATATAGCTGCAATATATGGAACTGCAACTTATGGTGCAGGTTCTACTAACTTTGGAACTTATGGTGGTGCTTCACAACCACTTGTAAGACAGTCAGTTGAGGGTTCAGGATTTGCAGTTGCATTAAGAGTTAATGATGGTGGTTCTACTGCACCATATTCTTTAAAAGGATTTCAGTTAGAATATCAAACAGGAGCAAGGAGATAAATGGGAGCTACATATACAAGACAATCCTCGTATAGTGATGGTGATACAATCACTGCTGCTCATACCAATGATGAGTTTAATCAAATACTTGCAGCGTTTCAGGCTGTTACAGGACATACACACGATGGCTCACCTAACGAAGGGGGACCAATTACATCGTTGCTTGGTAACACTATTACGTTTGGAGATGGTTCAACAGATGCAGATATAGTTATCAATTTTGATGCAAATGAAAATGATGGTACATTAACATGGAAAGAAGACGAGGATTATTTTGAATTTAGTAATAGCATACTTATTGCTTCTACAGAGAAGTTACAATTCAGAGACACAGCAATATACATCAATTCTAGTACAGATGGACAACTAGACTTAGTAGCAGACACAGAAATACAACTTGCTGCAACAACAATAGACATTAATGGTAATGTAGATATATCAGGCACAATAACAATAGGTAGTGCAGGTATATCAGAAACAGAATTAGAAGTTCTTGATGGTCTTACTGTAACTACTGCAGAAGTAAATATATTAGATGGTGACACAAGTGCTACATCAACAACTGTAGCAGATGCAGATAGAGTTGTATTAAATGACAACGGAACTATGGTGCAAGTAGCAGTAACAGATTTAGCTGCTTACTTTGATGATGAAATAACTGCAATGCCTAATCTTGTAACTACTGCTGCTACAACAGTAGGTGCGTTAGACAATGGTTCTATAACAAGTGGTTTTGGTAGTATTGATACAGGTTCATCTACAATAACAACTACAGGATTAATAACAGGTGGTTCATTAGATATAGATGATGTTGTTATAAATGGTAGCACTATTGGTCACACAGACGATACAGACCTTATAACTGTAGCGAATGGCATAGTAACAGTAGCAGGTGAAATATCTGTAACCACACTAGACATTGGTGGCACTAATGTAACTGCCACTGCTACAGAATTAAACTTATTAGATGGTGTGTCAGGATTAGTACAAGCTGACTTTACAAAACTAGCTGCAGTAGATGCAACTGCAACAGAACTAAACATCATGGATGGTGACACTTCTGCTTCTTCTACTACACTTGCAGACGCAGATAGAGTTGTGGTCAACGATGCAGGAACAATGAAGCAAGTTGCTTTAACTGACTTTGAAACTTATTTTGAGTCTGCACTAGATACATTATCAAATGTAACAACAGTAGGAACACTTGACAGTGGTGCTATCTCTAGTGGCTTTGGCAACATAGATGTAGGTTCTAGTAACTTAACTGCAACAGGAACTATATCATTAGGTGCTACATCTTTTAATGATAATGCAATAACTAATGTAGGTGACATTGCTCTTGATTCTATCAGTGCAGATGGAACAGATATTAATGTAGCAGTATCAGATAATTCAGGAACTGCATTTACAATTAAGCAAGGTTCAGATGCTTATCTTATAGTAGATACAGGAAATAGTAGTGAGTCAGTGTCTATTGGTACAGGTGTATCAGGAACTGCTATAACATTAGGACATAGCACATCTGAAGTAACTGTAGCAGATAACTTAACTGTTACAGGTGACCTCACAGTATCAGGTACAACAACTACAGTAAACTCAACAACTGTAAATCTAAACGACCACAATATTGTATTAGACAGTGGTAATAGCACAAGTGCAGTTATCAATGGTGCAGGTATTACAATAGAGGGTGGTTCAGGTGATGATGCTTCATTTACATATAATACTACAGGACCTCAGTTTGAATTAAAGTTAGGTTCTAGCTTTGAAGATTTACAAACTGCTAAGTTAACTGCTACTGAATTAGATATATCAGGTGATGCAGATATTGATGGTACATTAGAAGCAGATGCTATAACAGTAAATGGAACTGCTCTTGCTACAGTGATTGCAGGAACTACAGTGACAAATGCTACTAATGCTGCACACGTAACTGTTGCAGATAATGAAAATACAAATGAAGAAAACTTAATTACATTTATTGAAGATACTTCAGCTACAGGTAATGTTGGTTTAGAGTCCGATGGAGATTTTACTTACAATCCAAGCACAGGAAGATTAACTGCAACACAATTAGCAGGTACATTACAAACTGCTGCACAAGCAAACATTACATCATTAGGAACATTAACATCATTAACAGTAGATGACATTACTATTAATGGTAGCACTATATCTGACAGTGGGTCTTTTACATTAGACGTTGGTGGAGTTATAAATTTTGATTCTAGTGATGGTCAGTTTAGATTTGATGATGACGGAACAGAGATATTTAGAATTGCTAATTCATCTGGTGATGTAATCCTCAGACCTGTTGTTGATGCTAAAGACTTAATTTTTCAACAGAGAGATGGCACTGAAGTAGCAAGAGTTGAAGACAATGGTACGTTCAATGTTGTTACAGACAAACTTGCTATAAATGGAACAGCGATTACATCTACTGCTGCAGAATTAAATATAATGGATGGTAACACATCTGCCTCATCAATTACATTGGCAGATGCAGACAGATTAGTGACCAACGATGATGGTACTATGAAACAAGTAGCATTGACTACTTTAAAAACATATTTGACTAGTGCAGGGTTTTCAAGTGAAGACCCAACTGCGTTAGCCATTGCGTTAGGTTAATTTTAACTTGACAAATAAGCAAAAATAGTGTATAATTATAAGGAAAGAGAAATATGGCAAATACATTTAAACTTGTAACTAAAGCAGGTGTAACAAGTGCTGATGTCATTTACACAGTAGCAAGTTCTACAACTACAGTTGTTTTAGGAATTATGCTCGGTAATACAACAACAAGTCAAGTTACTGCAACAGTTACAATAGAATCAGACACAAGTGGTAGGTCAGGTGGTAATGACGAAGCAAATCAAACTGTGGAGTTAGTTACAAATGCACCCATACCTGCAGGTTCATCTCTTGAACTACTAGCAGGTAATAAAGTTGTAATGGAGACAACTGACGTATTGAAGTTAACTGCATCAGGTGCAACTGACATAGCAATATCAATCATGGAGATTACATAATGGGATATGTAGGTAATCCACTTCCTGCAAACTTTCAAGCCTCACCTGCAGTTGTTAGGTTCAATGGCGATGGAAGTGATACTACATTCGCATTAGGTAGAACTATATCAAATGTCCAAGATATACTTGTATCAGTTGATGGTGTTGTTCAAGATAGTGCTGCTTATACTATTCCTGATGGGTCTACTCTTACTTTTAGTGCAGCTCCTTCAAGTGGAACAAATAATATCTTTGTATATTTTCTTGAGTTAGCAGGTGGCAACATCACTCCTGCAGCAGAGAACAAAGGTAACTTCAAAGGTGGTGGACTGTTTAGAACTAATGCACAATCATTAGGTGCAAACATAACAATACTTGCAACAGAAAATGCAAACGTCACAGGACCTCTTACAATAACAAGTGGTGTAACATTGACAGTAGAATCAGGTGGAAGGCTCGTAACAATATGAGTGAAATATTTGTAGATACAATACGTAAAACTGGTGGTTCACTAGGGACAGACATAAGAATTAAAAATACATCTGTATATGAGTCTGATGGTGGCACGAGTGTTACGCAGAATTTAGTACAAGGGTTGGCTAAAGAGTGGACTTTATTTGACCAAGCTGGAAACATACATGGTGCGAATACTATAGGTGATAGCTTTAATGTAGCAAGCGTTACAGATGTTTCAACGGGTCACTTTGATGTAAATTTGACAAACAGCATGAATAATACTGCATACTGTCCTGTTTCAAATCATCATTTGAGTGGATTAGAAGCTAACGACCAATTCAGCAGATTTTCAGCACCTTCTTTTTTAAGAACAAGTGCTTACAGAATTGCTGGTCAATATGTTAACAGTTCAACTGGTTATGAAGACGGCTATTTTACCACTGGCATGAATGGAGACCTAGCATGAGTACCTTAAAGACAAACACCTTAACAGGTACAACTTCAGCAGGTAGCATTGTTGTTACAGGAGAGGGTGGTTCTACCACAACGAACTTACAACAAGGATTGGCGAAAGCTTGGGTAAATTTAACTCAATCGGATGCAAGCGTTACTGATTCATTAAATGTTTCATCTGGAACTGATAGAGGAACTGGTGCTTCTACCACTACATTCACAAATGCAATGGGTAACGCTACATACATCTTCGTTTCTAGTGGAGAAGAAGTGGGGGAGACAAATAGACCTCATATTCGTACTAAATTAAATGGTAAGGCAACGGGTTCTTGTCAAACAGATAATACGAATGACAGTGGTACAGCGTTTGATTGTATATTAGAAGCGGCATTGTTAGGAGACCTAGCATAATGGCAAACGGAACAATAGCATTTGATACATTAACAACATCTGATTCAGTCAATACTGGTACAGAGAAGTCTATTGATACGAGTTACATTTTTAATGGTGTAGCTAAAGCATGGTATGTATTTGATGGTGGCAGAACAACTGGCACAACTTCTATAGAGGATGATTTTAACATAGCTTCGCTTGTTGACAATGGTACAGGTGATACTACTCTTACTTTTACTAATAATATGAATAGTTCTACAACATATACTGTTGTTAACTCTACTTTTATTACATCTGGTCAATCTGATATGAGTGGTTGTGTTGAAAGAACAACGTCTACACACACTGTTCAAGACAGTCACGATGAAGGTAGTGCGACAGATATGGAAAGAACATATGGAGCAGTTTTTGGAGATTTAGCATGACAATAGAAACACCAGAATTTCAAGGCACACATTTATGGGATAGATTGTGTTGGGCAAAAGAAAACTTAGAAGGTAAACAATCAGACTATCGCATTGTATGGGAAGACCCAGATAATCTTGATGAGTGTTCTAAGATAACTGTACCTGACCCTAACTGGATGGCTTGTGCATTACAAGGTGGCATACTACCACCTGTAGAAGTCTATTGGGCATTAGCAGAAGATGAAGCAAAGCCTGACTTCAAGAAACATACAAGAGGTTATCTATTGCACAATACTGAACCTGTTGGAGCAATGACAGAAGAACAAGCAATAGAATACTTAATTATGAAAGACATACCACAAAGAGTGTGGAGAGAATATCAAAAAGCTAATAGACCAAGATTAGTGATTTGTAAAAAGGAACAACTTCCAAGTACAAGAGAGTGGCGAAATGCTTGGAAGATTGATGAGAATATTAATGCCACTCATAAGGCAGCATAAAGGAGAACACAATGCCAACAACATTTATAGTAGATAAGGATGGTAATCAGGTTGATGCTTCAACTGTAACTGTACCATCTGATAGACACTTCAGAGGAGCATGGACATTAAGTGGAGATGTTATCTCAGAAGACATGACTAAAGCAAAAGAAATCTTCAAAGATAAAATCAGAGAAGTAAGAAAGCCTTTGCTTGAAGCAGAAGACGTTGTATACATGAAAGCATTAGAAGCAGATGATTCAAGTGCTAAATCAGCAAGTGTAACTAAGAAAACTAATCTTAGAAATGCACCTGCAGCAAGTGCAATATCAGATGCTACAACAATTACTGAACTCAAGAATGCTTGGGATGCAGATTTATTAGGCGATAGTCCATACGCATAAGGAGTAGTAATGGCTTTAACTAAAGTTCTTGATGGTGGAACTGATTTTACAAACGTAGCTTCAATGACTAAATTATTGTCTGCTACCATATCTAGCACAGTAGCAGAGTATGATGTAAGTTCATCTATTATTACTTCCACTTACGATAATTATAAAGTCATAGCTGATTTTATGATGGATGGTGAGGGAAGAAATTTATACATAAGAGCAATATCAGGTGGTTCTGTAATTACCGATAGTGTTTACGCTAGAGAAACTGCAGCACTGTCAAGTTCTAGTTATGATGGTTCAAACAGCACTTCAATTTGGTCTATTCCTAATATTACAGCATTTGGAAATGCAAGTGGAGAAGGAGTAAGTATAGATGTTAATTTTTTTAATATGACAACTACGACTAAACCTGCAAGTTTAAGTGGTACAGTAAATAGTTTTAACACCAGTGCATTACATAATGCTAATGTATTTGCAGGTGCTATGCTTCCGTCACAAGTTAGCACTGTACTTGATGGAATAAGATTTTCTGCTGATACTGGTAATATATCAAGTGGCAGAGTAAAAGTTTATGGGATAAGTTGATGGCTAATAGATATAGAATGGTAGATAATAGGTTAGTTCAACTAACTGATGAAGAAGAAGCAGTAAAAGTTGCTGAAGAAAAAGCAT
>CAACVD010000353.1_pt1 | contig 22168 bp, 11 predicted proteins | sample 2381771 | NCBI WGS metagenome assembly CAACVD01 (sample SAMEA5211965, study PRJEB30684) | marine metagenome | biome: Marine; feature: Epipelagic; material: Water | collected 2015-10-15 | depth 15 m
TTAAGCGTAGAGGATATAGAGGATTTAGTATGAATAGACCTGACAAAGTTTGGAATAAGCTTTCTGTGACTGAAAAAGAAATAGGTGGTATACCAAATTCTAGTGAAGATATAAAACAAGCTCACGCTGCGGCTATTGAGATGTATATTAACGATCATGTTGGAAGTAAAGGTGAAGGTAATTATGGAAATATATATTTCAATGAAACGCTAAATGATTGGGCTAAATTTGACATAAATAAAAGAACTAAGTTTGACGCTTCTATAAGCTCTGGCTTAGCGATAATGGCTTGCAATAGACATTTGTACAAGCCAGTATCTACGGCAAGTAAACCAAAAGTAAATTTAAACATAGCTAGATATACTAATAACGGTATGTCTTCCAAAATAATAAAATAAAAAAAATATGGCAGAGTCTGTTATAAAAAGTTATTTTCCAAGTCAAGTAGTTAGCGATGCTGAAAAGATAAGCTATGACTACGGTTTGAAAGTTGCAAAAGCAATAGAAACCGAGTGGTTTTATATGGATAAAAATGTAGATAGATATACTACTAGATACAATGACTTCCACAATCTAAGACTTTACGCTAGAGGCGAGCAGTCTACTCAAAAATACAAAGACGAACTTTCTATAAACGGAGATTTAAGCTACTTAAACTTAGACTGGACGCCAGTGCCAATTATACCTAAGTTTGTAGATATTGTAGTAAATGGAATAGCAGAAAGAACTTATGACATAAAAGCGTATTCTCAAGATCCTTTTGGAGTGTCTAAAAGAACTCAGTATATGGAAAGTATATTGGGTGATATGGCTACTAAAGAAATGAATGACTTTGCTGCTCAAGAGTTTGGTGTTAATTTATATCAAAATGATCCTGAAACTTTGCCTGAGAGCAAAGAAGAGTTAGAGCTTCACATGCAGCTCACTTATAAGCAGGCTGTAGAAATAGCCGAAGAGCAAGCTATAAACTATTTGCTAGAAGGAAATAAATACGAGCTTGTAAAGAAAAGATTTTATTATGATTTAACAGTGCTAGGTATTGGAGCTGTTAAAACTAATTTCAACACTTCAGAAGGTGTAACTGTAGAGTATGTTGATCCTGCTGATTTAGTCTACTCTTACACTGAATCACCTTATTTTGAAGATATATACTACGTTGGAGAAGTAAAAACGATACCTATAAACGAGTTAGCCAAGCAGTTTCCTCATTTAGACGAAGACGACTTAAAAGAAATACAAGCTACAGCATATCCTCAAAAAACAAATAATAATTACGGAGGACCTAGATATAGAGACGTAGACAACAACCAAGTTCAAGTATTGTATTTTAACTATAAAACTTTTATGAACGAAGTTTATAAAGTTAAAGAAACTGGTAGTGGAGCTGAAAAAGCTATAGAAAAAGATGATAGCTTTAATCCTCCAGAAGACATGGAAGGAAACTTCAGTAGACTTCATAGGGTTATAGAAGTTTTATACGATGGCGCTTTAATAATGGGGACTAACAAACTTTTGAAGTGGGAGCTTTGCAAAAATATGGTTAGGCCTAAAAGCGATTTTACTAAAGTAAGTATGAACTATAGCATCGTTGCTCCACGGATGTACAAAGGAGAGATTCAATCTCTTGTCAAGCGTATAACTGGCTTTGCTGACATGATACAGTTAACGCACTTAAAGTTACAGCAAGTTATGTCACGTATGATACCAGATGGTATTTACTTAGACGCTGATGGTCTAGCTGAAATAGACTTGGGCAACGGTACAAACTACAATCCACAAGAAGCGCTTAACATGTTTTTCCAAACAGGTAGTGTTATTGGTAGATCGTTTACTCAAGACGGTGATATGAACCCGGGCAAAGTACCTATTCAAGAGATAACATCTGGATCTGGTGGAAATAAAATGCAAGCTTTAATAGCAAACTATAACTATTACTTGCAGATGATACGCGATACTACAGGCTTAAACGAAGCTAGAGATGGTAGTATGCCAGATAAAAATGCTTTAGTTGGTGTTCAAAAGTTAGCAGCAGCAAATAGTAATACTGCTACCAGACATATACTTCAGGCTGGTTTGTTTTTAACAGCAGAAATAGCTGAAAACTTATCATTAAGAATATCTGATATTATAGAATATTCTCCTATTAAAGAGTCTTTTATACAAAGTATAGGCGTGCATAACGCAGCTACGCTAGAAGAAATGTCTAATCTTCATCTTTACGACTTCGGTATATTCCTAGAGTTATCTCCAGATGAAGAAGAAAAAGCCATGCTTGAAAATAATATACAGCAGGCCTTAGCTCAGAAGAGTATAGACCTAGAAGATGCTATAGATCTTAGAGCTATAAAGAGCATTAAGCTAGCTAACGAGCTCTTGAAAATACGAAGAAAAAAGAAAATGCAAAGAGATCAAGCTGCTCAACAAGCAAACATACAAGCTCAAGCGCAGGCTAACGCTCAAGCTCAACAAGTTGCTGCTCAAGCTGAAGTTCAAAAACAACAAGCTATAACTTCGCAGCAAGCGCAGTTAGCGCAACTAAAATCAGAGCTAGAGTCTGAGAAGTTAGAAAAAGAAGCAGCTGTTAAAGCTCAGCTAATGGAGCAAGAGTTTATGTACAACATGAAGCTAAGGCAAATGGAAGTTGAAGCTGCCAAAATTAGAGACAACAGTAAAGAAGATAGAAAAGATCAAAGAGCACAGCAGGCAGCTGAAGGTAAAAAGTTTGAATCTGCAGGTAATGATGTAGTAGGAGGCGGATTCAACCTAGGTGCTTTTGAACCTAAGTAGAATTATTAATTTTTATATTATTATATTATGGAAGAAAAAGATTTAGAGCAAGTTGAAGAAACTCAACAAGTGGAACAAAGTAAATTTATGTCTGCAGATGACGACAGCGTTATCAAAGTAGATTTAAACAAACCATTAGAAGATGCCGATAGAGAGCAAAGCACAGATGAGGTACCTATTCGCGACGAATCCGAAACTAGCGAAGAGGTTCGTGAAGAAAACGTCGAAGAGAAAGTTGAAGAACCTGCCGGAGAAGAAAAGCCCGAGCAAGTTCAAGATGAGCAACCCACTCTTGAGGAAGTAACTGATGAAGAAGAGCCTAACGAGGCTTTGAAAGAATTAGTTGAAGAGGTAGAAGAAGCTGTCGAAGAAGCGGAGCAAACTGGAAACCCATTACCAGAAAGCATTCAAAAGTTAGTTGACTTTATGGAAGAAACTGGTGGAGACATAGAAGACTATGTAAGATTAAACCAAGATTATTCTAAGCTAGATAATCTAACCTTGCTTAGAGAGTTTTACAAACAGACTAAACCTCATTTAAACTCTGAAGAGATAAACTTTATGATGGAAGATGTTTTCTCTTATGACGAAGATTTAGATGATGAAAAAGATATTAAAAGAAAAAAATTAGCTTTGAAGGAGCAAGTTGCTCAAGCAAAGCAATACTTAGACGATGCAAAGTCTAAATACTATGAAGAAATTAAATCTGGCTCTAAGTTGAGTCCAGAGCAGCAGAAAGCTGTTGATTTCTTTAATAGATATAACAAGAAGACGGAAGAGCAGAAGGTTGTAGCTGAAAAGCAGAAGAAAACGTTTATGAATAAAACTAATCAAGTTTTCAACAAGAACTTCAAAGGTTTTGAATACAATGTTGGCGACAAGAAGTTTAGATTTAACGTTAAAAACGCGGACTCTGTAAAAGATACTCAAAGCGACATTAATAATTTTCTTGGAAAGTTTCTCAATGAAGATAATACGATGTCAGACGCTAGCGGTTATCACAAATCAATTTTCACAGCTATGAACGCTGATGCTATCGCGCAACACTTTTATGAGCAGGGTAAAGCTGACGCTTTGAAAGATAGTATTAAAAAGTCTAAGAACATAAGCATGAATCCTAGACAAACAATATCTGACGAGATTAAGAATAACTCTGGCTTTAAAGTGAAAGTTTTAGGAGATAACTCCAAAGACTTTAAATTTAGAATTAAAAATAAAAAATAACTTAACTTTAAAAAACTTATAAATTATGGCAATTACTGCAGGAGCTAATTTGAATAGTGTTCCAGCTGCACAGCAGCAAACATTATCTTCAAATTATTTAGATTTGGCGTCTACAGCTGGACAAGGCTGGGCGCAACAATATGTTCCAGATTTAATGGAAAAAGAGGCTGAGGTTTTCGGCCCAAGAACAATTTCAGGTTTCTTATCACAAGTTGGTGCAGAAGAAGCTATGACCGCTGACCAAGTTGTTTGGTCTGAGCAAGGTCGTTTGCACTTCTCCTACAAAGGTAAGATGACTGACTCAACATCATTCTTAGTTCAAGCTGATATTGATGGTGCTGATTCTGACAACTCAGGTATCTCTAACGGTCACTCTGAGGTTAGACACGGTATTAGAGTTAACGATACTGTTATTTTAGCTGATGCTAATGGAGTTACTAAGTGTCTTGTTACAGCTATATCTACAGATGATATTACTGTTGCAACTTATGACAACTCTACTATTACCGCTTTAAATACTAATCAGACTACTACTATATTAGTTTACGGTTCTGAGTTTGGTAAAGGTACTAACTACCACACTGCTGCTGCTGCTGACACTGACCAGAGAGGTGCTAACGAGCCAAGATTCAAGTCATTCAGCAACAAGCCAATTATCATGAAAGACTACTACGAAGTATCTGGATCAGATGCATCTCGTATTGGTTGGGTAGAAATTTCTACTGAAAATGGTCAAGGTGGTTACTTATGGTATTTGAAAGCTGAGTCTGACACTAGAGCTCGTTTCACTGACTACGTTGAGATGTCTATGTTAGAATCTGAAAATGGTGACACTGCTGGCTCTGCTGATACTTTAATCAACGGCGCTGGTGCTACTTTTGGTACTGAAGGTTTGTTTGCTGCTATCGAAGATAGAGGTAACATTACTTCTGGTATTACTGGTGTTAACGCTGCTACTGATTTAGCTGAGTTTGACGCTATCTTAGCTGAGTTCGACAAGCAAGGTGCTATCGAAGAAAATATGTTATTCGTTAACAGAGCTACTTCTCTTGCTATCGATGATATGTTAGCTTCTATGAACTCTTATGGAGCTGGCGGTACATCTTACGGTGTATTTGATAACTCTGAAGATATGGCTCTTAACTTAGGTTTCTCTGGATTTAGAAGAGGTTCTTATGACTTCTATAAGTCTGACTTCAGATACCTAAATGATAAAGCTACTAGAGGCGGTATTAATGACGCTGCAGGGGCTAACGCTATCCGCGGAGTTATTATTCCTGCTGGTTCATCTTCTGTTTACGATCAAACTGTTGGAGCTTCAGTAAGACGTCCGTTTTTACACGTTCGTTTTAGAGCTTCTCAAACTGACGATAGAAGAATGAAGACTTGGGTAACAGGATCTGTTGGTGCTGCTACTTCTGCTTTGGATGCTATGCAAATCCACTTCTTATCTGAAAGATGTTTAGTGACTCAAGGTGCTAACAACTTTATGTTGTTGAAGTAAACCATATTACTAAGGTCAGGGCTTCGGCCCTGATCTTTTTTTTTATTAATTTTTATTTTATATTATTATGGCAAAGAAAAAAGAAGAAAATTACTATGTTAATCCAGAGGATTTGACTGGTAAAAAAGAAAAAGCTACTGAAGTAGTTGAAGAAACAAAATCTGAAAAAGTTGTTTTCAGAGGACCAGAAGTTAAAGCTAAAAACATCGCGGCTGATGGTTTTGAAATTAAAGACAGGGTTTATTATTTAAAAGGTAAGAAAAAGCCACTATCAAGGTCTCTAAAATCTACAGGAATATACTGGTTTGACCAAGACAAAGGTGTTCAAAGAGAACTTAAGTATTGTAAAAATCAGCAAACCTGTTTCGTAGATGAAATGAAAGGAGAGCAAAGACTTTCTCATATAATATTTAGAAATGGATCTTTGTTTGTTCCAAAAGAAGAAGTAGTATTACAAAAGCTTCTTTCTTTGTATCACCCTCACATTGGTCAACTTTTTTACGAGTTTCAAGCTGATGTCATTGCGGCTAATGAAATCGAGATACTAGAGCTAGAGGCTGACGCTATAGTATTAGCAAGATCTATGGACATTGATCTAGCTGAAGCTATTATGCGTGTAGAAAAAGGATCTGAAGTATCTAAGATGAGTTCTAAAGAGCTTAAAAGAGATTTACTAGTATTTGCTAGAAATAATCCAAGCTTGTTCTTAGAATTAGCCGCTGACGATAACGTGCAGCTACGTAACTTTGGTATTAAAGCTGTAGAACTAGGTATAATCAAACTATCTGCGGACCAAAGAAACTTCTTGTGGGGCTCAAACGATAGAAAGTTAATGACAGTTCCGTTTGATGAGCATCCATACACCGCGTTGTCACATTGGTTTAAAACTGATGAAGGTATGGAGATCTATTCGAACATTGAAAAGAGATTAAATGCGTAATCATTTATAGAAGAGTAACCACTCTTCGGGGTGGTTGCTCAACTATAAAAGATAAGCGATGTCAAACATAAATACAGTATATCAAACAGTATTAGCTTTAGCTAACAAAGAACAAAGAGGATATATAACTCCACACGAATTTAATTTATTTGCTAAGCAAGCTCAGCTAGATATTTTTGAGCAATATTTTTACGACTTAAGCCAATTCAAAAGAGTTCCTGGTAATCAATCAGATTATGCTGATATTATCGGCATATTAGAAGATAAAATTAGCTTCTTTATACAACAAGGCGGATCATATATTATATCTTCGACCAACAGTGCTATTTCTTTAGAAGACGATTTTTATAGAATGACTATAGCTACGCTAGATGGAAATACTATAGAAAAAACTACTAGAGAGCAGCAAGAGCTTTACAACACTCCTTTAACGTCTCCTACGAAGCAAAGGCCTATATTTTACCTTAACAAAGGCTCTTTATACGTCCGCCCTTCAACTGGCACGGTTATATATTCTTATATAAGAAAACCTAAAGATCCAAATTGGACTTACGTCACGTTTGGTGATAATAAAAACGTAGCGTTTAACCCTAGTAGTAATGATTATCAAGACTTTGAGTTGCGCCCAGAAGAAAACGAAAAGTTAATACAGAAGATATTATTGATGGCCGGCGTTGCAATACAAGACTATAATGTAGCTTCTTTAGCTGGCCAGCAAGAAGTTAAAGATATACAACAACAAAAATCATAGCTAAATGAATAATTCAGATAAGTCTTATTATTCTAATGAATCAAACTTTGGTAACTATCAGTTTGTTTCTTTGAACGACATTATAACTCAGTTCATGGCTATTTACGTTGGCGATGAAAAAGTGCTTAGAAAAGCAAGTAGAACAGACGTAGCTTTTTTTGCTCAAAGAGCTTTGCAAGAGTTAAGCTTCGACACTTTAAAGTCTTTTAAGTCACTAGAAGTTGAAGTTCCACCTTCACTTTCTTTGCCTTTACCAAAAGACTATGTTAACTACACAAAGATTAGTAGAGTTGATAGCTCTGGTATAAAGCATCCATTGTATTTTACTAGACAAACTTCTAATCCTTTTAGACCAGTAGTAGACGCTGATTACGATTTTGTTTTAGACTCTGAAGGTAGTTTGTTAAAGTCTGGAGAGCTAGTTAGAAATGGAAACTTTTTAGGTACAGAGCCTGCTGTTGGAAGTTTTAACTTAGAAGGTAATAATTGGTACGTGCAGCTTCCGACTGGACAGCCTTCTACTTTCGACGATAACAACGACCCTTTGTCTGGTTGGTTTTTTATAAATAACAAAGCTCAAGCTATAGACGTAGCAGAGTTTGGAAAAATTAGACAATACAACGCGCCTATATTAAGTAACGGTTCTTACAAAGTAACGTATACTGTTAGCGGCTATTCCTCAGGTGTAGTCAGAGTTATTCTTGTAGACGAGTTGGGAAAAAGCAAAATACTAACACTTAGAAGTTCAAATGGTACTTTTGAAGAAACAGTAGACATGTCTACAGGTACTACAGTCGTCGCTGGCGATGAAAACAATGTTTCTAATTTTTGGATTGAAAGCGGAAGCGCTGAACAACTAGCTAGTTTTACAATAGATAGCGTTTCAATAGTTAGAGTTGGAAACGAAGATGAGTCTGTAGCTTCTAAAAACTATAAATCAGCAAAACCTTCAGAAATTGAAGAGTTTGATTATGATGAAATGCTTCAAGATAGGTTTGTAGATCAAAGATATGGCTTAGAGCCTGAGAACGCTCAAATAAACGGTTCTTTTTTCATAGATGATTTAAGAGGCGTGATAAATTTTAGCTCTAACGTTTCTGAAAGAAATGTGATAATAGATTATATAAGTGATAGCTTAGGAACTGAAGACGAAATGCAAGTTCACAAATTTGCAGAAGAGGCGATGTACAAGACTATAATGTACTATATGATTTCTGCGAGAATTAATATGCCTGAGTATATTGTTCAAAGATACAAGAAGGAAAAATTTGCAGAAACTAGAAAAGCAAAGCTAAGACTGTCTAATATTAAATTAGAAGACATTGCTCAAGTACTAAGAGGCAAGTCTAAACAAATAAAACACTAAAGCATGCCTGAAATTAAGAATAATTTTCTTCGAGGTGTAATGAATAAAGACCTTGATGAAAGATTAGTTCCCAATGGACAGTATATAGACGCTTTAAATGTAGAAGTAACAACTTCTGAAGATGGTGGAACCATAAGCAATATAAAAGGTAACTTAAGAGTTGACAACTTACCTTTGTATGCTGAGCAAGAGTATATATGCGTGGGCTCTATCGTAGACGAAAAAAATAACTCTATATATTGGTTTATTTCTGGTAGAACCATAGATGCTATAGCTGAATTTAACGTAGACACAGAAGAAACTACTATGGTAGCTGTGGACGAGTTAAAGCAAACTAACAAGGCTTTTTTAAGGTTTTCAAAAAAAAATATAACAGGTATCAATATTATTGATGACTTTTTGTTGTTTACTGATAACACAAACGAGCCTAAAAAAATAAATATAAAAAGATTTAAAGAAGCTACAGACGGCTTTCAACATACAAAGCTAATAATAGAAGGTGTAGATTATGGTAATGTTGAAGAGCAGCATGTTACAGCTATCAAGAAAGCTCCTATTCAATCTCCAAGATACACTATAAATTACACAGAAGACGCTCGGCTTGCTAACTATAAGAGATCTTTATTTGAAAGAATATTTCCAAGGTTTGCTTTTAGATATAAATATGTAGATGGCGAATATTCTGCTTTCAGTCCGTTTACAGGCGTAGTATTTAATCCTTATTATAGAAGAACTTTTAACGACAACAACTACTATAGTCCTCAAGAAGGTCATAACACTTCTATGATGAACTATATTGATTCTATAAACTTATACGACTTTGTTCCTAAAGACATACCTCAAGACGTTGTTCAAGTAGACTTACTGTACAAGCAAGACGATAGCCCTACAGTATATTCTGTGGCAAAAATAAAAAAAGATAGTAATGATTGGAACGCTAGAGGTTTTGAATCTTCTGTTTGGACCAATAGCGACACTAACAACTTAGGAGATTTGTCTATAGATAAGGGCAGATATATTGTATCTACTGAAAACATATACGCTGCAATACCTGAAAATCAATTATTACGACCTTGGGATAATCTTCCAAGAAAAGCTTTAGCTCAAGAAGTGACAGGAAATAGAGTAGTATACGGAAACTACGTGCAAGGGTACGATGTCGATTCTGAACCTAATATTCAAGCTGCATACGAGCAAAAAAAATATTATAGCACTTTAAGTGAAGGTGGTGTAAGCTCTGTTAAAAGTTTAAGAGATTATCAGTTAGGCTTTGTATTAGGTGATAAGTATGGTAGAGAAACTCCTGTGATAACTTCTACTAACGCTAATGTGAAAGTACCTTTTTCTGACAGCGATGGAGTTGTTGCTATAAATCCTATAAGCTTATGCGCAGAGTTAAACTTTGAGTTTCCAGAGTGGGCAGAATACTTTAAATTTTACGTAAAGCAAACAGCTGGAGAATATTATAACTTGATAATAGATAAAGCTTATGATCCTGCTACTTACTCTGAGTTTCAAAACGAGCCAACACATACTTGGATAGCCGTAAACTCTTCTGAAAGAAATAAAATAACAGAAGATACTTATATAACTATAAAGAAAGTTTTAACTCCTGGGGACTATGAAATAGTATCTACATCTAACAGATATAAAGTTTTAAACATAGAGCCTCAAGTACCTGAGATGATAGCTTATAGATTTGACTCGCTAGGATTACTTACCAATGCAGATCAAGGAGATGGTGAAATCTTAGCTAACGACTCTGCAACAGGTATATTTCAAAGTAATGACAGTAGGATAGATCACGAAACAGATTTTATAAAAATAGACAAATCAGAGTGGCTTTCAAACGGTGGATCAAAACTTGATTTTTCAGCTGACAAAAACGTTCAATCTGGAGATGGCATTTCATTATTTATTTCTTGGAGAACTTCTAACAATGAAAATTCTGAAAGATACAAAGTAACTATGATAGACACCGAAGGTGAGAACTATCAGTTAAGATTAGCTAGAAAAATATCTTTAGAAGACGCTAAGCTAGCTTCTTTTAGCGGAACAGCTAATCAAACAACAACTAACACTTTAGCCACTGGTCTTCAATTTACTGTTGAAGATAGAACTAAAAGAGAAAAAGAAGATTTTGATGGAAAGTTTTTTGTTAAAGTTAGCGCTGACACAGTAGTAAAATCTACCGTTATACAAGAATCTGAAGATACTTTAGGAGACTTTTACTATTCGTCTCAGCAAGGCGTTAGATGGTTTGCTGATCCTCAAACAAGTGACACTCATACTAATGGAGAGCTAGATGGCTTGTACAATCAAGATCCTTATTTAGGAACTCCTGAGTCCGTCCCTGAAGGTATAACTTTAGACACTACGGTCACTGATACTGAAGACGCTTGGGATTCTTTAGTTTCTGACTCAGCTGTTGGCAAAGGATTTTTTATAGACAATATGGCTTTTGTTGCCGCTCAGACTAGCGTTTCAAACTACGCTAGATTTGCAGCTCAAGCTTTTTCTGCTAACTTTGTAACATACTCAAGGCCTATATGGAACGAAGGCAGCTTTTATGCTGACAACAGTGTAAGTGGAACTTTCGATTCTTGGATAATAAACTCAGCTGCTCCAAACGCGTATTTAAACACTACAAACGTAGACGATTGGCAGCTTAGAATATCTAACGGCATGGACGGAATAGTCCAGACAAACTCTAGACACGTTGGAGATACAGAAGATAGTCAAGGTAGTATAGTTGGCTCTAGAAGATGGAGAGATAATATTTATTCTAGCTCTGAAAGCGCTTTTGACAATACTTATAAAGAAGAGCCCGGAAAAATATTTATGCACTTGTCTTTTTTAGCTCCAGGTAAAGATCTTCACGATGGAAGCTTTTCAGATACTACAGCTTCTTTAAGTAATACAGATACATACGGACCAAACTCTATAGCAAAAGACTTGCAAGGTATATGGGGCGGTGGTATATTTACAAAACAGAACGGAACTAAATTCGGTGCCAGTAGTTCATATGGTAGAATAGTAGAGTTTGAAGGTAATTATTCTAGTCAATTAAATAATGGATTTCCAAATCCTTTAGAAGAAGCTGCTTCTCCAGACGAAGGTCAAGGTTACGATAACAGCTACCAAAGCTTACATGAAAGACAATGGGATCCAACTTTCGCGCTTAACGAAAATCCTTCTACTTTAGAGTTTGTAAACAACTTAGTAGCTGGTAGAAAGTTTAAGTTTTCAGATGACACTAGCAACACTATATACACTATAAAAAGTGTAGCTATAAAAAAGCTTTATAATCACACGCCTTGGAAGGCTAGATATATATACGATGGATCAGATATTGTTTTAGCTCAAGATTCTGTAGAAGAAGCCGCTGTCGATTGGGCTGTAGCTAAAGCTAACAACAGTAATGATATTAACTCTAAGGCTAACGTGCTTAAAGAAAAAATAGTTGATTTTGGAAGAGCTAACAATAGAAGAGTTTGTTATGTACTGGAGCTTGATAAAGACCCTAGAGAAGCTTCGTTTAATCCAGTTTCTGGTGGTAGTGGAAACGTTGATGTCAATACTCCTACAACTATGCAGTTTGTGTCTGCTAATCCACCTATACTTTCAGGTATAACTAATAGATTTCCTGGCATCGTAGAAACTGAGCCTAAAGATAACTTAGGATTAAACATTTACTACGAAGCATCAAGCGCTATTCCAACTAAACTAAACATAGACAATGTTCTTAATTTTGCGCCAATAGGATCAGAAGTTGTATTTAATATACCTGAAGCAATGACCGGGCAACGTTTAGTAACTCAAAGTATTCATGTAGCTAGATGGAACGTTGTAACTGACGAAAACTTATTAGTGTTTTATGCTAGGCCTAAAGATCTTTCTAATAATGGTTTTAATAAGTTTGATGCTAATGGAGATATTATAAGTTATAACAATGCAGAGGTTAGATTTTATAAAGACGACGGATCTTACAACACAACTGTAGTGTTATCGGCATTTGATATTGGAAATCAAATGGCTACATCTACTCAAACTTATGACGACCTAGGTGTTCAGCTTGTATTTATCGTAAAAAGAGAGCTTGATACAACTAAAAAGTTTGGCTTAGGCTGGAATAATTGCTACGTATTTGGCGATAGTATTGAGTCAAACAGAATTAGAGATGACTTCAATCAAGCCTTTATTTCCAACGGAGCTAAAGCATCTACTACTATAGAAGAGCCTTATGCTGAAGAAAGAAGGAAAAGCGGTTTGATATACTCTGGTATATACAATTCTAACACAGGCAAAAATAACTTAAATCAGTTTATACAGGCTGAAAAAATTACTAAAGACTTAAACCCTACATACGGAAGCATACAAAAATTATTTTCAAGAAATACAGACTTAGTTTCCTTCTGCGAAGATAGAGTTGTGAAAATATTAGCTAACAAAGACGCTTTGTTTAATGCTGATGGTAATGTAAACGTGGTAGCTACAAGCAACGTGCTAGGTCAAGTTGTTCCTTTTGTTGGAGAGTACGGTATATCTAAAAATCCTGAGTCTTTCGCGTCGGAATCATATAGAGCTTATTTTACAGATGAAAAAAGAGGGGCAGTACTTAGACTTTCTATGGACGGCTTGACTCCTATATCTGATGCTGGCATGAGAGACTACTTTAGAGACAATCTAAGGAACTATAGCAAAATACTAGGTAGTTACGATGATTTTAAAAAAGAATTTAATCTAACGCTATGTCATGAGTACCCTGAAAACATAATAACAAACGAATTTTTAACAGTAGGAGATGAACAGCAGTCAGTGCTGCAGACTCTTGAAATAGTAGAAAATCCTAATTTTAATCTAGGTACAGACTTAACTTTAGTAAATATTAACGATCTGTTTACAGGCGGTTATCAAAAGCTAAACAACACTAGTTTTAATCATACTGTAGAAATAATTAATCACGATGAACTCGTAGTTCCGGGCACTATAGGTCAAGCATTAATACCTGACATATCCCAGCAATTTGTTTCTTATGAAGTAATAGCAGGTCAAGGAGGTAGAGTTATGTATAGATGGAGAGGTAAAGGATTAGACACAAGCTCTAATAACAATCCTTTTATATCGCCTGGCGCTGGGCAAATTGCCTTTGATTCTATATTTGGAAAAGGAGGCGGCGGTGGCCAAAGTTATCTTGATCAAAATGATGTTTCTCAAGGACTTGCTAATGAAGACATTGAGCCTAACGCCAACTTAATTTATTATAAAGAGTCAGCTAGTAATAGCGCACTGAATAATACTATAGGTATTTTAGAAGACGTTATACTTTTTAGAAATCTTACTGCGGGCGAATTTACAGATAATTATATACAGGTTCCAGGAACTCCTACTAGCGGCTCTTACCCTAACAACTCTGTTAATAGTAATCTTTTAGATGACGTTGACGAGCAAGGCAATCAAAGAGGATTTCCAGACGCGCACAACATGCAGTGTTATGCTGGTGAGGAAGTTGAAGTAATAGTCAGGTTCGGCGCTCTTGGCGCAGGTGATAATAAAAACGGTCTTGCGTTTAGAGTTTACGATGGCTCTAGTTTGCTTAGTAACGATAAAATATATAATCCTGGAACAGATGGTAATAACACTCCTTACGCTGGCAATGGTATACCGTTTGATAGCCCTGATTCCGGGGAAATAGACACTAACAACTTAGGTTATCAAACTAACAACACTATCTTGTATGAAGGAGCTACAGGCTCGTTTGGAGCTGGCGGCCAGTTTTCTGACCAAGTGTTTTCTTTTAGATTAAAGTTTAAAAAGCCAGGTACTGATCCAAGCTCGGCTCAAGATAATGACGATACTGCTGCTAGAACAAACTTAGAGTTTAGTGAAAAAGTTGTAGAAAATCTTCAAATAAGAATATCTAAGTACTCTGATGGCGGTGTAGAAACTGTTTTTATACGTGATATTTTTATTTATAAAAATTATAGATTAGTACGAAGAGGCTATCCTTTTCAAGCTGGTCAACCATTTATAGAATCTGTACCTGATTTAATTGTACCTGCTTGGGCAGAGGTCAAGCAAAACAACCCTAGCAACTGGACAGCATCTAATAATGCTATTAATTTAACTTTTGGCGGCGAACAAGTTTACGGGCCTTCCAACCCAGGTGTTAATGAAACTTACAATGGACAGCAATATTTTAATGGATCTAGCAACGGAGTAACAGATTACAATGAGTTTGCAGATGGCACATACGATGTTACAGGCTGGACTTCAGAAATACACGCTGATACAACTAATTTAAGTCCAAATAATACCCAGTATTTAACCCAATCACTATCTAATCCTTTAGAGTATAACCATTGGTATGTGCTAGATTTAGAATATGGAGCAGGATTTAATGTAGACGGAGATCCAAATACTGTTTTTGCCTACGGTGTAGCTCCTTATGGTGTTCAAACTTCTGTTCCAGGAGCAGTCGTGGGTGAGCAAGATAGTACGATCTCAAACAGTGCTTACGGCACAAACGAAGAGTCTAACAATCCGTATTATCCTGAAGGATTTTTTGGAGGTGTAACCGGTAGTAATCTTATAGGTGCTCCAAAAAGCATATCGCTAAAACCTGTTATTAGAACAGAATACGGAGCTCCCGGCGCTGCAGTATATAGATGCATATTTAAGTTTGTAGAAGATAGCTATGCTGGAGGAAATCCTACGTATGGTGGGACTTCAGGAGTTAACAGTAACGGCACTTCTTTTACAACAGGGACTATTTCTAATCCAGGCGCAACATTACAAATAGGTTTTTGGAATGTAGACTTTAAATATAAGTCTGCTATATTAATAGACATAACAGATACTTCTACAGGTGGTATAGTTCAAGATTGGTCAGCCGCTGGTTTTGGATCATCTGTCAACCACGCTCTTGACGCTAGAAAAATGTTTTATAACAACGGTGGTTTCAATTGGAATATACCTGCTCAGCCTACTTATGTAAATGATAAGTATATACAGCAGGATCATAGTGAAGGCAGTGTAGAATATCCTTACTACAACGAAACTAACGAGGGTTACGAGCTTGCGTTTGAGATACAAAAATGCGACTTTCAAGATCAAGAAGTTTCCGGTGCCCTTAGAGTAGCGGTTAGAAACCACGATTCATTAGGCGTAGATTTAAGAAAAATAGACAAAGAAGGATCTTACAAAGTACAATATAATTACAATGACAATCAGCCTACTCTGTTAGAGAGCCCTGAAAACTCTTTAGTAGAAATTGGACCAGCTAGTTCTGGAATAGGCGCTGCTGTCGGTCAAGAAACCGCTTTAGTTATAAGACCTGATATATCTAATAATAACAATTCAGAGTTTATTGGTAAATTATCTAAGTTTTCTATAACAAGAAAAGAAAATATATTATCTGGAGGAAATATAGGCGCTTGGGACATAGTTAGCGTAACTCAAGATAATCCAGAAATATTTTTTGAAAATCAAGCTATAACTTTTGAAAACGCGCCTCCAAACGCGCAGATTAGACAAGCTATATCACCTAACTTAGAAGTTGGAAAAACATACAAGCTAGAGTTTAATTTTAGTCAGTTTACTAGCGGTAAATTATCTTTTTATTATTTTAACCCATTGAATGGCGAGGGTTTTGTTAAAAGTATATTCGCTGAAGATTCAGAAGAAGGATTTTTTAGTGAGAATTTTATTATTGGAAGTGATACTGGCAGCACTGCCAATGCTTGGGGCTCCTTGTTGTTTTTTGCTAGCGGCTCAGAGCAGCTTAATGTTTCTATAGATAATATTTCTTTGACAGAAGTTTTATACGATTTGGCAGAAGAAACAACAGTATCTTTCAGCGAAGACGTTAAAGGTTGGACTAGTTTTAAAAGTTTTATACCTGACCAAGCTATTAGCTGCACAAGCAAATACTTTTCTTTCAACAAAGCTAGACTTTACGAACACTACGTAGGAGATTATAATGTTTTTTATGATGTGTTTAATGAGTCGTTTGTTGAGTTTTTATTTAATCAAGGACCTTCTTCAATAAAGAACTTTAAAACAATATCTTATGAAGGCGAAGAAGGTTGGATAGCTACTATAAATACTAAAGAAGATGATGGCTTTATAAACGAGTTTATTAAAAAAGAAGACAAGTGGTATAACTATATAAGAGGCCAACAAAACGATTACTACGATGGCAATAACGTTCAAGGTTTAGGCATAGTAAGCAGCGTAGTGAGTTTAACTAGTGACGAAGGAGATATAACTGAAGACTTTTAATTATGAATAATATAAACTCCGTAGAAATAAACAGTAGCACTTTAGCTAAAATAGGCGCTAATAGACAGCTTTTAATATCAGGTGAAGATGGCGCTAATTTTTCTATAATAATAGCTACAAGTGAAGGTAAGTTTTATGATTTTACTGATAGAAGCTTTAGCTTAGGTCACACGCCTCAAAAAGTGTTAAAGTCTCAAATCAACGGATCAGACTTTCAAACAGTGATAAGCTTTCCATCGGTTACTTCTGATATTAACTACGATGTTATAGTAATACCTGGCGATAACACTCAATTCGCAGAAGATCAAATAGAAAATATTAGAATAGAACAAGTAGGAAACTCTGTTGTCACTTTTAGTTTAACAACTGATAATACAGCTAATTATGAAGCTTTTCCAACAAGTGTTACGTTAGAAGGTTCTTCAGCCGGAGGTAGTGACAGTGTAGTTTTTGAATATACTGTTCAGAATAAAAATGATAATACTGGAGGTTTTGGCTTAATAATTAATACTACACAACCTGTTACAGCTAACTCTGTTGTATTTACTACGACGGCTGCGGCTGACGGTGGTCAAACTAGCGATTTAATATTGTTAAACAGCGTTGATAATATAGCTGTTGGTAGTCAAGCGACATCTTTAACTGGCTCGCCAAAAATATTGAGTATAGATGGAAATACAGTTAAGCTAACAAGTTCTGTAACTGTCACTGATTCACAGGTTATAACTTTTAAATCTATCGGTCAAGCAGTTATAAGCAAAGCTACCGGTATGGGTTTTAGACTAGACGATTGTAGAGCTGACCCAGCTACATTTCCAACAACTACTGTTAGAGGTGCGGTTAGCAACAGTAACGCTGTAACTGTCAATGGTACTAGAGGTATATCTGGCGGAAGCGTAGTTGTTTTTGGTGGAGCTGGAGTCGATAACTCAAGCGGTAATAATATAAATAGCGTTACGGCTAGCGAAACACAAGGCTCTTTTGAGTGCGATGTCAATCAAACGCTAGTAGCTAATACACCTTTATCTTTTAAAACTGTAGATCCTTCTAAAGTTTTGTGTAATAGTATTTTAATAAGAGGTCGTTTTCAAGTCGATGTTTTTCCTTCTTCAGACTTAGAAGTATCTATCGATTTAGACACGTTTATAACACCTGGAACTCAGGCTTAATATGGTAAGAATAAGCTTTAACGAAACATCAATAAATTCAACCGTTCAAATTGGTGATATAATATATGAAGTTGTAGATCAAGGTAATCCTCAGCTTGTTGGCCCTATAGTAGATATTGGGCCTAGTCATATTGACGTTGAAACTGAAAACGCTATAACTCCTAGTTCGTTTATTATAGCGGTTAAAGACAAAGGTGCTAATACTTCTGGTATAAAAGGTTATTATGCTAAAGTTAAAATGACTTTTAATCAATCTACAGAAACTGAGCTGTTTGCTGTCAGTTCAGAAATAACTCAAAGCAGTAAATAGACTGCTTAAAATGTAATTATAAATACATAAAAATAAAATATTATGGCAATAGTAGGTTTAAAATCACCTCTAAAAAAAAGAAGCCCGATGAAACTGCCGATAGATCCAGTTACAGCTGTACAGCTAGGAACTACTGTGCTTGGGTTTTTTGGGAAAAGAAAAGCTAAAAGAGAAGCCGCTAGAAGAGATGCTGATGCTAGAGCTAGACTTGAAGAAGCTAGAAAAGCATATATGGATATTGAATTTACAAATCCTTACGAAGGATTAACTAATCCTTATTCTGGTATGACTAGTCAATACGAAGACTTAACTAATAGATACATCGGCCAAGAAAACGTATACGAAGACTTAACAGTAGATCAAAGAGCATCTCAGTTTGCTAGAGAGCAGTCTCAGCAAGCTCAAGCAAATATACTAAGTAATTTAGGTAGCGTTGCAGGTAGCAGCGGTGTAGCTGGGCTAGCCCAAAGCTTAGCAAACGTTGGCGCTCAGCAGGCTCGGCAGGCTTCACTAAGTATAGCTCAGCAAGAAAGACAAAATCAAATGCTAAGACAGCAAGAAGCTTCCAGACTATCGTCGTTGCAAAGAGGCGAAGCTTCAAGGTTAGATCTTTTGAAAGCGGGAGAAAGAGGTAGATTAGATGAATTGACAAGATCTGGTGACTATCAAACAGATATGCTCAGAAGAAAAGGCGAGCAATTTAAACAAAGCCAAGAGCAGCAGCGTGTTGAAAGTTTATACGGCCTTAGTGCTCAGCAAGCTTATGGCTCTTCTGTAGCTGCAGACACAGCTCAAGCAAACCAATCTTCAGCATTTGGAGATGTGGCTACGTCATTTGCTAATTTTGGAGCTGAAGGTGGGTTTAGAAGTCTTTATGAAACCATTAAATTTGGAGGCCCTGTGCAAGGAGACATTGATCCAGTTTAATAACTAAGTACTAACAACAACTATGGCAGAAGATAAAGATAAAAGCACTAATTTAATGTCATCTGATTTTTTAGATGATATTGGCGAAGGAATAGGTAGCAGCGGCTTGTTTGACAAGCTTGGCGCTTTGGCTCAATATGACGCTATGCGACCTATAATACAGCAAGAAGCTAAAAGCTCAGCTTTTAAACCTCTCACCGAGAAAATAAATCAAGTACAAGACGCTAGAAAAGCGTTAATGACTGCCTATATAGCGGCAAATCCAGGTTTAGACGAAAGCATGATGCATGAGGGCGTTGCAGATGAAATATCAGGTCAACTTACGTCTAACAATGAAAAATATAGAGAGTTAGCTAAAAAAATAACTCTAATGTCTCCTAATAACCCTGAGTACGCTAGCGTAGTTAGAGAGATGGAGCAAATAATGCAGAGCGGCGCTAATTTCAAAGCTGATAATGAGAAGCTTTTGAGTATAAGAAACGTGATGAAAGATGAAGACCGAGTTGAAGAGCTAAGTGCTGGTCAAAGTGACGCTAAGCAAGAGATGTTTCAAGATATACTAGTAGGAAATAAAGAAAACTTTAAAGTTATCGACGGTAAATTACATTGGGTTAATCCTAACGCTGAAGAAGGTGAAGAGCCGATCGCAGTTGATTCTATAGATGCTGGTGGTCCACTTTACGAAAGCAGCGAAGCTCAAGTAGCTCATATAGAATTATACGACCAAGTCATAAAAGCTGACTATATCAATGATAAAGTATTAAGTCACAAAGTTAAAACTATGATGAAAGGCATTGGCAACGATGGCTTAAAATCTTTGATATTTGACTCTCAAAATGATGAAAACGAGATGTTCAATACTAATGAGTGGTTTGACACTTGGTATAACTCTCAAGGCGTAACAAGAGATAAATACGAGTCAGATCAAGAGTTTGAAGATGCTAAAGAAGCTGAATATAATAGAATAAGAAACGGTGGCGTAACAACGACTGGTGAAACTGGAAACGTAAAGCAACACTTTCAAGCTTGGTATCACGGTAAGTTAAAAGAAGATCTTGGCACCGAGGCTAAAGAGCTTAGAAAAATAAATGAAGAAATATCTGGAGGTGGCCTAGATGTATTCGCTGATGACGAAGGAGATGGAGACGGTGGCTCTGGAGATACTTCTGTAAATAATGACTACGGATCTCCTTTTACTGAAATCATGGATCAGCGAGCGAAAGAAGGAAAGACTTTAGAGCTTTTAGAAGCACAATATCCTAGTATTAAAGGCATGCTAGATCAAGCTGATATATTCGATGCTAGAAAATTAAAAATAGAAAAATACTCTAAGCTTGACATAGTTACTGATGGTGTATTTGATTTTATAAAAACTAAAATGTCATCAAACGATTCCAAAGCTCAGAAAAAAGCTAACAGAAGGTTTGATCTTACAAACGAGAGGAGCACAAACAGGCTTAGAAATCAATTAGCTATCTACGACATAGCAACAAGCAAAGAAGAGCCAACTTGGTTAGAAGGGGTTAATGGATATGAAGAGTGGAAAGAAAAGCACGGAGAGTGGGGTAAAATGTCTACTAGAAAAAAGTCTGAGCTTGTATATAGACTATGGTCTAGCCTTGTACCAGGAGCAGAAGTAGCCAAATTAACCCAATGGAACGGTGATGTTTGGAGCGAATTAGGCTCTGGAGAAATAAAAATGTAGTTGATGAAGAATTTACAACAACTTTACACTTCCTTATTTAAGGCTAAATTAATCAATATAAACTTTGATAAGTTTGCCCAATACTTTGAAAATGACAAATACAAGCGTCAAGTCTACGATGTTGTTTCAAAGAGAAAAATGTTTACTAAAAGTTTTGAGTCTTTTGACAAAGCTTTTTCTCTTCCTGACGTTGAAGCGCTTGAAACTAAAGTTGGCGTAGACAAAGACGGTAATGACATCATGATTGGTGGTAAAGTCAGTCAGGAAAAGAATACGTGGTTAGAAGACGCTTTTGGCAAAAACAGTGTAACTGATCTTTTTGGTGACATGTATAGAGCTGGGAAGCAAGGCTGGGCAGCTGGTCGAAGCGTAGATGAAGCTCTAGAAGTATATAAAAAAGGTAGAAACTTGTCTGACCAAGATCTGCAAGCTTTTCTAGACGCTAATGAAAGAATGAGAGAAGCTGGTGTTTCTGATGAAATGCTAGAATATAATAAAATAGCCGAAGAAGAAGGTGGCGGTATCTTTGGAGTTTTAAAAGCTTTCGCTAATAATCCTACAATAATGCCGCAAGTTCTAGTTAGCTCTATATCTCAAATGATTGGTTCAGCTGTGGATTCTGAAGAAGTTTTAGGAACTGCCGCGGCATCTTCAGGCGCTGGCGCAGCAGCTGGAGCCGCCATTGGCTCTACTGGGTTTTCATTAGGACCTTTAGGTGCTCTAACAGCAGCTGGTGGCGCTGTATCTGGAGCTGTTGGAGGATTTTTTGGAGGCCTTACTGGAGCTATGGAAGCTGGTAATACTTTAGCTCAGTTATTGCAAGAAGAGATTGGTGAAGACGTAGAGATGACCAAAGAAAACGTTAGAGCAATATTAGAAGATCCAGATAGATTTGAAAATTTAAAAAACAGAGCAGTAGCTAGAGGCCTAACTATTGGTGGTATTGAAGGTATAACAGCTGGTTTGTTGAGAGGTGTTGGTGGCTCTATGGTTAGAGGTGTGGCTATCACTAGTAAATCGACGGGTAAAACAGTTAGAAAAGCTTTAACAGCTACTCAGAAAAAAAGACTTGGTACTACCGCCGCTTTTACTGAAGTAGCAGCTGGAGCTGGTGGTGAATTTTTAGGGCAAAAAGCAGCTGGTCAAGACACAGATTTAAGCGAGATATTTTTAGAAGGTATTGCGGAAGCAAAAGGTGTTGC
>CAACVD010000354.1_pt1 | contig 22142 bp, 9 predicted proteins | sample 2381771 | NCBI WGS metagenome assembly CAACVD01 (sample SAMEA5211965, study PRJEB30684) | marine metagenome | biome: Marine; feature: Epipelagic; material: Water | collected 2015-10-15 | depth 15 m
TAACGGGCACCTCAATCTTTATTTATTTTATTAAATTATATATTATGAAAAACTGGGAAGTAAAAGAAAGAACATATCAATTAAAAGATAGTTCTCCTTTAACATACAAAATAAGAAGCTCTAGAATGCTTTGGTTTGATGAAGCCAAAGGCATTAATAGAGAAATACGATATGCAAATAATCAAAAAAGTTTATTTGTAGAAGAACAAGACAAATATGCACAACTGCAACATATAGTATTTGAAAATGGAATGCTTACTGTTCCAAGAGAAAATCCTTTATTACAACAACTATTATCTATATATCATCCTGATAAATGGTTATGGGAAGAATTAGATGCAGTTAAAGAAGCTAAAGATGATATTGATATGATTGAACAAGAAATCGAAGCACAGCGATTAGTTCAAGAATTAGAAATAGAACATCTTGAAGCTATACTTAGAACAGAAGTTGGTTCAGATGTGACTAAAATGTCTACAAAAGAAATAAAAAGAGATTGTTATTTATTTGCAAAAAATAGTCCTGAGTTATTTATTGAAATTGCTAATGATGAAGATATAAAACTTAGAAACCTTGCAAATAGAGCTGTAGAATCACATTTAGTAAATCTAACTGATGACAATACAGTATTTAAATGGGCTAAAAATGGTAAAACAATAATGAAAGTACCATTTGATGAACATCCTTATACAGCGTTTGCTCGCTTCCTTAAAACAGATAAAGGAGTAGACGTTATGAAAGCTATACAAAAAAAGCTTTCGTAAAACACCTGGCTATGGTTATTCGCTTAGCCATAGCTAACTAATTAATAAATAAATAATGGTACTTACAGATAGTGTTTATAAAACAGTATTAAATATACTAAATAAAGAAAATAGGGGTTATGTAACGCCGGCTGAGTTTAATACTTTAGCTAAGCAAGCGCAGAATGAAATATTTGAAGGTTACTTTTCTTCAAGAAACTATGCTATAACAAATTCTTCTGATTATTCTGATATAAGGAAAAACATAGAAGAAAAAATAGCTTTGTTTGAAAATGAAGAAACAATAGATTCGGCAACCTTTAATAATCCTGCAGGTAATACAACCGCTAACTATTATGCTTATCCAAGTAATTTTTATAGGCTTAGTAGTGTATTTCATATATTAAATTCTGTAAATATACCTATACAAGAAACAACAAATAAATTATTAAATGTTTTAAATAGGTCACCATTAGCAAAACCAACAACTACATCACCAGTATATGTGTTACATGAAAGTGGTTTAGTTGTAAATCCTACATCAGGTATATCAAGTATAAGAATTAATTACATAAGAAAACCAAATGATCCTAATTGGATTGGAGGTACAACAGCAGGACAAGTTGTTGCAAATACTTCAGCCAGTGGATATAAGAATTTTGAATTACATCCATCGGAATTTCATGAATTAGTAATTAAAATACTTGCTTATGCAGGAGTTATTATAAGAGCTGCTGATATAACACAAGTAGCTTCCGCAAAAGAACAACAAATAATTCAAGCTGAAAGATAATGGCAGAAACTAGAAAACAATATACTGAACAACAGTATTATGCACAACATCAAAGTGATAGCGGTAATATACCATCTGATTTTAAAGGATTAGGATATTATAGCAGAACTAGCTTAGAAGATATAATTAATAACTTTATGGTTGCTTATATAGGAGAAGATAAAGCTTTACCTAAAGTACCAAAATATGAATTAGATTTTTGGGCACAAAGAGCAATGCAAGAATTTAGTTATGATGTATTACATTCTGAAAAAAGTATGGAATTAGATTTAGGTGATTCTTTGCAATTTCCATTACCGCAAGATTATATAAACTATATTAAAATATCTTGTGTTGGAACAGACGGGGTAAAAAAAGTATTATTACCACAAAGAAGATCAGGGGATCCTACAGCACCAATACAAGATGCAAATAGTAATATTACATTTGATGGTACAGGTAAAATAATTACATCGGCTAAATCAACTTTAGCAACACGTTTTCAAGATGCTAGTAATACAGCAAATACATTACAATCTGCACAAGATTATTATTATTCAAATTATAATAATGACAACTTTTCATATTTTAATAAAAGATATGGTGGTGTGCCAGAAGACATGAATGCCGCTGGAACTTACTTTATAGATCATAAAGCAGGGTTAATATTTTTTGATGGTTCATTTGCAAATAGAAATGAAGATTTAGTTGTATTAGATTATATAAGTGACGGATTAGATAATAATGCAGATTTAAGTAAAGTATATATGCCTAAGCTTGCAGAAGACGCAGCGTATGCATACATGCTATATAACTTATCTAAAGTTCGTCCTGCTAGTGCACAACTAGTACCCTTATATAAAAAAGAAGCAACTGCAAAATTAAGAAATACTAAAATAAGATTAAGCAATTATAAATTAGAAGAACTTGCTCAAATACTAAGAGGCAAAAGTAAGTGGATTAAACATTAAAATTAAATGGCACAAAGCAAAAGAAGTTTTAATCAAGCTAGACTCGAAAGAGATTTAGATGATAGAATAGTACCTAAAGGTACATATAGAGATGCTTTAAATATTAGTATAGATACTTCAGAAGATGCAAATGTTGGAGTTATAGAAAATTTAAAAGGTAATGAACTTATTGCTAATCAAAGTATAACAGGACTTTCTTCTTCTTCAAATCCTAATGCAAAAGTTATTGGAAGCTATGCTCATCCTGAAGGTAATAGAATATATTATTTTGTTACAGGAGATAAATCAGATGGTGTTTTTGAACATAACTTAAAAGATAATACTGTTAAAACTATTATTATTGATAGCTCTGATTTTATAGCTTCAAGTCCAACAAAAGTTACATTACCTACGTTTGCTTTTTTAGATGCTATTGTTGTTGCTACTGTTACTAAAGATGGAACTATTGGTGTATCAGCAACGCTTGGCACTGTTTTTTCTTTAACACCAGATTTTGGTGTTTCTGTTTCAACTAATACAACAAGAGTAATACAAGCACAGGTTACTGTTCCTGCAGGATACTCTAATACAGGAAAATTTGTTACCGGTACAGTTACAGCAACACAAGCAGCAATAGCTGCACCTGTTGTAAATATATTAGATTGTACTGATATTACAGCTACTGGTGCAACTTTAAATGCTGAATATACAAATGATAGTGCAGGAGTTACAGCAATTGGTTTTTATTATACAGCAAACACAGGGGGTAGTACTACAGTAACAAATTTTACAAATGAATTTGTTATTAGATCTTTAGGTGGTAGATCTGCAAATTTATCTTCAGGTGCACCGCTATGGACTGATCCTTTTGATGGTGTTGCTTCAAGTGATCTTACAGTAAAAGATAAAGATGGTACAACAATCACATCTTCTCAATATGATTATCAAAACTTAGCGGGTCCACAGCCTAATACAATATACTTCAAATCAAACTTAGGTACAGTAGACCAAGTACATGCTAAACTACCTATAACAGTTTCACAAACCTCTACAGGTACAACGGTTTCAAATGCATTAACTGCAGCACAAGTACAGTCTTCAGGAACTAATGCAACCGTTACACCTATAACATCACCTTTTTCAAAAGTTATTACAGGGTTATCAGCAGGAACAACATATGCTGTTGTTGCCTACGCTACAAACAGTGCAGGAACAACATTAAGTAGTATAAAATATTTTACAACAGTGGCCTCTAGTGTTACAAGACCTTTAAATAATAAGCTTTATATAATACCTGCTATTAATCATCCTAACACAGGAGACATTGGAGATCAGCATATGGGATATGGTCCTTTTATTAAAACTGATGGACACGTATATTTTACTGTATTTAGTTCTGTTTCAAGCGGTGTATATAATGATATAGTAACTCAAAATGGTAGTAATGCTTCTAGTTCATTAGTTAATATGTCAAATAGTGGACCCGAAACTTTAACATTTACGGATCAAAGTTTTACAGCTGCATTATCAAAACATAGCTCATTTAAAATAGATATATCTGGTAACGCAGCTGGATTATATACTATAACTGCTAGCAGATCTGGATATATAAGTAATTCTACACAAATAAAAGTAGGCTCACCTAGTAATGCTACAAGAACCTCAATATTTAATGTATCTTTTGCAAAAACAGGGACAGGTAATGTGCCAATTTTTGCAGAAGGACATAATGGTGCTTTTGAATATAATGTACCTGGAGATCCTCATAGAATTGCCGCTATTACTAATCCATTTGCTGTAGGCCCTATAGAGGCTGGTGTAAAAGGTGCTGTATTAATACCTTTTTCTAACTCAGCTAGTATTGGTTCTGGTAATCCCGCATTTACATCTTTTTCGGGTTTTGATGCTTCAAAATTAAATGTATCAATATCTGGTAAAACACCAGGAGTTGATTATGATTTTTATATATTTGATTCATCTCCAGCTTTATTTGGTACTAACCCAGCTGTGTTAATTGAATGTGATCCAGATACTTTAAATGGAGGTACTGCCTCTGTAACTCATACTTTAAATATAACATATAACTATTAATATGGCTCAAGCTACAATAATACCACCTTCGGTATGTAATTTTGAAAAAACTTTTACCCCAAATAAAAATATTAAAATTAATTCTATTCAAAACCTATATTTATTACCTTTAAATTTTAAAAAAGATGATACAATAGAAGCTGGTACAGAATTAAAGTTTAATATTGACGGATGGGATGATTTTAAAACACAACCTGTTGCTATAATAGATTATACAGAATTATAATATGGCAAGTAACATACTTAAGTTTCACCCTAGTAATTTAATTACAGGAATAAACATTGTTGATGACATGCTGTTTTTTACAGATGGTGTTAACGAACCTAAGAAAATAGACCTAAATATATTTAGAGCTGCAGATCACTCTACAGGTAATACTATTGTATATGGTAGAAACTTTCAAGAAAGAGATATAACAGTTATTAGACCTCATCCACAAACAGCTATAACAACTACTACATCTGCTTCAACTGCAATAATAAACCCTATAGCATCTGCTCCGCTTATTCAAACCGATAAAGCATATACTCAAAGTACAGATGTTATATTATATGGTCAAGCTAGAAGTGGAACACTACCTTTTACAGAAAGAGGTTTTGTATATAAACAAATAGATTCATTAACTGCACCAACGCTACAAGAGTTATTATCAGGAGGTACAACGGTAGTATCTCATACAAACACCGGAAGATTTGATTCAAAAGTATCTGGTTTAGTTTTAACTAAAAGATATTATTATATTGCATACGCAAAAAACAATGTTACTCCCGGAAAAATTTATGCAAAAAATGTAGATGGTACAGATGATATAGAAACATTTGTAATTAACGATACTTCAAATGCAGCATTCACACCTAATTTAGCAGTTGAAACAACAGGTATTATGCCAGGAGATGTTTTCCCAAATAAAGGTGCGTCAGGTAGTGTAATACTGCACGGTACTATTATTTCAGGTACTAACATGGCAACTATAACAAACAAAGGTTTTTATGTTTATAAAACAGTTACATCAGACTCTATTACTTTTGGTACTAATGATATTTTAATGGATGTATCATCACTTAATAATAAACATAATGATGTTTTATTTTCTATTGATGGACCTAATGTGCATAGTAAATTTCCAAATGGTAATGATGATCCAAGTGGACATAGTTTTATTACAACTATAGATGATTTTAATTTTGGTGATAAATTATTTGTTCAAGCTTTTGCATCTACAAGTATAGATCCGGTAGAAAGAGTTGGCAAAATTAAATCTTTTCCTATATCTGCATCAAACGATCCTAATAATAAAGCTGTACAGCTTAAGCCAAATCCATCAATGAGAGAACCTGATCAAAACAATACTTCTGTAACTATGAAGGCTCGTATTGATCACAATAACTGGAATATAACAGCATCTGGTAGACTAGAAAGAGGTTTTTATTTTTCTAAAAAAGCATTTGATGTTAAAAAAATAACAACACTTACATTTGCATCAGGAGCAGGCACAGAAGTTGATCAAGGCTATGATGGTAGAATAGAATGGAAACAAGCTACAAATGATTCAGAAATATTTAGAGTATCTCAATTTTGGGATGGTGGTTATATGCAATCTGAAGAAGTATATGCTGTTAAAACTTCTGCAATATCAGCATTTAGTATTACAAGAGATGAAGATATATATATATGTGCTTTTGGTAGAAGTAATTTTGGTGAAGGATATGAAAGACATAGAGGTAAACTTGCTGTAAAAAGATATAAAGCTGGAACGGGTACTGCAAATGTACCAATTACAATAACAGCTGATGCTATTAGATTTACTTCTGGTAAAATAGAGGTCGATGTAACTATTGCACACAATACTCCTGTTGCTACTGAAATGGGTATATATTTTACATCACAAGAACCAGGTGTTGATTTAGGCAATGGTACTAATTTACAAAAGCAAGGTATAATATTAGATAGAGCGCAAAGACAAAATGATAACTTTGCTAGAATGATACCCGGCCCTGCTACTGGTATTAATGATATAAATGGTAATACTGTGTTGAATACATCGACACAAAAAATACAAGAAGGTAATTTTACTTTTCAATATGGATTTGATATTGATAGATTTCCAATAACAAATGGTACAGGTAATGTTTCTAGTAAACTACCTATAGCTAGAAAAGATTACTATGCTATGCCTTTTGTAAAAGTTAATAGCCAAGAAATATATGGTTCAGTAATTGGGCCACCTAAATTAGGTAACATAAATGAACCACCAGATATTGAAACTTTAAATTATACAGGTAATCAAATAAGTGGCGGACAACCTAAAGTTACTTTTAATGGTAAAGTTTTTGAGCAGTTATCTAATACACCTACATTAACAGAAGCTGGGTTTATTTATGGAACAAACGCAAACGAAGTTGCTGCAGGAACAGGTAGCACTATTGTTGCAGTAAGTAATACTGTTACAAGTAATACACCAACTAGTATATCTTTACTAAATTCATTTTTAGGGCAACAAGGATCATCTGGGGAAACACCTAAGTTTTCAGTACAAGCCACACTTACAGGGCAGCATGGACAAGTTATTTATTACATAGCTTATGTTAAAATATCAGGTGATGGTGGTAACACTTTGCATTTAGCAGAAGATGATAATCAAACAGGTGATTATGGTAAAGGAGTTGTAAGAGTACAATTACAAGGCACTACAGCTGTAACTTCTGGTGTTGGCACTAGACTGCCAGTACCTGAATTATTAGTTGTAAAAGATTTAGGCAGAAAAGCTGCTACATTTAGAGCAAACCAAGGTGATAATGGAGGTTCTAATAAAAGCTTAACTGAAATGACACCTAAATTTTATTATATGAAAGAATCTTCTATACCTAGTGCTTCATTATATAGAGGCAGTAGCTCGGTTACAGAAGCAACAACACAAGCATATATTAAAAATAATGCTGCTGGTTCACCTAATGCAACATCAGGTGTAGTTACTGTAACTGCTGACACTGATGATTTATCAAACTTAAAAAATGCAATTGCAACAACTATTTCAGGATTAGATGCAAATACTAGATATATTTATTTTGTTACAGCAAATAATGGTGTAGCAATTACATCATCTCCTTTTGCACAAGGTGAAGGTCCTTCAAAAAGATGTTTTTCTACGAAAACACAACCAGAACCTCCAGCATATCCTAATGGGCAAAGAGCATTTTCTAAAATTATAGAAATAAAAAATGTAACAACAAATTCTGCAGAAGTACATATTAAATGGACTGGTGGAGGTGGTGATATTTCAACTATTACAAAACATGGTGTTTATTATGCTAAAACATCTGCAATGAGTACACCTTATACTATTGCAACTATTTGGAATGCAAGTCCTGCTAAAACTTTTGTATCAACAAGTGAACCACTAGAAGATATTGCACCATTAACAGGATTAACACCTGGTACAGAATATCATGTATGCTGCACTATGCTCAACGACAATACACTTGGTGATATTGCTGGATTAACCGGATCTGGCGGAGAAGGTATTAGTAGTGTTAAAAAGTTTACAACACTTGGAGGAACAGTTGCTAATCCTATACCTGTACCAGTACAAAGTTTAAAAGTTAATCCTACAAGAATTATAGTAGCTGAAAATGGAAAAAGAAAAGTTTATGGACGTAATAATTATGGTCAAACTACATCGATGAGATATGCAAATCCTTCGTTTACTATTGCGGTATCACCAAAAGATGCAGAGCTTAAAGAATCTGATATAACTTTTCCAGCATATAATTTTATAAACCCAAAAGTTTGTATTAATAAATTAAAACTAATTAAAATTTTTAATGGACAATATAGAGTTGAGCTTGAAATAAGACCAAATGTAGGATTCTTTTCAAAACCAAGCTTAGGTACGACTATAACAGTTAAACATCCTAATCCACTTGTAAAAGCAGCTACGGTTGAAATATCACAAGCTGGTCCTGCTAAAGGTAAACCAATTTTTACAAAATGGCCTTAAAATATATAATATAGTATGTCAGAAAAATTACCCTTTGAAAAAATTTTTCCGTATTTTAGTTACAGATGGCGTTATAACGATGGACAATTTTCACCTTATGCACCATTTAGTAAAGTTGCTTTTCTTCCTAAAGATCCTAATGTTGAAGATTTTTTTAGAAGAGGACACAATACTTCTGTAGCAAATAAATTAGAACAAATAACTTTAAAAGATATAGATAGAGGAGGACCAGATGTAGAAGCTGTAGATATATTATATACAGAATCTATTTCAAGTACTATTTATGTTTTGAAAACTATTGAAATACCTGAAGCTGAAAGAGGCACCGGTAGTCCTTTAACTGTTCAATTAAAAGAAAGAAGTTTTGGTGCAGCTTTACCTAGTACTCAATTAACAAGACAATTTGATAGTGTACCTAGAAGTGCTAAAGCACAAGAAGTTACAGCTAATAGAGTTATATATGGTAATTATATTACTAAATATAATCAAAATGATAATTTAAAAATTGAACTTAACACAGCTGTTTTTCCAGATCCTTTAAATGGACCATCTTTAAAAGGTAATAGAACCTATGAAGTTGGTGTTGCATATATGGATAGATTTGGAAGAATAGGAGGTATGCTAACTCAAAAAGCGCCTGATACAGATGCTGAAGGTTCAAGTATAAAAACAGCTTTCACACAAAGATTTAGAACTGGATTAACAGCAAAAATAACTAGCGATCCTCCTGAATGGGCTAAGTATTATAGATATTATGTAAAAGATGTATCGGGTGAGCATTTTAATTTATCTGCATTTAATATATATAATGATGGTACGGTACACGATACCGATTCAGATAATGTTTATTTACAGTTTAATTCTACGGATATAAATAAAATAACAGAAGATACTGTATTAATACCTAGAAGGCATACATTTGAAAGACAATTAAATGGTGCTGCTGTAGAAACTATATTTGCAGGTGAATCAAGACATCCTGTATTAGATATTGAAAACGATGCCCCCGATGTTGTTAAAGGTCAAGTTACAGAAAGAAAAGTTGTGCCTATAGCTACATTTTTAGAAGAGCAGCACGATGTTTTTGATGGTAACGCTTCTAATGGAGCAACAGGTGTAAGTAAAGTAACCTTATCTGCTGGAACAACAACTTTTGTAGTTGATGATGAAGATAAAGGTGGTATGGGTGTGGTTATAAGTCAACTAAATAATTATTTTGCATCTCAAGATAGTTCTGCAGCTGTATTTACTCCATTAAAAGGTGATACAAGTAGTGCTGCACAAACACAAAACTGTACAGCTTTTCCAGATAGGCTAGCTTTAAAATTTAAAGGTAGAGGAAATGGAAATAACCAATTTAATTCGGATCTTGTTTTAGTAGATAGTGTTTCATTTATAAGATTTAATGGAGAAGATAGAAGAAATGGTTTAAAGTTTACTGTTTCATCTAGAGTTGATGAAGACGGAATGACAATAGCTGGAACTGGTATAAGTACAGCAAATGCGCATTTAGATTCTAGTAGTGGGCCAACACATGATTTAAAACTATTTAAGCTAGGGTTATCTACAGATGGTGAAAATAAATTAAAAGGTTCGTTTTTTGTAAAAGTACCTAGACTATTTTCAACTACAGCAACAATTGTTACATCTGGCACAGGATTAGTAGCAGGTCAAACACCGTTTAAAAATGACGGTAATGTTAAAAGTAATGAGATTAAAGAAGCTAATTTTGAAACTGAACCAGGACCCGATTCTAATTTAGATTTATATTTTGAAGGTAATAGAACTTATGAGGTTAGAGATGATGCTGGTAATATTACAGAGCATGGGCAACTAAATACAGTGGAATTTGCAAATTGTATTGCTACAGCAGAAGATACTTCAAAAGAAGTTTATTTAGAATCAAGAAAACTTTTTGATAAGTTTAATACTATTGAACTAGCAAAAGGTATTAGAGTAAACACACCTGATCCGAGATACGCAGAAGAAAATAGAAAAACAGGATTAATATTTTCTGGTTTATATAATTCTAAAACCGGTACAAATAATTTAAATCAATTTGATTTATCTACAGGTATTACTAAAGAGCTTGAACCAAATTACGGTGGTATACAAAAATTATATACACTTGATACAAATTTATTAGCACTTGCTGAAGATAAAGTATTTAGAGTATTAGCTGATAAAGATGCGTTATTCAATGCTGATGATGGTGTAAATGTTACTGCAACTAACTTAGTATTAGGCCAAGCAATGGCATACCAAGGTAATTATGGTATAAGTACACATCCTGAATCATTTGTATATTTTAGAAACAACGTTTATTTTTCAGATGCTAAAAGAGGTAGTATTGTACAGCTAACACCTGCTAATGGACAAATGTTTCCTATTAGTTCAAAAGGTATGTCAAACTTTTTTAGAGATAGATTAAGTGCACTACAAACTACAACAGCCACAGATAATGATGGAAATGTGTTTAATACAGCTAAAATTTTAGGGCTCTACGACGGACACAAAAAGAATTATGTAGTATCAATACAAGGGTACAACCAATCGGATGCGTCTATTGGCTCCGAAAGTATCCCAAATGAGACATCTAACATTACTTTATCGTATAGTTTAAACTCACAAGGTTGGACAACTCGATATTCGTTTATTCCAGAAACAGGAATTAGTATGAATAATAGGTTTTTTACATTTAAAAACGGTAAAGCATATTTACATCATTCTAATACTGCAAATAGAAATAACTTTTATGGAGTAGCTGGTAATTCAGAAGTACAAATAATATTTAACGATAATCCTTCTTTTGTTTCAGATTGGCTTAGTTTAAATTATGAGGGTACAGCTGGATGGCTAGCATCGGAAATAATAGGTGAACAAGATTCAACTTATAGTATAACCAATGTTAGATTATTAGATTCTGAAGAGTCTAATTTTGATGGTTGGTTTTTAAAAGAAGGTAAATATTATGGATCTATAGTTGGTACACAACCTGTATATATTATACAACCAGGTAGCAGTATAGGTGCAGATGGATTTTTTCCATTAATTCAAGACGGATCAAATACACAAGATATATCCGGTACAAAAGGCTTTTTCTTAAAAGCAAGATTTAGAAATACATCAACTTCTGTATGTGAACTTGCAGCAGTTGGAAGTGAATATTATATTAGTCAAACTTAAAAATAAATTATTATGTCAAGTCCGTTAAAATTTGCTGACCCGGTATCAGCTATTGCTGGTGCAGTAGGAGGTTTAGGACAAATTGCTACAGGTATATTTGGTAGCAGAAGAAGAAAAAGAGAGGCCAAAGCTGCACAAGCAGAATTTGATGCCGCAAGACAAGGTATTCTTGATACAACATTTACAAATCAATTTTCAGGTCTAGACAACCCATTTGAAGATATGCAAGTAAATTTACAAGCATCTCAGTTTCAAGGACAACAAACAGACCAAGCTTTAGCGCAAGGTTTAGATGCTGCTGTACAATCAGGTGGAGGGGCAACAGGATCTGCACAAGCTATAGCCGACGCTGCTCTTCGTTCTAAACAAAATATTGCAGCTGATATTGCAAGACAAGAATCTGCTAATCAAAAAATGGCTGCAGACGCACAAATGCAATTAGACTTTAGAGCTGCACAATCTGCAGATGATATACAACTTAGAAATTACGATAAACAACAACAGGTGTTAAATTTAGCAGCAGCAAGAAAACAAGCAGCTGATCAAGCAAGAGCACAAGCTACAGCAGCTATAACAGCAGGGTTTGGATCTTTAGCTGGATCTGCAGCAAGTGGTGCATTTAAAGGAACAGGATAATATGAGCAACAACAAATCAAATAGTCCATTTTTTGCAATAGGACAAGGTATAAACAATCTTTTAGACTATCAAATGATAGGCCGTGCTGGTGCGCCAAGAAACTTTTTAGGCACAGCTATAGGTGCAGTTGGTTCTTTAATCTCTAGAATGGATTTTTCTGAAATGGTTAAATCTGATGAAGATAAAAGTAAAGAAACTCCAAATGAGCTTAAATCCGTTGGTATGGGTGAAGAATATAAAGGCTTTGGAGGAGGTTATGGTAAAGAATATGATTTTGGAGCGGTGCTTGATAAATATCCGGAGTTAGATAAATTTTATTTTTTAACAAATAAAGGTAAAGAAAAAGTTACTACATCATCTACTAAAGGCGATGGCAAAGGGGGCAAAAGACCTGATGGCATGCCTGATGCAGATATGAATACCGGTAAAGGAGGCGGTATAACTAATACTCAAAAAAAGAATTTGATAGCTCAAATGCAGTTTAACCAAAAATTATTAACTGGAGATGACCCTATTGCTGGTTTTGATGATATGGGTTTACCTATTAAGGCTGGAGATGTTAATTATGAGGGTGATCCAATAAATATTCAGGCAAAGCTTGAAGCACCGGAAGGGTTTTATTATGATAAAAATAATAATTTAAAACCATTAGGTTTTATAGCAAAGGGTGCTGGTAAAGCTTATGATTTTTTAGGAAAGGTATTTACAGACATGACTACTGTAGGGGATAGATATGACGGTTTAAAAACTCCTACGTCAGGTCCACAAAGACTTAAACCTGAAATATTAGAAATAATAGAGAATTCAAGATATAAAAGAAAAGGTAAAGACGATACTAAGTTACATAGAGTAGGTTATTTTCTTAGAAGTCCTTTTTATCAAACAAAAAATAGACCTTATAAAGAATTAGCAAAAGTAGCTGAAACACCGGGTGATGCATTTAGTTTATTGCCAGGAGGTATTAATCCTGCAACACAAGCTTACAATGCTGTTATTGAATCTGAAAATTATAGAAGAAAAATAGAAAATGAATTTGATGAAGATTTAACAAAAGAAGTAAGTTCATTAAATGTTGATTTAAGTAAAGCCAATGTTTCAGGACAACAAAGGCAAGATTTACTTGATCTTTCATTAAACAATAAAAAACAATTATCCGAAGCTTTTCAAAAATATGCAGATGGTAAAATGAGTAAATCTGAATATGAAATGCTAAAAACTAATTTATTATCAGAAGTAAATACTTTATCTAGTGATTTAGGTTTAATAAAAGCAAAAGCTGCAGATTTTTTAAAAAATAAAGATAATATTGATTTAGCTGCTAGTGACCCTGAAGTTGCTGATTTTTATCAAACAGCTATAAAGAATCCTGATAGCATACGTATTGTAGAAATAAACGGTGCAAAATATTTTAAAGGCACAACAAATGGAGGTAAAGATTTTCAAATTGAAGTTGGGGCTATATCTAATGGGGATGCATCATTTTTATTAACTGAAAAAGCAGATCCTACTAAATTTATTTCAGGTGCTCTTAATGCTATGACAGGATTTGTAGTTGAGGGAAAAACAGCAATGGGAATGGGAGAAATGCAATTACCCGATAACACTAAAATGGTAGATGGTAAGCTAGTTAAAAGTAAAATAAGATCTATTGGTGAAAATTCATTAGTTGCAAATTTAAGCCAAAACCCAGATATGACTAGATCTTTACTTGCTCAATTTAGAGGTATTAATTATGAAGGTTATCAAACTTTAATTAATCAAGATAGAGATGGTGATGGTAAAACAACATCTCAAGAAATACAACAAAACGAGCAAGAAATGTTATTACAACTTGCTGAAGAAATGTATGATGAATTTGTTGGGCCTCAGTATAACCCTAAGTCTAAAACAACAAGAATGAATACTCAAAGCGGTGGTAATAAATTAACACAGGCAGAAAGAGATAGAAGAACTAGAGATGCATATATAGCGTCTTTACCAAATCCAACGCAAGAAAATTTTGGTGACTATAGAGATATTATAGGTAAAGATTTTACTTATACAATTGAAGATGGTACATTAAAAATTAAAAAACAAAATCAAAAAGAAGGATTTAGTTCTATAAAATTAAATGATCCTAAATTTAAAGATTTTATTAAAAAATTTGTAGATCCAAATCTTACAACTACTAAATTAGGCGTACAAAATAATCAGAACACAAACACTGGGGATGCAGACCCACTTGGAATAATATAAAATTTTTAATGGCACAACCAACGTATACTAAACAGCAATTAGCTGCCAAGATTAAAGAAAAGTATCCAGTTTATGCTGAGATGGATGATAATATATTGGTAGATAAAATAACTGCTAAATATCCTCAATATTTAAGTAATTTAGTACAAGAGGATGAAGAACCTAAAATTGAACCAGAAGTACCAACATGGTTAGAAAATACTTTTGGTGATGACACATTTGGTGTTGACTTTGCTAGCGATATGTATAGAGCTGTAAAATCTGGATGGAACCAAAGCTCAGCTGTTGGTGAAATAAAAGATGTTTTTATTGGAGATAGATCAGACGAAGCTTTAAACGATATGCGAAAAGCTTTAGAAGATTCAAAAAAATCAGCTGTTTCTGAAGAAATGCAAGAATATCAACAACTTGTTGAAAAATATAAAAAAGACGGTGATAGCGGGTTTTTAGCAGGTTTTAAAGCTTTATTACAAAATCCAACTATTGGTCCTGAAGTTATTTTATCTTCTGGAGTCGGTATGGCAAGAACAGCCCTTGAAGCACCAGGACTTGTTGCTGCGGGCGCTGCTACAGGAGCTGCTGCAGGTGCTGCCGGATTAGGTGCTGGAGTTGCTGCTGGTACATTTGTAGGGGCATCTACAGCTGCAATGACAGCAATGGAAACAACTGGAACTTTTGCAGAATTACTACAAGAAGAACTTAAAGAAAGAGGTTTAGATTTTAGTAAAAACGATGATATACGAAAAGTTTTTGAAGACGAAGATGCTATGTTTAGTATTAGAAGCAAAGCTTTAGGAAGAGGTATTGCTATTGGTGCTATAGAAGCATTAACCGGTGGAATAGCCGGTAAAATAGGTGCAAGAGCTATTGGCGGTACTAGAAGGGCTATTGCTGGTGCTGCAGTAAAAGGTACATTAGTAGAAGCGGCAGGTGGAGCGATTGGTGAAACAGCAGGTATGTTAGCCGCAGGACAAGAGCTAAGGGGTGAAGAAATATTACTTGAAGGTTTAGCGGGTACTGTTACAGCTCCTGGAACAATTGGTTTAGGATATTTATCAGGTAAACAAGAATATTCTGTTAATGGTAAAAAAATAAAAGGCAGCGAAGCTAATGGTATTAACACTATTAATGAAATAATTGATAAGTCACCTGATGAAGATTTTGTTGGTACTAAATTTAAAGTTAAAAATAATAAAGATTTAGAACAAAAAATACAAGATAGAAGGAAAAAAATAATTAAAGAAAACAAAGATCTTATAAAAAAGAAAGTACAACCAGAAACTGTTACTGATTTAGAAAAAAGATTAGATAAAGAAATTAAAAAAACAGAACAGTTAATAAAACAAGTACAAAAAACAGACGGTGGTATTGAAGCTGAAGCTTTTGAATTAAGATTAAAAGATTTAAAAGAAAAGAAAAAAGGTCTTAACGATCAAATAAATTTTCAAATAGATCAATTAAACGAAGAAGAAACTCTTAGTCTAATGAATATAGATGACGATGTGTCATTATATCAGTCTATACTAAATGACCCTAACTCATCTGATTTAGCTAAACAATCTGCAAAAGAACAGTTGGGTAAATTAAAAACCGCACAACTTAGTATAATTAGCAATCCTGACGCTACTGATATGGCTAATCCTAATGGGCCTACTAAACAAAAAAATATTGATTTATCAGAAAAAACACAAAAAGCTTATGAAGCTAAAGGTAAAAACTCTTGGGGTGAGGTTGCAAAGCATCAAGCAGGACTTATAAATTCTATTGCCACATCTATGTGGTCTAAAGTACCCGCTGATAAAAAAGTTGGAACTTATGACGATTTTAAAGCAGCACTTGTAAGTGATAAAGGTGGTATATTAGGTTTAGTTAAAACATATAAACCTGAGACGGGCGTACCTTTAGCGGCTTATATTGCAAATCCTAAAACCGGATTAAGAGCAAGAGCTAATAGAATAATAAAAAAATATACAAAACAAGAAATACAACAAAGCTTAGACAATGAACAAATAAAATCAGCATATGCAGAAAATGACAATGTTGGCAATATACAATTAGACCGTAGAGTTAACCATGAAAAATTAGGTTTGAGTGAAATACTTGGTGATTTAGATAATGATACAGAAATAGCATTACAAAAAACTATTAATGAACTTGAAACGTTAGGTGAAGTTAATCAAAAAAGAAGGCAGGAGGAAAGTCTTAAAGCATTTAATTCTATATTTAGTAATAAATATTCAAAAAAAGTAAAAGATTTTATTGGTAAAAATACTAAAACAAAAAATGATTTTAGTAAATTTTTAAAAAATAATTTACCTGTACTTAAAGGAATAGCGTTATCAAATATACAATTTCAAAAAGGCTCTAGCTTAATTTCAAAAACATGGAATGAAATTACTCCTTCAAATAAAGATTTCTTAGATTATTATGAAGGTGCTGATTCTCCATCTCCACAGGCATTAAGCGATAGAAAAAATAAATTAGTAAAAGCTATTACTGATCAACTTGCAACAGACGCACGCGAATCGTATTTTGAAAACAGACCTGAAGAAAGAAGATTATTTAATGAAGAACAACAATTATCATTTCAACAAGCAGAAGAAGAATTAGTTTATAATGCTAGCCCAAAATCTTTTGATAAGTTAGGGGAAAGAACAGGCCTTATTTATTTAACTACTAATAAAAGAGAAGCTAAAGCATACGCTGATATGAATAGAGGCAATGTTAAGAATATTTATATTAATAAAAATCAAGTTGCTTCAGAAAAAGAGTTAATTTCAACAATGGAAGAGCTCGGAATTAACACAACCGAAGGCTCAGTTTATGAATTAATTGATTCAAGATTTGATGATTTTTATATAGGCAAAGATGCAATGAATAAAGTAACAAACGCATTAGCCGAAAAAGGATTTAAAGCTGCTAAATATGAAGACGGAGCACAAGTAGTTTCTGGAAAAGTTGAAAGCATTGTTGTTTTTGATAAATCAGTTATAAGCGATAGAAAAGGCACAATAGAAAATAATTTAGAATCAATATATAGTGAACTTCAAGCAATAGATGAATTAGAAGCTAATTTTAAAATTACGCCTGATAGTAAAGCAAGAAGAGAAGAACTATTAGAACAAATTAAAAATGCTATAACTGAAATAAAAGGTAATGAAGAAATTGCTTTTTCTCAAGCTATTGATGAATTTAATACTTTAACTCAGCCAATAGAAAAAATAGTAGCTGAAAAATTAAATATTTCAGAAAAAGAAGCTAAAAAAAGAATAAGTGATTCAAGAGGACAAGGTAGAAAAAGATCAAAAGAAACTACAAGTTTTATTGAAACTACTTTACCTAAATATTTTTCAAAAGGTATATTTGATAGATTAAAAAATTCATTTACAACATCTAGCACTTCAAGATTACAATATCCAAATGTAAAAGCCTACGAAGATGCTTTATTATTAGCAGAATTTTTATCACCTGATTTACTTACAAAACAAGAAAGAAGTGATTTAGCAAAAATTCCTTTTAGACCTGGCTTAACTAAAGATTATAAAAATCTTACTAGAGAAGAGGCTGCACAAAAAATGTTAGATTCATATAAAAAAGTATATGATAGAATTTTCAGTGATATTGATAAATATAATAATAAAGTAAATGCACAAGAAAAATTTCTTTTCACTGTACTTAAAGGATTTGAAAAAGCAGCAAAAGAAAACCCAAATAATATAGTTGAAATAGCAGCTATAATTTTAGGGCAGAGTGAAAGTATGAGCCATTTTGTAAGAGCTTCTGCTTCTCCTAAAGTTTTTGCAGACCCAGCAAACTTAACTATTGATGATGTTGTATTTAATGATAGAGGTATACCTAAATTAATAGAAGAAGAACATTCGTTTAAAGCAGTATTAGCTGCAAGAACTATGTTTAATATGATAGCAAACGGAACTGTTGATACAGATTTTCCTAAATTAATGAGTGTTTATTTTCAAACAGGATTACTTGTAAAAGATAATAGTGTTTTAAATGAAACATATAAAGACACAATGGCTCCTGGAACAGTTTTTGGAGATCCTTTAATAACATTAAGAACATATCAAGAAGTTGGAATTGATTTAGAAAAATATACATCTTTAATAAATGAAGTTGCTGAAAAAATAAAAACAAATGAAAAAGGATTTTTAAGATTTGTTTCAACAATAGATGCTGCTAAAGACCCTGTAACTAAAAAATTACAGAATGCAATACAATTTCAAGAAAATAGTTTAGAAAATTTTGAATTATCTGACAGTGAAAGATTAGAAGCTCTTATAGATATATTGCAATCACAATATCCTGATAAGTTTGTAATGACTAATCAAGAAGATGTTGTTAAATATTTAATAGCTAACTATGGTTATACAAAAGAAAGTGCTATAGAGGCTATGAATCAAAAAGGTTTTAGAGACCCAGATATAATATATATTAATTTAGAAAAAGCAGGATTAGATACACCTATGCATGAGTTCACCCATGAATGGGCTGAATTAGTTAATAAGAAAGATCCTGGATTATTTAACGCAATATATGAAAAATTAAAAAATCATCCTAGATTTGCAGAAGCTATTGAAAGAATGAATATACCAGGAATTGGTGGTTATAGTGAAATGAGTCCTGATTCATTTAATTATAAAAATGAAGTAATGGCTTATATATTAGGAGAAGAAGGTGCTTCACTTTACAATTTATTCGAAGGAGATGCTGAAGCTAAATCTTTAATTGATAAGTTTTTTAATTATATTAGAGAAGCTTTAGGTTTTGATCCTACTACTAAAAACTTTTCAGATTTAACAGTTAATGAAGTTATTAAACTATCTGTTAAAGATATTGTAGAAGGTAACCCTGCTGCTAATTTTGATAAACTAAAAAATAAATCTGAAGGTAAAAGTTGGTTTGCTAAAACAGAAGCAAATCAAAGTCCTAGTCAGAGAGCTAAATTAGATCCTATATTAAGAGCATTTAATAAAATAAAACTATCTTATAGAGCAGATAAAAATTTAGCTAAAGCTATTAATGAAGCTTATAAAGAAGTTCAAGGATTAATGGAATTTAGTGATTTTGTTAAATTAGTTGTTGATAATACTAAAGAATCAGTAGTAGGAACATCCAAACAACTTCTTATAGCTAAAGCTGATATGATAAAAGCAAATAAAATAGCTGAAGAAAGTATTAAAAAATTAGAAGAAGGTAAAATTAAAGAAGAAAACAAATCAGATCTTCAAAATAAATTTAGAAGAATGATTTATAAAGCCGCAGCAGAAGGTGCAAAAACATCTAGATGGTTTATACCACCAAATGCTGAAGACTTCAAAGGTTTGCTATACACATTTTTACCAAAAGGTAAAGCTGGTGTTGAAGCTCGTAAGTTTTTAGAAGAAACTTTATTAAAGCCTTATTCTGATGGTATTGCTGCCCTTGATACTGAAATATTAAATAAAAGTAAAGCTTGGGAAAAAATGTCTAAAGGTTACAAATTTAATGAAAAAGTTGAAGGTACACCATATACATTAGGCGATGCTGTAAAGATTTACAACGCTATTCAAAGGGGTGATGACGTTACTATTGCAAAACAAAAGCATATGGATGCTTTAATACATGCTGTAGAAAGTGATCAAAATCTTTTAGATATAGCTGAAGCTATTGAAGAAAGTTTTCCTATTAATGTAAAAGATGGATGGCAAAATAAAACTTTAGCTAAAGAAATATTTGATGCTATAAATAATGGCGCAAGAGATCGAGCTTTAACAACTTTTTCTGATAATGTGGATGCGATATTTAATGATACAACCATGGATCTTATTGGTGATCAGTTTGGAAACAACTTTAAACAAGCGTTAAAAAACACCCTTAGAAGGATGAAATCCGGTCGTAATAGGGTAAGTACAGACGCACAGTCTAATGTGTGGTTAAACTGGATTAATAGAGCTGTGGGGACGACTATGTTCTTTAACAGTAGATCAGCTTTACTGCAAACTATATCATCGCTAAATTTTATAGGATTAAAAGATAATAATATATTTAAAGCGGCTGCTGCGTATGCAAATACAAAACAGTTTAATGAAGATTATAAAAAATTATGGAATAGTGATTATTTAAGAAACAGAAGAGATGGTGCAAAGTTTGATGTGTTAGCGGATGAAATTGCAGAAGGAGATCCAAAGGGATTAAATAAATTATTAAAAAATGGATTTTTACCAACTAGATATGCAGATAGTTTTGCTATTGCTTTAGGAGGTGCTGCATTTTACAGAAATAGAGTTAATGCTTTAGTTAAAAATGGAATGGATGTAGCACAAGCAGAAGAGCAAGCTATGAATGATTGGCGAAGAGAAGCTGAAAATTCACAACAATCTGCGGATCCTTCTAAAATATCTGAGATACAAGCATCGTCACTTGGTAGAATTGTATATGCTTTTGCTAATACACCTTTTCAGTATGCTAGAATTGTTAAAAGAAGATTACAAGATATAACATCTGGTAGATCTGCTTCTGAGGGTAGAGTACAAAGTGATCTTGGTACTATATTATATTATGGAGCTATACAAGCTGTAATGTTTAACGCATTACAATCGGGATTAGCCGCACTTGCTTTTGGTGATGACGATGATGAAGAAATTAAAAAGCTAAAAGATAAAAAATATTTAATGTCTATAGAAAGAGGTTTAACTTCTTTTGCTAAATCTTTAGGTAATCCAGGAGCTGTTTCTGCTACACTTTATTCTTTATTAAAAGAAGGGTACTTACAACAGACAGGACAAAAAAGACCTGATCCAAACGTATTTGCAATAACAGCTACAAGTATATCACCACCTATAAATTCTAAACTTAGAGACTTATCATCTGCTTATAGATCATTTAATAAAATAGATGAAGAGGATTTACTAACACCATCATTAGACAGTGAAGCATTAACTATGTCTGGAGAAGTTGCATCTTTTGCAGGTGTTCCTTTAGATAGAGTTATACGTAAAGCTAGACACTTAGCTGCTATTAAAAATGAAGAATTAGAACTATGGCAAAAAATATGGCTAGTATTAGGATGGAATGAATGGGATTTAGGTGTTGATACAAGAGCTAATAAAAACTTATTTAAAAAAGCAAAGTTTAATGATACTGATTTTAAAGAAGCAGAATTTAAAGAATCAACATTTAAAAAATTAAAACCCGGAGTTGCAGGTGTTGCAAATAATGATGGTACTATTGAGTTAGCACCTGACTTATCACCTGAAGAAAAAAAGAAAACTATCCAACACGAGAAGCAACATTTACTTGATATGAAAAATAAGAAGATAAAGTTAAACTATGATGATAACTTTGTTTATTATAAAAACAATAAATATAAAAGAGTAAATGGTAAAATAGAATATAACGGGAAATCCTATATGGAGGGTCACCCAGATTTGCCTTGGGAAAAGAGGGCGTACAAAGCAGAAAAAACTAAAACGTTTTTATATGCATAAAAAAAAGGGATGTTACAATTAAGTAGCATCCCTTTATTATTTTAGA